>Ga0209980_10000337_pt1 | contig 25195 bp, 17 predicted proteins | sample CR02metaG_FD_183611 | JGI IMG/M metagenome (GOLD analysis project Ga0209980, IMG submission 183611) | Deep subsurface microbial communities from Mariana Trench to uncover new lineages of life (NeLLi) - CR02 metaG (SPAdes) (version 2) | ecosystem: Environmental > Aquatic > Marine > Ocean trench...
AATGCTGTCGGGGTTGATTTCGAGAGCTTGGCGGAACTTCTCCGCCGCCTCGGCATACCGCCCGACGCGAAACGCGGACTGACCCTGGAGCAAGAACACGCGTTCTCCTGTCTTCAAGCCTTCGAGAGAATCGATCAGCGGATCCGCGGGGCGGACGCCGACGTTGCCCCGCCAGGCCATGAGTTCGCGCGCCTTGTCCTCATCGCCGAGCTTGCGGTAGGCCAGCGCCAGAGGGTAGTAGAGACGATTGGCCTCGGATGCCAGGTCCAGCGCTCGCTCCAGAAGCGCCGCCGCTTCTTCGGCTCGGCCCACGGAGAGCAGAAGCTCTCCGAGACCGGCGTCGGCGGCCGCCGACGTCGGATTCGCCCGGATCGCCTCACGATACAACCACTCCGCCCGATCGGCGTTTCCGAGTTCGGCATGGACCGCCGCCAGCCGTACCAGAGTCGGCGACACTCCGGGGACGATTGCGAGAGCCTTCTCATAGAGCGCAATGGCGTCCTCGTGGCGGCCCTCACCCTGAGCGATGTAGGCCGAAAGATACGGCCAGCGAAAATCGCGCGGAGCGAGCGACGCAGCGAATTCGTAGCACGAAAGCGCCGCCGCGCTCAGGCCATAGGCATGGTAGTGACGGCACAACTCGCCGATGGCGTCGGCACGGCCGACGCTGCCGGCGACGGGCGCATCCGGATCGTCGAGAGCGTGCTGAGCCAATTTTCGCAACTCGTCGAGTTGCTCGGTCACCGCCGGCTCGGTGTCGGCCGGAAGCTCGGGGGCCGGCAGGTCAGCGCTCGAGACAGGCCGAGCCTGAGCCTCGAGGACGCCCCCGGTACCGAACCAGACACCGAGCGAGAGACCCAGCGCTACGACTACGAAGGTCCAGGATTTACGAACTCTCAAAGGTGTTGGCCCTACCTGCTAAGTTTCGTGCCATGGACTCCTGGGGCTCTTGTCGACCGTTCGGGGGCGCCACGCTAGTCTATGACGGTCCTCTGGAGCAACCACCGTGGCCGCGAGACTGGCGATCATAACCGTCAACTGGAACCAGACCGCAAGCACTTGTCGCTGTCTGGGATCGCTGGCGGGTTTCGAGAGGCTCCAACCCGAAATCTGGGTAGTCGACAACGCCTCCCGCAATGGCGGCGCCGAAGTGATCGCGAGCGAGTTCCCCCAGGTGCATCTGATCGCCAATCCATCCAACCTCGGGTTCGGCGCCGCCAACAATCAAGCGCTCAGGGAGCTCGACGCACCCTTCGTCCTGCTCTTGAACAACGACGCATTCATCCCCGAGGCCGATCTTGCGAAGTTGGTCGAGGCGCTCGAGCAGAACCCGCATCTGGCGGTGGTCGGACCGGCGGTGACCGCCGGCCCGGGAGCCGGAGACGTAATCGCGCTCGGTGGCCGCGACGTCGGCCGGCACATCCGCACCCACCTACGCCCCACCGATCTGACTCCCGAACGGATCTCCCAGGCTCGGCCGTTCCAAGTCCGCTACGTTCCCGGTGCGATCGCTCTACTGCGAACCCAGATCCTCGAAGAGATAGGCTTCCTCGAGGAGAGTTACTTCTTCGGCGGCGAACTGGCCGATTTCTGTGAGGTCGCGGCCGGCCGGGGGTACTCGGCCGCGGTTCTGCCCGCGGCCAGGGGCTGGCACGACATGGGCGAATCCGACGAGCTGCGCCAGCGCCTCTACCCCTATTACATTCTGCGGAATCGCTTCCTTTTCGTGCGACGCCATCGCCGCCGTCTTCTCGCGCCTCTGATGCTGCTGTGGACCGGATACGGACTGGCCGTGGCGGGTCGTGCACTTGGGGCAAAGGACACGACCCGTGCGCGCCTATTGCTCCTGGCTGTGGCCGACGGGATTCGCGGCCGCTTCGGAAACCAGAACCGGCGAGTCCTGGGCCAGTGAGTTCGGGATGAAAATCGCCTACCACTTCATGGTGCCGGAGCCGCCCCGGCCCGAGCTGGACGGGGCCGTCCAGGAAGCGCTCTGGCTTCGCGAGCGCTTTGGCGGCTCGATCTCGTTCCTGTACCCACTCAGGCGCTTCTCGAGACTGGTCCCTTCCCGACTGTGCGGACTCGGCTCGATCGGGAAGCTGCGCAAGCTCGATCGCGGCGTAGACCTGCACCACTTGTTCACTCCCTCTATTCCGAACTATCCCTTCCTGGCCGCCCTGTGCAAGCCCTGCATCTGCACCGTGCAAACGAGCCAGGGACAACGCGGGCTCCACAAACCGGCTTCTACGAAGCCTAGAGTGGTCCGTCTGGTGGCTTCCGACCCGCGGGACGTACCTCGACTCGAACACTCCACCGGCATCCCGACGATCTGGATTCCGCCGGGCGTGGACACGGGCGCCTTTCGGCGCAGCCGCCCGCTGAAAGGCGGCGACTTCTCCCTTCTGGTGGGCTCGGCCCCCTGGACTCGCCGACAGTTCTCCACCAAGGGAATCGACCAGCTTCTGGCCGCGGCCCGCGCGATTCCCCGGCTTCGCCTGGTGTTCCTCTGGCGGGGGGTGTTGCTGCATGACCTGAAGGCACGCATCGACCGCGCGGGGCTCGGAACGAGAGTCGAGGTCATCACCGAGACCACCGACGTCGCTCGTCTCCTCGCGCGGGTCCATGCCGTCGCCGTGCTGGCGGACCGACCGCAGTTGATCAAGGCGTTCCCCCATTCCGCTCTGGAAGCCCTGGCCGCCGGGCGACCGGTCTTGACCAGCTCGACCCTGGGCCTCGCCGATCTCGTCAGCCGTCAACGAGCCGGTGTCGTGCTCGACTCGTTGTCCCCGAGTTCCGTGCTCGCTGGCTTGCAGGCGATCATGGAAAACTACGAGGCGCTGGCGGAAGCGGCCATGGCGTTGGATCTTTCCGAGTTCTCGCGCACACGGTTTCTTGACGCCTACGGGCGGATCTACCGCGACGCCCTGCGACAGGCCTGACCTCACCGTCGTCTTTACCCGATGCCACATCCTGAGCTCCGTTCCGACCCCCGCATCGACGCGCTTCGCCCCTGGTACCACGACTTCAGCTCGCTCGGTCTGGATACCGGCAGCGCACCTGCCGGAAAGCTCAGACGCGCGGCGGCAAGGTTCGTCCAGCTCTTCTCGCGAACGCTGCCGGGCGGGCTGGGCCGCAGCCTCAACCGCCGCGCGAGCGCCCTGCGATCGAGTGCCCACCGCATCAATCAGGGCCACAAAGAGTCCGTTCTGGTTCCGTTCCTGGAAGAAGCTCTGCGCCGCCTACACAAAGAGCCGTCGTGTGTCGATCTCTTCTGCTCCGACGGCTACTACTGCTGCGTCATCGCGAGGATCAGCCCCGCCGCCGACGTGCTCGGGGTGGACCTCGGGGAAAGCGATCTCGAGCGCGCCCGCCTCGCCAGCCGGCTACTGGAAATGGAGAGAATCCGGTTTGCTCGCGAAGATGTGCCGTCCTTCGTGTCCCAGGTAGCCGGCCGGTTCGACCTCGTGTTCTGCGCCGGCGGCCTCTACCATCTGGACGAGCCCCGGGCGCTCCTGGCCGATCTTCGGCGCGTTTGCTCGGGGTTCCTGGTGCTCCAGACGGTCGTCAGCCTGGAGAACGAGGCCTCCGACTACTTCGAGAGCCCGGCGCCGGGCTGGAGCCACGGCTGCCGATTCAGCCACGCTCGCCTGGCGGGATGGCTCGAGGAACTCGGCTGGCGCGTCAAGGAAACCGAGCGAAATGAACTCACCGGCAACAACCGGCCTCGCGATCGGGGCTCCAGCTACTTTCTCTGTAAGGCACCACCGGGATAGCCGCGTTTCCAGCATGGCGAATCCACTCGTAGCCGTCTGCACGGTAACTCACAACGCCGCGGCCGACCTGCCGGCGTATCTCGAGGCGCTCGAGCGGCTTTCCCATCGCCCGCTCGAGGTGATCGTGGTCGACTGCGCGAGCTCCGACCCGACGCGTGAGACCCTGGCCGGTGCCTCGATCCGAGGCGCGAGTTTCCGACGGATCGAGCTCGAGGACAACGTCGGTTTTGCCGGCGGCATGAACCGTGCGATTGCCGCAACGTCGGCGCCGTTCGTGCTGAGCTTGAACGCCGATGCCCTGCCCGAGACCGACTTCGTCGAAAGGCTGCTCGAGAGGTTCAGGAGCCACCCGGAAACCCGGATCGGCGCCGTCACCGGACGTCTGCTGCGCCCCCCGGAGGGCGAAAAGCCTATCTTGGACGCCGCCGGCATGCGCCTGGTGGCGAACTGGCGCCACCTGGACCGGGGTTCCGACGAACGCGACGTCGGTCAGTACAGCCGTCCCGAGCGTGTTTTTGGAGCCACTGGAGCCGCTAGCCTCTTCTACCGGCCGGCGCTGGAAGACGCCGCCGTCGACGGAGAATTCTTCCTGGAGGAATTCCATTCGTTTCGCGAGGACGCGGAGCTTTGCTTCCGGCTGCGTGAACGGGGCTGGGAGGTCGTCTACGAGCCGCTCGCCCGAGCCTCACACCGGCGGCATAATCTTCCACGCCGGCGCAGATCGATGCCCAGTCACGTCAACTATCACTCCCTCAAGAACCGCTTCCTTTTGCGAGCCTACCACGAGACCTGGGCCAGTTTCCCGGTGACTTTCCTGCCTTCGCTGTTTCGGGACCTGGGAGCGATCGCCTATGTCCTCGCTCGTGAGCGCAGCTCTTTGCCGGTGTTTGGCTGGCTGTGGAGAAACCGGGATCACATCGTGCGCAGGCGGCGGCGAATCCAGAGCCGGCGAACCGTCTCGCGCCGCCAACTCGCCGGGTGGTTCCTACGCTCGGGTCGACCGCTTTGAAACGACTCCGCCTCGCCTTCCTGGGCAGCCGCGGTATTCCCGCCCGCTACGGCGGGTTCGAGACACTCATGGAGGAGCTGGCACCGCGGCTTGTGCATCTTGGCTTCGAGGTCACCGTCTACTGCCGCACCCGCTACACCTCCTCGGATTGCACCCAGTACAAGGGTGTTCACCTGATTCGCCTGCCGAGCCTGTATACGAAGTACACCGAGACGCCGGTGCACACGGCACTCTCGTGCCTGCACGCGCTAGCGCGAAGATACGACGCCGCCCTCCTCGTGAACGGCGCCAACGCGATTTTCGTCCCGCTCCTTCGCATGACGGGAACGCCGGTGGCGCTCAACGTCGACGGCATCGAAAAGAAACGGGCCAAGTGGGGACCGCTCGGTCGCCTGGTCTACTCGATCTCGGAGCGCCTGGCAGTCGCACTTCCGACGGTGATGATCACGGATGCGAAGGTGATCGAAGACCACTACCGGAAGCGGTATGGAGCCGATTCCACGGTGATCTCGTACGGTGTCGAGCCGCGTCCTCTGCCCCCGGGAGAGACTCTCTCCCGTCTCGGCATCGAGCCGCGTAAGTACTTCCTCTACGTCAGCCGCTTCGAGCCGGAGAACAACCCGCATCGGGTGGTCGAGGCCTACCGAGCGGTCGGCGGCGACTTCCCCCTGGTGATGGTCGGCGACGCGCCCTACGCCAAAGCATTCATATCGAACTTCAAGACCGCAGCCGATCCAAGAGTGATGTTTCCAGGCGCCATCTATGGTGACGGCTATCGGGAGCTGCTTTCGAACGCGTATGCGTTCATCCAGGCGACCGAGGTCGGCGGTACCCATCCGGCGCTGGTCGAAGCCATGGGCTATGGCAATTGCCTCCTGGTCAACGACACGCCGGAGAACCGGGAGGTGGCGGGCGACACGGCGCTCTATTTCCGCGTCCCGGAGCCCGTCACGCTCTCGGCGCAGCTCAACCGGCTCCTCCAGAGCCCCGGCGAAGCCGAGGCGTTCGCCAAGCGGTCCGCCGAGCGAGCCCTGATGCTGTTCTCCTGGAAGACGGTCTCGACACAGTACGCCGAGCTATTTCGTACGCTTGCCGACCGAGGCAAGAAACCATAGATCCGTTTCGATCTATAATCCCCCAACAAAGAATGTTCAAGGAACGGGCAAAGCTGGTTGCAGCAGGGCTGATGCTCGGCGACCTGACTGCAACGAGCGTCTCTTTTCTGGCTGCCTACTACGTGCGCAGCGAGATTCTGCCGTCCCGTGACCTGCTCCCGGGCGCGTTGCTGCCGCTCTCGAGCTACATCCCCCTCGTCCTGGTGGGACTCGTGATTTGGGCCTTCGTCTTGCGCGGCGTGGGCCTCTATGCTTCACACCGCACTCAGAGCCTTCGAAGAGAGGCCTGGGAGATCGTCAAAGCCAGCGCTATCGCGGGCCTGCTTTTCGTTGTTCTCATCTTCGTTGGCAAGCTCGACGAGCGGCTTCTCGCGGACCGTCTGAGCCGTGCTCTTGTGATTCTCTGGGTAGTTTTCGCGGCCGCTTTTCTCATCGTTGAACGCTCCTTCGTGCGGTCAGTTGCCCGTAGCGTTCGGCAAAGAGGGCACAATTTCCGAAATATCTTGATCGTCGGAACTTCGCAGATGGGGCGCGAGATAGCGCGCGCTATCTCCGAGCACGAACACTGGGGACTGAGGATCGCCGGCTTCGTCGCCGCGCGAGACCACGAAGCCGGCAAGATCATCGACGGCTTCCCGCTTCTCGGCAGCCTGGATGACCTGTTCTCCCTGACCGAGAGCAGGGTCATCGACGAGGTCATCATTGCGGATCCGGAGTTGCCGTTGGAGAGAACTCACGAAATCGCAGGTCTTCTCGGGGAGCGGGGAATCTGCACTCGCATCGGCCTGCTCTACTCATACGGTGGTCGGCACCCCAAGATCGAACGGCTAGGTGATGTTCCTCTGTTGAGTTTCGATCCCACTGCGGTCGGTGACGCCGGCCTCTTCGCCAAGCGCTGTGTGGACCTTGCCGTCGCGATACCCTGCATCCTGTTTCTATCGCCGGTTATCGCGATCGTAGCGATCGCGGTTCGCCGATCGTCGGCCGGGCCGGTGCTGTTCCGTCAAACCCGCGTTGGTCTCCACGGTCGGCAGTTCACGTTGCTCAAGTTCAGAACCATGCGCGCCGGGTCCGAAGCCGATCAAGACAAGCTCGAGCACCGCAACGAGATGAGCGGCCCCGTCTTCAAGCTTCGAGATGATCCCCGGGTGACTCGCGTGGGGCGATTCCTGCGGCGCTTCAGTCTCGACGAGCTGCCGCAGCTCTGGAACGTCGTCAAGGGCGACATGAGCCTGGTCGGACCGAGGCCTCCGACACCCGAAGAAGTCGAACAGTACAAGCCCTGGCAGCGGCGACGCCTTTCGATGCGACCCGGCCTGACCTGCCTCTGGCAGGTGACCGGCCGCAATGAGATCGATTTCGATCGCTGGGTAGCACTCGACTTGGAATACATAGACAACTGGTCTCCATGGCTGGACGTCAAGATCCTGCTCCGAACGGTTCCGGCGGTCCTCACCGGTCGCGGAGCCTCTTAAGAAAAGGAGGACCGATGGCCCAGGACCTACGCGGCATCCTCTTGTCCGGCGGTGCCGGCACCCGGCTCCACCCGGTGACGATCTCGATGAGCAAGCAGCTGATGCCGGTGTACGACAAGCCGATGGTGTACTACCCGCTGACGACCCTGATGCTGGCCGGGATACGGGACATTCTGGTGATCACGACTCCCCGTGACCAGCAGGCCTATCGGTCGCTTCTCGGCGACGGATCACAGTGGGGCGTATCGCTTGTCTACGCGGTGCAACAAGAGCCTCGGGGCATCGCCGAGGCCTTTTTGATCGGGCGCAGTTTCATCGGCCACCGGCCGGTCTCTCTCATTCTCGGCGACAACATCTTCTACGCACAGGGCTTCTCCGAGAAGCTCCAGCAGGTGGCGAGACCAGCGCAAGGTGCGACCGTCTTCGGCTACTGGGTCAGGGACCCGGAACGCTATGGCGTGGCGAGTTTCGACGCCGACGGCCACGTCACCAAGATCGAAGAGAAGCCCGAGAAACCGGACTCACACTACGCCATCACCGGTCTGTACTTCTACGACGGTGACGTCGTCGGAATCACCGAAGAACTGCAGCCATCGGGGCGCGGAGAGCTCGAGATCACGGACGTCAATCGTGCCTATCTCGAACGCGGGGATCTACGTGTCGAGCTTCTCGGCCGCGGCACGGCCTGGCTCGACACCGGAACGCACGATTCGCTTCTCGATGCCGCCAACTTCGTCAGGGTCATCGAGAAACGCCAAGGCTTGAAGATCGCGTGCCCCGAAGAAATCGCCTTCCGCATGCGGTTCATCGACGAGCAGCAGCTCGAAAGACTCGCGGACGCCTGCGGCGCCTCCGGCTACGCGGACTACCTGAGAGCCGTCCTCAGAGAGCCCGTGCCGGTCTCCGAATGAACCTCAAAAAGACCGAGATCCCGGACGTGATGGTCCTGGAGCCGCGCGTGTTTACCGACAGTCGCGGCTTCTTTTTCGAGAGCTGGAACGAAAGAAGCTTTCAACAGCTCGAAATCGATGTGCACTTCGTTCAAGACAATCACTCGCATTCGGAGTCCGGCACATTGCGCGGTCTTCACTATCAAATCTCGCGACCACAGGGAAAACTCGTCAGGGTGATCCGAGGCGCCGTGTTCGACGTGGCGGTCGATCTGCGTCGTAGCTCAGCTACGTTCGGCCGCTGGGTCGGTCGCGAACTTTCCGCCGACAACAAGCGAATGCTATGGATACCTCCCGGCTGCGCCCACGGTTTCTACGCGCTATCCGACGCCGACTTTGTCTACAAGTGCACCGCGTACTACGACGCCGAAGACGAGCGCACGATCCGATGGAACGACCCCGAACTCGCGATCGACTGGCCGCTTGCCGGCGACCAACCGCCGCTGGTGTCCGAAAAGGACAAGGCCGGAACTTCTCTGCGAGAAGCGGAGGCCTACCCTTGAAGGTCTTTCTTGCCGGCGGAAGCGGCCAACTCGGCCGCGAGCTTCTGGCAACCGCGCCCGAAGACACGCTGATTGAAGCACCGGCTCGTGCGGAGCTTTCGATCACCGACCCGCTCGGAGTGGCTCGAGCCCTGGAGATCGCCAGGCCGGCTCTGGTGATCAACGCCGCCGCCTATACCGCGGTCGACAATGCCGAGAGCGATCGCGAAGCAGCTTTCCTGGTCAACGCCGAGGGCGCTCGAGCCCTCGCCGAGGGGGCCGCGGCGGTAGAGGCGCGCATGATTCAAGTATCGACCGACTTCGTCTTCGACGGCGAACAGAGCCTCCCCTATCTGACCACAGAGCCAACCCATCCGCTCGGTGTCTACGGCGAAAGCAAGCTCGCCGGAGAAGCGGCGGTTCTCGAGGTGCTTCCCGGCAACAGCCTTGTCGTCAGGACATCATGGCTCTACTCTTCCCACGGACGAAACTTCGTCGCCACCATGTTGCAGTTGCTCGCCGAGCGACCGGAAGTAAACGTCGTGATGGATCAGGTCGGCAGCCCGACCTGGGCCCGTGGCCTCGCCGAGGCCATCTGGAAATGGGCCGCTCAACCAGGCGTGTCCGGGATCCGGCACTTTTGCGACGCCGGCGTCGCGAGCTGGTACGACTTCGCGGTGGCGATCCGCGATCAAGCCTCCAAGCTCGGACTTCTGGGAGTCACCGGAGCCAGCGGCGCCCGAACCATTGTCCGGCCCATCCGAAGTGAGGAATTCCCCACACCGGCCCGCCGCCCGGCGTCGAGTACTCTGAACTCATTCGCCAGCTGGGAAGAGTTGGGAATCACTCCCCTGCACTGGCGAGCCTCACTTCTCCAGATGCTCACCGAGTTGAAGAGGCCCGAGTTGCCGGAGTCAGAGCTGAAAGAGCCAGGCAGTGCGTAGGCTACTCGTAACCGGAGGAGCCGGCTTTATCGGCGCCAACTTCGTGCATTATTGGCTCGACCGGCACCCAGGGGATCGGCTTGTCGTGGTCGACGCGCTGACCTATGCCGGCAATCTGCGCAGCCTCGATTCGGTGGCCGAGCGAGACGAGTTTCGCTTCGTTCACGGAGACATCCGTGACCAGGACCTGATCGAGAGTCTCCTGGCCGACGAAGGCCTGGACACGATCGTCCATTTCGCAGCCGAATCGCACGTCGATCGCTCGATCTCGGGACCCGATGCCTTCTTCGACATCAACGTGCTCGGAACTCACAGTCTCCTCAAGGCCGCGCGCACGGTCTGGCTGGCGGATGGAGCTCCGGTCGCTCATCGATTCCACCACGTTTCGACCGATGAGGTCTACGGCGACCTCTCCCCAGACGACCCCGCGTTCACGGAGACCACGCCCTACGCCCCCAACTCTCCCTATGCGGCCAGCAAAGCGGCCGCGGACCACGCGGTTCGCGCTTACTGGAAAACCTACGGCTTGCAGATGACAATCAGCAATTGCTCCAACAACTACGGTCCGTTCCACTATCCGGAAAAGCTGATACCGCTGGCGATCGTCAACCTTCTCCACGGCAAGCAGATACCTATCTACGGCAACGGTTCCAACGTGCGAGACTGGCTCTACGTAGCGGATCACTGCCGGGGCATCGAACGAATCCTCGAGCGCGGCCGGGTCGGGCGCACCTACAATATCGGCAGCGAGTGCGAGAAAACCAACCTCGAGCTGATTCACGAACTCTGTCGGCTGACCGACGAGATTTTCGAAGAAGATACGACTCTGAAGCTCCGGTTCGCCGAGGCTTGGCCGTCGAGAGGTGATTCTTGCCGAGACGCGGTGACCTTCGTAACCGATCGCCTGGGCCACGACCGGCGCTACGCGATCGATCCCGCGCGCGCGCGCTCCGAGCTCGAATTCGCGCCCAAGGTCGATCTCGAGGAGGGCCTCCGACGGACGATCCGCTGGTACCTCGATAACATGGAGTGGTGGAAATCCGTCATGGACGGCTCGTACCGGAACTGGATCGATGAGCAGTACAGGAGTCGCTGAGCGGTCGAGGCTCGTCGAGTTCCTTCCCCGAATCGCCCTGCCCCTTTCGTTCTTTGCGGCCGCGGCGGCGCGCGCGGCGTTCTTGACCGATGCCGCCGACACCGCCGACGCCGCCTCCAATACCGCCGAGCTAAGCTTCCTCGCTCTGGTCGGCACCGTGGTGCTGTTGGGCATCGGAACCCTGGACAGAGCGGACCAATTTCGTACCGGCGTCATCGCGCTGCTGGCGGCGCTAGGGCTCTGGGCGATTCCACCGGGCGACGTCAGAGGAGCATCCATCTTTGCCCTGCTGGTAGTCGGCCTCGGGCTCGTGACCTACGAGCGGGTTCGGGTGGGTCTCGGAACGCACGCAGGTGAGCTCATCGCCTGGGCGCTCGCGGTGCAGGCTCTGTGTCGCCCGGAGCTTTATCTTGCGCCCAGACTCGATCCCGGCTTCCTCTTCGAGGCGCTGGCTTTTCCGACTCTGGCCGCGCTCGCCCTGTCCCGGCTGGCGCAACAAGAAGGCAAAAGGCTCTGGCTCGCTCTGCTCGCGATCGCGGTCATTGATGGCGGCTTCGGACCGGAGGTGGCTCTGGCGCTGGTCGTCCTGGCGGCTTCGAGGGCTCTACCTCGGCTTCCTGAGACCGCGGCCTGGGTCGCTTGTGCTCTGCTCGTGATTCCGGCCTTCGACCGGCAGCCGTTCAGCCTCGCCATTGGCGTCACCATTGGGATCACCGTCGCCGTCGCCGTCGTCGCCGCTTTTCTCCTCGCGAATCGCAACCGTACGGCCATCGTCGCGACGATCGCGCTGGCCGGCTGGCTTTTCTTGCAGTTCGGTGGAGAGTCCGCCATCGGATCGATCCGGACGGTCGTTTTAGGCTTGGTGGTGCTGCCGCTGGCGGCCTTTGCGCCGCCGGCCCAAAGATTGAGGGCCGCGACCGGCCTCGCCCTGGCGGCGGTTGCCGGCCTCGTGCTCCCAGCCGGCGCCGCACTGACCGCGCCGTTGGTCGCCATCGCTGCCGCCCTTCCCAAGCGTGGTCGGAAGCTCCGAATCCAGGCTGGCTGGCTCGGTCTAGTTTCCATCTGCGCGGGGCTTGCAGCGATCTTCCCATGGCTGCGCCCGGTGCCGTTGGAATCGGCCCTGGGCTGGATGGGTCTCCAACTCGAGATCGAGACCGCCGCAATCGCCCTGCTCGCGTTCTGGCTCGTCGCCACCTTGGCTCGAAGGTCCCCGGCCACTCGGAGGATCCCGCTCGCGGCGATCGGCCTGATCCTGGTCGCTGCGGTTCTCCTCGCCAACCCCCAGCAGCGCCTCCTGGTGTCGAAGGCCTTCGTCCTCGACTCGGAGGCAAGCTCTCGGAGCTTCCCCCTAGACCTCGAGATCCACTCGATCACCATCGACTCCTATGTGTCGAACGCCGCCCAACTCGCGGATGGCACACTCATCGGCCGAATCGTCCTTGAGGGCGAAGGCGGAGCCGAGCGCGTTTTGCCGCTTGCCCTCGGGCGCGAAACCGGCGAGTGGGCGGCTAGGCGCCCCGGCCTCGAGCCGGTCTCGCCGGCTCTGGCACCCTGGATCTCTTGGCTGGCCCCCGATGGGGCCTACTTCGCCCAACGCTACCGCGCGAACTGGACTGTCGGCACCGCCGTCTCGGGCCGAGGATTTCGTGTCGAGCTGGAGGATTCGCTTCCCAAAGACGTGAGTCTCGCGGTGTTTCGCATCGGAGCACGGTAGATGAGAACGACCTGGTCGATCCTAGTGGCAGCGGCTTCCTCGAGCCTGGCGCTCCATCTCTGGTCTCCGCTATCTGAGCAGGCTCAGCCGGACCCCCTCGCCGGGACCGTCGCCATCGTGCCGCTGGTCGCGTCTCTCTTCTGGGCCGCGAGCCGCCTTTCGGGCCTGCCCTTGCCCGGCCACTCCGGAACACGGCTCGGTGCCGCCGTCGCGCTTGTCGCCCTGGCCTCGACGCGAGCCAACCTGGGCCTACGCTGGGAGGGCGCCCTGGGAGCCCCGATCGTCGTGGCCGGCTTTTTCATACTCCTCTTCTGGCAGGCCGCTGCGCAGATCTCGGCAACGGCCGGGCAGCGGGCCAAAACCGCCCGCGGCTACACTGGCTTTGCCGCGCTGGTTCTGGCCGTCTATGTGGGCATCGCTCCCTGGTCGATCGGCCAGCGGCCGCCCGATGGCGACGAGCCCTGGTACCTCCTGCTGACCCACAGCCTCGCCTACGACTTCGACACCGATCTCTCGAACAACTACCGGGACGGGGACTCCCTCGGCTTCATGCCCCGGCGAATTGGTCCTCAGCCCGGGGATCCGGTGGGAGCCGAGGGCGAGCAGTACTCGCGTCACAACATGGCGCTACCCCTGGCGCTGGCTCCCGCCTACCGGTTGGCCGGCAAAGCGGGTGCGGTAGCAATGATCGCGCTGTTCACAGCCTTGTTGGCGACCTGGCAGATGGCGGCAGCCGACCGCCTATTCCCGGAGCGACCGCGAGAGGTGATGCTAGCGGGCGCCGCCGCGGCGCTGGCTTCGCCGCTCCTGCTCTACTCGCATCAGGTGTGGGTCGAGATGCCGGCAGCGCTCGCGCTCATCGTAGGATTCGACAGCGTCCTCGGAATCCGCGAATCGCAATCCGTTCGCCTGAGCGACGGGATCAAGCTCACCGTCGCGGCCGTGATGCTGCCGCTCCTGAAGCTGCGCTTCCTGCTCTTGGCGGCGGGACTCCTGGTGGTCGCGTTGCGCCACACCCGCGGATCGGTGCGCACTTGGGTCGCACGCGTCGGGCTCGCTCTGCTCGCGGCGACGGCCGCTATCCTGGTCTTCAATCACGTACTCTTCGGCAGCGCACTCAAACACCATTCGGTTGGTTCCCTGATCAGCTACTGGAGCTCACCGGTTTCGTACCTGAGAGGCCCGCTCGGTCTCACGTTCGACGGTGCGTTCGGTCTGCTCGGGATCGCACCCCTGTGGCTGCTGCCCCTTGCCGGCCTCGTCCTGCTCCGGCGGCAAAGCCGGACCCTGGTCGTGGACATCGCGATCGTCTCCCTTCCATATCTCCTGCTCCTGGGCCCCAGATCGGAGTGGTACGGAGGATGGTCGCCCCCGTTCCGGTACGGGCTCGTGTTTCTCCCTTTCCTGGTGCTCCTCATGGTTCCGATCCTGACCCGGCTGGATCTACGTCCGGTTCGCGAAGCGGCGACCTTCCTGGCCGCCGCGACGATCTGCCTCGGCCTGGTGGCGCTGGTTCTTCCCGGCTGGACCTACAACTTCGGAGACGGCCGCTCGTATCTGCTCGACGCCCTGACCCTGGACTTCGGCACCGATGTGTCCCGTCTCTTTCCGAGCTGGGTCAGACCCCGAACAGCCAACCTCGTCTGGCTAGCGATCGCGGCGATCGGCGCCTCCCTGCTCGCCGGCCGGCGCCAAGTTCGGGCCGGACCGAACGCGATTGCCTTTGGGTTCGCCGCGTTCCTTCTTGCCATGGCGCTGCTTCCGGCGGCCTCGGCAAGCCTGCCTCAGAAGACCCTCGAGTTCGAGGATCTCTATTGGACCGCGACCGGCGGTCAGCTCTATCCTCCCCGCTGGACCGCCGGCCGCGCCGTCTATCGGGGTTCCTGGCAACTCAGCCCCGGAGACGAGATCAGCAGCCCGGTCAGACCGCGGGGCGCCTACCTTCGACTCACGCTCGAATACCAGAAACTCGCGCCGCGCACGCGCGCTGAGATCGAAGTCCTCGGCGACGGCGTGGTCCTCGAAACCGTCACGCTGCCCCCGGCCGGCGGCTGGAATCGCCTACTCTTGGATCCGATCCGTTGGCCCGCCGGCTCCAAGCTCGGATTTCGTCTCGCGGCCTCGTCGGAGGGCGCTGTCCGGCTGGACCGGGCGCAGCTGCGCTGGACTGCGGAGGAAGACCTCTAGTAGAGAACCTTGGTTCTCTAGCCTGACTAGAACGGGTTGCCGAAACTCAGAAACACAACCGTTCCGCTCTGACCTGGCTCTTTCTCGAGCTTCCAACCCACCTCTAGTCGTAGCGGCCCGATCGGGGACAGGTATCGCAGGCCGACACCGGCGCCCACCTCGAGCTCGCTCGGATCGATCTTGTCCCACTCTCCGAACACGTTCCCGGCGTCGAAGAATACGGTTCCGCCGATTCCCGCGGCGATCGGGAAGCGGTAGTCCAAGTTGGCCAGCAAGAGACCGTTGCCGCCGATCGGGACGCGACGAAGGCCGACGTCACCCTCCGTAATCAGAAGCAGGGTCTCGCCAGGAACTCCGAGAAGGTCCCGCCGATACGCCCGATGCGTGGTCCGGCCGCCGGCGAAGAAACGCTCCGAGATCGGGATGTTGGCCGATTCGAGACCGCCGGGAACGGTCGGATCGAGGAAGGACAGATCTCCCAGCGGCTCGATCGCTCCGATCCTAAGGCTCCCGGCCACCACACCCAGACGACCGAGATCCAAGTACGCCGTCTGCTGGCTGAAAAGCTTGACGAATTCGGCGCTCCCGCCGAGCGTAGAGAACGCGTACTCGGCTTGCAAACCCGCAGTCCAACCGCGTGTCGGAATCAACGGATCGTCTCGCCGATCGACGGACAGTCGCGGAGTCAGACTGGTTATGTCCACTTCCTGGAGTTCGCGGTCGATCTCGATAGCTTGTAGCGCCGGATCGGGATCGATCACTCGAACCTGCTTCGCGGTGAGCAACAGTCCGAACTTGGCGTCGCCTTTTGCGATTTCGGTATCGACCTGAATCCCTTGCCGTTCGGAATCAAAGCTCTTCTCCCGCTCCTCGACCCCAAAGACCGAATAGGTAATCGGTGCTCGAAACCTGCCCAGGAAGGGCTGACGAAAGAGCAGACGGGCTTGGCGCTCGCGCTGGCCCAGCCGAAGGTCGAAGCGAGTCGCCACCGCACGCCCGAAGAGATTGCTGTGGGAGTACCCGAGAAGGGTACGAACCCCGTCTTCGGAGTCGTAGCCGATGCCGAAACTTCCTTTCTGGGGCCGGCCCTCTTCGACGCGAACCAGAACGTCGCGGCTGGCGGCGAACGGCATGGCCGGCGCCAGACGCACCTCCACTCGGGAGAAGATTCCCAACCGGTAAAGATCTCGCTGGACGGCCAGCAACCGCCGCCGGCTCACCGGATCTCCGGACTCGAGTCTCACACTGCGTCGAATCACCTCCGCGCGTGTTCGAGCCTGGCCACGAAAGATAATCCTGTCGACGGTGACCTGCGGCCCCTCGAGCACCCGAATCGTGACCGCGGCCAGCGATCCCGTGGCATCCCAGCTGACGCTCGACGAAACCTGAGCCGACAGATAGCCGAGTTCCTCGTAGAGAGAACGTATCTCGGCCGCGGTGTCCTCCACACGTCGAGGATGAAACGGGCCGCCGGCCGCGATCGCAAAGATCCGAGCGGCCGGATCGAAGGCCGAGACACCGTCGAATGTCAACTCGACGACCTGCCTCCGAGGCCCCTCGATGATCGGGATCGATACTTCGAGCGAGCCGCGGTCATCGGACACCCTCACATCGGCAGGGCCGATCTGCGCCTCGCTCAAACCCTGCAAGGCGTAGTAGGAGCGCAAATTCCGCAGATCGTCTTCCAGGGCCGAGTCCACCAGGCGGCCGCTCCCGGGTACGAAGGGACGCGCCGCGGAGGTGGCCATCCTCTCGAGTAGTTGCGAAGTCGGGACCAGCTCGTTTCCGGCGAAGGCGAGATCCTTGAGCGTGAAGAGCGAACCCGGTTGAATGAAAAGGGTCACCAGCCGGCTTCCCTCGAGGTCCACGACCTCGCCCCGGACCTCTGCGCGGTAGTGCCCGCGCGCTTGCAAGTCGCTGCGGATCTGGGAGACGGTCTGAAGAAGCAGGGTCTCATCAAAGCGCTCGTTTTCGAGCGCCTGGAGCAGATCGCGCTTGCGCAGCACTTCGGCGTCAAACCCGGTGACTCGCAAATCGAGCTTCGGCCCGACACGGATCGGATACGCGAGCGCCACGGTGTGTCGTTCGAGATTTCGGGTTTCCCTCGGCCGCCCGGCCTCGGCCGACAAGAACCCTCGGCGCCCCAGCCAGGCTTCGAGACGCTCGGTCTCCTCTCGCCACTTCGACCTTTGAAATCTCTTGCCGGCGGTCATTCGAAACTGGGTCAGCAACTCGTCGCTCGTGAAAGGTTCGAGACTGCCCTCGAGAGTCACTTCCTCGACCAAGGTTGGATCGCCGCAGGTGACGTTGTAGGTCACCGTTACAAGCCTCTCGGCTTCGTCGACCTCGACGTGCACGACCACGCGATGATCGAGAAAGCCGCTCTCCTCGAGCACATCTTGGAGCCGGTAGACACCGCGGACCACCCGGTCGTCGCTGAGAGGCGTTTGTGGTCTTTGCGGTATGACTCCGCGCAATTGTGAATCCCGGACGCAGGTATTGCCTACGATTTCGACCGAAGCGGTGTGGAGTCTCGAGAAAATGCTGAAGACGACGCGCACTCCCTCGGCCTCGCGAATCAGAGCTGCCTCGGCCCGACCGACCAGCCCCGAGGCTTGCAAATTGCGTAAGCTCTTGCGCAAATCGTCGCCGGCAAGTTCGCGGCCCGCCTCGACCACCAACAGCTCCATCAACCCGTGCATTCGCTTGCCGGCCACGTCACCGCGCAGTTCGACCGTCGACACCAGCTCTCCGTAAGCTTCGTGCCCCGCGTGCGAAGCGTGCGCCCCCGGCACCGAGCCCGCCAACCAGATCGAGCCAACGAGCGCCGTGAGCAACCCCGACCGCGACCTGAACCCGGATCGATCTTGCATCGCGCCTAGAACGCCTTTTCCCACTTGGCGTCGACCGCATAGGTGCCATCGCCATTCTGGGTAACAACCAGGACCAGAGATCGGCTTACGCTCCACTCCAGCTCCAGAATCTGCGCCGCGGTCTCGCTGGGGTCATAGGAATAAGTGGCAAAGAGATCGCGCGACAACTGCTTCCCGAAGGTGACTCGCGCGGATGACAGATCCCCGGTCGAGCTGGTCAGCGGGACGATCCGGAATTGATCCAGGCCGAACAAACGGTTGAAACGGCTCGCCACCACTAAGGTCGCCTGACCGTAAAGAAAGCTCTCGGCGCCCAGGTTGTCGCCTTCCAGACCCGGCGTCTTTCGCTTCTCTCCGAATTTCGGGCCTTGCGGCCGGCCGCCGGTCATCAACGCCATCACCTCCAACTCGGCGAGCGGAGGCTCGGAAGTGAAATCGAAGCTCAATCGCTCGGGTGTTCCCGATAGACTCAACGTGACGTCGTAATCGCGCAGATCGGTGTGAGCTACCAGATCGATCACCGGCTCCAGCCGATGGGGGTTGGCGAAGGTCAATAGAGCTCGCTCGACCTCGTATTCGTTGCCGGAGTAGATCAGGCGCCCGGATGGATCGAACTCGACCGTGCCGAAGACCACCGGCCTCGCCAGGCTGCCGCGCAGAACCAGATCGGCCGAACCTCGCAGATTGGCCAGGTTGTTTCTGATCCGAAGCGTCTCTCTCGCCCTGACCGCGAGGTTCAGCTGAGTCGTCGCCAGCAGTTCGTCGGTCTCCTCCACTTCGACTCGACGTTGCTCGAAATACGAGCGCAGCAGCTGATCGAGCTCGATCGGAACATCGGTGACATAGACGGCGCGATCCAGATCGATGGCGCCGGTGAGCTGGCGACCGCCCGGAGTCGAGGCCAGCGTAATGTCCGTCTTGCCCCGGATCGACCACCCTTCGGGATAGCGGAAGTCGAGATCGTCTCCGGAGACCTGAAACCGGTACACCAGCTCGCCGGACCCTCCCCAACTCACCGTGCCCGCTCCGGTAACGTGACCGCCGGCCACCAGGGCGGATAGCTGATCGAGAACCACCTGCTCCGGATAGAACAGGAACACGGCCTCGATCGATTCAAAGGTCGCCGGAAATCCGCTCGACACCAGCTTGCCTCGAGTGAGTTTCCCAACGCCGTCGAAACGCGGTTCACTCACTGTCCCTTCGACCGACCCGATGACCTGGAAGATCCCTTCTTCGAGTTCGATTCCATCCGGCATCCAGGGCTCGAACCACGACGCGCTCAGCATGCTTTGTACCTCGAGATCCAGACTCTTGTCCGCTTCGAGGCCAATCCGGCCGGTAACGAAAAACTCGCTCTTGCCATCCGGGGTACCGAGATAGAAGCTGTCGAGTTCGAGCACCCCTCCTTCGAGCACCATCGACACCGGCTCCAGGTTCTCGAGCGTCCGGGCCGCGTGTTCGCCCTCTCGGCGAATCACCAGCTCATCCATGCGCAGTCGTGCCGTGGGCAGCCGATCGCCGCCGAGAGCACCGGCGACACGTAGCTGCCCCCGGCCGCTGGCCTCGAAGGCGGGCAACACATCCGGACCGAGAAGTCCCAAGAGCGAACGCAAGTCGGGGCTGGAGACGTCGAACGTGAGATCCGTGACGCCGTCCTCGACCACTCCTCCGCCGGCGACTCGCACCAGACCCTTGATTTCCCCTGCCGACCGGAGGTCGCGCCCATCCCATTCCAAGCGAAGTTCACCGGAACCGCTTGCGCCGAGTACGATGCCGTCCATCGACGCACCCTCGAGGCCAAGGACCAAAGCAACCTCGGGCTTGGTACTTCTGCCGCCCAGGGTTCCGGAAATTTCCAGGGTCCCACCCAGCCTTTCCGCCGCAATCGGAAAGGCTCCCAACGCGCCGAGGCGCAAGCGGTCGGACTCGACTTCGAGCGCGATCCGGTCGGTGAGAACCTCATACGTGCCTCTGGCACGAATCACTTCCTGACCAAAACCGAGTTTCACCTCGTGAAACAGGACCTCGTCCGGCGAGAAATCGAGATCGAAATCGAGACCAGAGGCCGTCAGGGTTCCAAGACCGGGCGAAACCACCCGGCCGCGAACCGAACCTTCCGGGGACGCGAGAGACCCCTCGAGGGTCGCCCCGCCCGAGAAGAGTCCGCGTAGCGGCAGCTCGAAGGGCAGCCATGGCTCGAACTCGGAAAGCGGCCAGCCCTCGGCATCCACGGCAAGCGACAGACCACGGCCTTGCGCGGCAGCCTCGTCGACCAAAGCAACCGAGCCGGTAACGATCAGAGCTGCGGCCGGTCGGAGCAACTCGATGCGAATATCCTGCAGCCCGATTGCGTCGAGCGCGAAGGTGCCCTGGAGGCGTTTGGCCTCGAACCCGGGAGCGGTCACGTTGGTGAGAGTCATCTCGGTCACGACGGTGACCGCATCGCCGTCCAGAAGCACCTCGGCCGAAACCACACCGCGGCCCCCATCCGGTAGCCAGATGGCTTGGGGGTCGGCGATCGGTAGCAGAGCCAGAACTTCCTCGATCGCTTCGCTGGCGATCTCAACGTCAATCCGCCCTCGGTTCGCGACCATGTCGTAGGAACCCGCCGCGACCATGACTTGATTCTCGCTGGTCCAGCGCACGGCTTCGATCCGCAGCCGACCGTCTCCGATGCTCAAGACCGCCGACCCGTTGACCGGCAAACCGTCCCCGTCCGGCTCGAGTTCGCGCTCGATCCTCAGGTCGACCCAGCCGTACCCGGACCGGGGCTGGTTGCGCGCAAACCGATAGCTGAAACTTCCGGTTGCCGTTGCTGACAGGCCAGAAATCGGAATCCGCTGATCCTGCAGCAAGCGCTCGACATCCACTCGCTCGATTCTAAGATCGAGCTCGACCGGCGCATCGTCCGAACCCATGGCCATGCGCACCGAGCCCACGATCGAGCCGTTGCCGTAGCGGGCGTTTTCGATGTGGTACCTGGCGCCGTCGCTGTCCACCTGAAGACGCCCGCGCACCGAAGTCAAACGTCGCTCGACAACCTCTACACCCGAAGAGGATAGCCCCCCTGCCAACGACCAATCCCGCTCTCTCCGCACGAACTCGCCGGCGAAATCGAAAGGGCCTTTGATCAGCCCTTCGCCGTAGCCGAGTCGGTCCAGCAACCGCCCCTGTCCCGAGGCCACGATGGAGAAGTTGGTGCGCGCCTCGTCGCGCCAGTGCACTGCGCCGCTCGCTTCGACCGTCAGATCGGGTGCCTCGAAGCTCACAGAGGCGATTTCCACCGAGCCCGGCCGGTAGGAACCGCGCACCGAAACCTTGCCCAAGTAGGGCCGGGCCTGCGGCAACACAACGGTCACGTCGTCCGCCCGCACCTGGCCGGCGAGTTTGAAAACCCCGTCGCCGTCACCACTTCCGAGGTTGGCCTTCAAGTCGCGCGCAAAAATCTCGAAAGGGTACTTACGATGGTTCATCTCGAACACTCCGCCGACGACCTCGATGGTTCCCATGGCGACCTCGAAGCGGCGCGGCGTATCCCGGGACCGGCGGCGTGTCGGTCGGGGCGCATCGTGATGGCCGGCTTCGTCAAATCCGACTCGGATCACCGGCTTGTCGACGAATACCCGGCGCAGAATGATTCCCGGTCGGATCAAAGAACCGATTCGGGCGTCCACCTGGACCCTTTCGACTTCGACGAACGCCGAGCCCGCTTCGGGCGGTTCGGCCGAGGCGCTGGATCCGGCGGAGTCTGTGGAGCCGGTGGAGCCGGCTCCCCAGATGACCAGGTCTCGCGCCTCGATCGAGAGCGGAATCAGTTCAATCGAGAGACTGCCGATCTCGACTTTGCGATCGAGGTAGTCACCGGCTTGGTCCTCGGCGAACCCCGCCGCCCAACTGGCGAATCGATCGCTTTCCAGAATCACCCAAACAGCGACCACGAGCAGCGCGAGCAGAGCGGGCGACCAGACCAGCGGCCTCAGCACCCACCTCGCCAGCCTGGACCGCTGCGGTTTCGGCGGCCGGGACGGCCGGGGTGACCGGGACGGGCGCTCGGATCCCCTTCGCCGCCTGTGCGTGGACCCGTCGCCGGGCGCGCTCAACCACCCCAGCGAAGTTTTCCTCGGAGATTGTCGTAGAACGTGCGCCCACTCAGACGGACCAAGTGGACGCCCTTGGCGGCTCGCATCAGTCGCACGGTGTCGAGGTACCTCAGCTTCGTTCCTTCCTGGCCATCGAGCGTCAAGTAGACCTCCGCCTCCTGTGTTTCCAGCGTCACTTCGATCCTGCTCTGATCCGGCACGACGATCGGACGCAGCGAAAACGTGTGCGGACAAATCGGCGTCAAGACAACGACCGGAAGCAGGGGGTTGACGATCGGACCGCCGGCGGAGAGATTGTAGGCGGTAGAGCCGGTAGGAGTCGAGATAATGAGCCCGTCCGAGCGATACGTTGTCACCAGGCCGCCGTCAGCCTTCAGGGTCAGCTCGATGATCCTCGACAGTGCGCTCTTTGCTATGACCGCATCGTTGAACACACGATAGAAGGCCAATTCTTCGTCGGCGCGGACAACCGTGATCTCCAGAAGTGATCTCTCCTCCACCGCGAAGCGCCCCGCCAGGATTTCCACCAAACTTGGGTAGAGCTCGGCTCTGGCGATCTCTGTCAAGAAGCCCAATTGGCCCAGGTTGACGCCTAGAATCGGTACCCCGGGACAGACGGCTCTGCCGGCCGCAAGAAGAGTCCCGTCTCCTCCCAGAACGACGACCAAATCGTAGTCCTTGCCAGGGTCGTAGAGGTCGCCATGGAAGCCGGGCTCTCTCGCTGCCGCGACCTCCTCTTCGATCGCGACCCGGATGTCCCTGCGCTCGAGCCAGTCCGCCAACTCGTTGGTACTGCGCACGGCTTCACGGCTGCCACCTTTGGCGACCAGGCCCACACTACGAATTGGCTGGCTCAATCGGTGGACTCCTTGAGAAACAACGCAAAGGCTTCCCTGTTGCCCTTGGCACCGTGAACCGGCGAGTCGAATACTCCAAGTTTCGCAAGGCCGAGGGTTTCCAGATCCACCACGGTTCGAGCGATGGCTTTGCGGCGCACACGCTCGTCTCGAACGATGCCGCCCTTGCCGACCTCGCCTCGGCCGGCCTCGAACTGCGGCTTCACCAGCATCAGCAGCAGCCCGCCTTCACGAACGTGCGCCCGTATCGCAGGCACGACCTTGACCAAAGAAATGAACGACAGGTCAAAGGTCGCAAGGTCGCAGCTTTCGCCGAGCGCATCGCGTTCGAGGTGACGAGCGTTGACCCGTTCCATCACTTCCACCCGCGGGTCCCTGCGCAAGCCATAGTCGAGCTGCCCATAGCCAACGTCGATCGCGAACACCTTGCGGGCCCCACGCTGCAGCAAGCAATCGGTAAAACCACCGGTCGAGGCGCCCACATCAAGACAAACCCAACCCTCCGGATCGATCTCGAAATGATCCAGTGCCGCCTCGAGCTTGCGGCCACCCCGGGAAACGAACGGCTCGGCGGGACCCGCGATCATCACCTTGGCGTCCGCGGCGACAGAGCGCCCGGGTTTATCGACCCGCATCCCGTCGACCTCTACGATTCCAGCCATGATTGCGCGTCGCGCCTGTTCGCGGGTCGAAAAAACGCCGCGCCGCTGTAGAAGCTGATCCAAGCGTTCCACGACAAACTCCGTTGGATCCTATTGTCCCACGCGCGGGCCAAGCCTGCCCTCCTGAGCATCGAGAATGAAAGGCGTCGCCACAAACAGCAGCGCCAGGCGCTGGACCTCCGTATCGAGCCAGTTGGCTTCGAACAGGCCGGCCAGGCTGAAGCCGATCAATGCCAGAAAGCTTCCCAGGTAAAGTTCAAGGAAACACTTGCTCCCGGGTCTGGGTAGTGCCTTCAAACATCGGCGGTACCCGCGGTAGCCAGCCAACAGGGACGCCCCGATAAGCCAAAGATAGGCGCCCAAACCAATCATCCCTCCCTCGGCTGCAACTTGGAGGTAGGTGTTGTGCATATGCGGTACCGATCGCCGCGGCGCAGCCAAGGGCCGGTAGATCGGATAGAGGCGCTCCGGCATTCCCAGCCCGAGCCCGAAGAAGGGCCGCTCGGAAATCATCTCGAGTCCGGCATCGAGCATCGACAGGCGGTCATAGTTCGACGGATCCTGCAGATCAAAGATCGAGACGATTCGCTGCCGAACCGGCGCTGCCAGGAGCGCAAGGGCCACAACCGCTACCGGTATCCATGCGAGGGCACTTTTCGGCCGACGCAGCAGCACAAGAACAAAAAGCGTGCCTCCGAGAGCCACCCAGGAGCTGCGAGTCAAACTGCCGAGCAAGGCCGCCGTAATCACCGCGCAGGCAACCCAGCGCCAATCGTTGATGCGAGGCTTGCGACAGGCGAATCGAGCAAGCAGCACCAGATTCGCCATCAGCAGCACGCCCGCGAAGGTCATGTAATGCGAGAAAGGGCCGCGGATTCTCTGCTCGAGGTCGCCATACCCGTTCAGGAACTGACCTAGACCCCAAAGCGCCGAGACCGCGGCCATAATCACCACCCCATCCATCACCTTGCGAAGCCGTTCGGTATCCCGAACCCAGAAAAGGGCTAGTGGCAAGGTGACGAGACCGAACATCTCTCTGGCCTGGGGCAGACTCCACTCCGGATCAAGCGAAAACGCGACCGACAAGAAGCCGACCAAAACACAGAAGGCGAGCGGATTGAGCGTCTTCGAGAATCGACGCAGGCGAGCGATCTCGGCTCGCAAGTACCCGCGAAGGGCGAACGGCACGGCTGCGATCGAAAGCAGCAACGCGGCATTCGAAATCGCCAGCGCGACCATCGTCCAGAGGTGCAACGCAAAGGTAGCGAATCCGAAACGGCCACTATCGCTACGGGCCGGCGCGGTGGAGTCCTCAGACATTGATAAAGGGGAACAGGTACAAATCTCGGTGATCTCGCGGGTTCTGGTTTCGCCGGAGCCGGATTTGTACCTGTCCCCCTTTATCCGTTTATCCGTATCCGCGCTTAGCCGCCCAGGACATCGGCGGGCAGCGCATCCTCCACCAACATAATGGGAATGTCGGAGACGATCGGATACACCAGGCCGGACTCGGCGCAAAGCAGGCCCTGCTCGACAACTGGAACCTCGTCTCGAAAATGCTCCTGGTACTTCTCGACCAGTTCTCTCCGGACAGCCTCCGGCAGCTCGACCAGTTCGAGCTCGCCCTTGGTCTTGGGGCAGACGAGGATTTCGAGAAGCTCGGGATCGACAGCCATCGTGACCGGCAGAGTACCACGCTCGTTTGCGTCCACGGGTCGATGTCGTACATAAGGCCGTCTGTAGCGGTCGACCTCCGTGTCGACCGTTCTGTCTCGTAGGAAGAGCCTGCGGTCGAGACGGAGCTCGACCGCTACAAACAGAGCGTCTGCCGACGACCCCGGGGCACGCAGCAGCGTCTCCGAAGGATGGCTAGCAGCCCGTGGTAGAAGTCCTGCGGGTCGCGTTGGGAGCGCTTTCGGGTGCGCTGCAAGGCGACGCGACGCAGGCGATGCGGTGTC
>Ga0209980_10000338_pt1 | contig 25154 bp, 17 predicted proteins | sample CR02metaG_FD_183611 | JGI IMG/M metagenome (GOLD analysis project Ga0209980, IMG submission 183611) | Deep subsurface microbial communities from Mariana Trench to uncover new lineages of life (NeLLi) - CR02 metaG (SPAdes) (version 2) | ecosystem: Environmental > Aquatic > Marine > Ocean trench...
GCTAAGGTCGGAAATCGGCGACGCCGAGTTCAAGAGTTGGTTGTCTCCCTTGGACCTTTGCGCCGTGGATAGGGGGAGGGCGGTGATCGGCGTGCCGACCCGGTTCATGGGGGACTGGGTGCGCAGACACTATCTGGATCGGATCACGGCGTTGTTGGGCCAGGAATGCAAGGACCTCCGGTCGGTTGAGATTACCGTCAAAAAGGCGGCGTCGAACCGGTCCCAGGGCGTCCAGGCGACCAGGGGCGAGGCCGCCCAATCGCCGTCCAGGCCGGGCCGGCGGCGGGCGGCGGAGGCCGCCAACGGCGATTTCAGCGCGCCGCTCGATCCGCGGTTCAATTTCGACAATTTCGTCATCGGCAAGTCCAATGAATTCGCCCATGCCGCCGCCAGGCGCGTGGCGGAAGCCAACCAGGTGCTTTTCAATCCCTTGTTTCTTTACGGCGGCGTAGGCCTCGGCAAGACCCATTTAATGCATGCCATCGCTTGGCATATCCGGGCAAAAGACCCGTCGCGGCGGGTCATCTATCTGTCCGCGGAAAAATTCATGTACCAGTTCATCCGCGCCCTCCGCTACCAGGACACCATGGCCTTCAAGGAGCAGTTCCGCTCGGTCGACGTGCTGATGATCGACGATGTCCAGTTCATCTCGGGCCGGGAGACCACCCAAGAGGAATTCTTCCACACCTTCAATGCGCTGGTGGACCAGAATCGCCAGGTGGTGATTTCCGCGGACAAGTCGCCCTCGGATCTGGAAGGCATGAAGGAACGCCTGCGCTCGCGCCTGGGCTGGGGCCTGGTCGCCGATATCCACCAGACCGATTATGAGCTGCGCCTTTCGATTCTGGCCAACAAGGCCGAACACCTAGACGCCGACGTTCCCCTGAAGGTGCTCGAATTCCTCGCCCACAAGATTACCTCCAACGTGCGCGAACTGGAAGGCGCGCTCAACCGCGTGGTGGCCCATGCCACCCTGGTGGGCCGCGATATTTCCTTGGAAGCGACCCAGGACGTGTTGCACGACCTGCTGCGCGCCAACGACCGCCGGGTCACCATCGAGGAAATCCAGAAACAGGTGGCGGCGCATTTCAATATCAGGATCACCGACATGCATTCGCCACGCCGGGCCCGGGCCGTCGCCCGTCCGCGCCAGGTGGCGATGTATCTCGCCAAGCAGCTGACCACCCGGTCCCTTCCGGAGATCGGCCGCAAATTCGGCGGCCGGGACCACACCACGGTGATGCACGCGGTACGGAAGATCGAAGAACTGCGGGGCGCGGATTCGGGATTTTCCGAGGACGTCGACCTCCTGAGGCGAATGCTCGAAAGCTGAATCCGGGGCCGGAATTGGGGCCAGGGGCGGCCCCTTTTTCTTCAATATTCCAAGGCCTTCTGTTATACTCATTCCCCGGTTGGTCGCCGCTCCGAGACAGCTCGGAACCGGTCCCTGCCGGATGGTGTGGCGGTTCTTCGCCCCAAGCTGGAGTGAGGCTGCCGGCCAGTGGGGCGGGCGCCTGCCTTCAGAGGTGCCGGCCCCGTCCCGGTAAACCGATCCCCGTCCTGCCGGGCGGGCCAAACAGGCAACGATTTTCGCGATGCAACTTACCATCGAACGCGCGTCCCTCCTTCGTTCCCTCGGACATGTCCAAAGCGTCGTCGAACGCCGCAATACCATTCCCATTCTGAACAATGTCCTGATGGAAGCCGGCGACGGCGTCATCAAGCTCACCGCCACGGACATGGAACTGGCCATATCCGAAACCGTGGTGGCGGAGGTAGGCGGACAGGGCGCGGTCACGGCGCCGGCCCACACCCTTTATGATATCGTGCGCAAGCTGCCCGACGGCGCCCAGGTGGCCTTGGAAACCGTTGACGGCGACGGGCAACTGGCGTTGCATTCGGGGCGTTCCAATTTCCAGCTCGCCGCCCTGCCGCCGGCGGATTTCCCGGTTTTGGGCGAGGAGGAACTGCCCCATCATTTCGTGTTGGCGGCCGAGGCCGCCCGCGCCCTGATCGATCAAACCCGATTTGCCATTTCCACCGAGGAAACGCGCTATTACCTGAACGGCATCTATCTTCACGCCTCCGACCGGGACGGCACCCCGGTCCTGCGCGCGGTCGCCACCGACGGCCACCGTCTCGCCCGATTCGACGTGCCGCTGCCCGACGCCGCCGCCGATATTCCGGGCGTCATCGTGCCCCGCAAGATGGTCAATGAATGGCGCAAGCTGATCGACGAGACAGATTCCGACATCGAAATCGGGCTGTCGGACGCCAAGATCGCCCTCGCCTTCGACGATACCATTCTGACATCCAAGCTCATCGACGGCACCTTCCCCGACTACCAAAGGGTCGTGCCCGAGGGCAACGAAAAAATCCTGGAGGTGGATTGCCGCATGTTTGCCGACGCGGTGGACCGGGTGTCGACCATCTCGACGGAGAAATCCCGCGCCGTCAAACTGGCGCTGGGGGCCGGCTCCATGACCCTGTCGGCGACCTCTATCGATCAGGGGCGTGCCGACGAGGAGATCGAGGTGGGCTACGATTCCGACGCCATGGAAATCGGCTTCAATTCCCGCTACCTGCTCGACATCGCCGAACGCATCAAGGGCGAAAAGGCGAGCTTCCGGCTGGGGGACGGCTCTTCGGCCGCCATCGTCAGCGACGTCGATGACGCCAATGCGCTTTATGTGATCATGCCCATGCGGGTTTAGGGCGCCGCCGCCGATTCGGCCGCGGTCGATAGGATTTTTCTGCTGAAGCAATAAGGACGCCTTCGCGCTGAACGCCTCTTCCCTGCAAAATGTCATGCGGCCCTGGCCGGCCGACCCCGACACCGCGCCGGCGCGGTTGGCGGTGGTGACGCTGACCTTGACGGCCTTTCGCAACTATGCACGGCTGCGCTTGGTGCTGGACGGCAGGCCGGTGGTGCTGGCCGGCCCCAACGGCGCGGGCAAGACCAACATTCTCGAAGCCATATCCTATCTCGGTGCCGGACGCGGCCTGCGTGGTGCCCGGTTGGGCGATGTCGACCAACGCCGAGAGGGCGCAACCCGTCCCTGGGCGGTGGCGGCGGTGTTAGACGGGCCCCATGGCCGTTTCGAGGTGGGCACCGGCCGGGACGGCGCGGCGGCGGTGCATCGGCGCTTGGTCCGCATCGATGGCAAGCCCCGATCGGGCCCCGCGGCCCTGGCCGACCGGGTGCCCGTCCTGTGGTTGACGCCGGACCAGGACCGGCTGTTTCTGGACCAGCCCGCCGCCCGGCGGCGCTTCCTGGACAAACTGGTGGCGGTGCTGGATCCGGCCCACGCGACGCGCATCAACGAATACGAGCGCGCCTTGCGTGAACGCGCCCGGCTGCTCAAGGAACCCGGCGCCGACCCGGATTGGCTCTCGGCCCTGGAGCGGACCATGGCGGAAACCGGCATCGCCATCGCCGCCGCCCGTCTTTTAGCGGTGGCCGACCTGACACGGACGGCGGCCCGCGGCATCGGACCCTTCCCTGCCGCCGTCGTCGCCGCCGTCGGCAAGGCCGAGGACTGGCTCGCCCGATGCCCGGCCCTGGAAGCCGAAGACCGCCTCGCCGGGGCGCTGGCGGGCTCGCGCGCCCGGGATGCCGAGGCCGGCGGTGCTGCCCATGGGCCGCACCGCACCGACATGGCCGTGAGCCATGGCGAATCGGGCCTCGCGGCGGCCGCGTTGTCGACCGGAGAACAAAAATGCCTGCTTCTCAGCATCGTCTTAGGCGCCGCCCGCATCCAAGCGGAAAAGCGTGGTTTTGCACCGCTCCTGCTGCTGGACGAGGTGTCCGCCCATCTCGATGAAGACTACCGCCGGGCCCTTTACCGAGAGGTCGCGGCCCTGGGTGCCCAGGCCTGGATGACCGGGACCGACGCCACGCTGTTTTCGGTCCTGGGCGAGGGCGCCCGTTTCCTCCGGATCGCCGATGGATGCGTGTACGATTCGGCCTGACGGGCGGCCCCAATCCCGCGCCGCGATCAATCAGTGAAGGCAAGACCATGACCGATAAGCCGAGCACACCCGAAGACCAGCCCGAAGACCAGCCCAGGCCCTCGGCCGAGGAATACGGCGCCGACGCCATCAAGGTGCTGCGCGGGCTTGAGGCGGTGCGCAAGCGCCCCGGCATGTATATCGGCGACACCGATGACGGCACCGGGCTTCACCATATGATCTACGAGGTGGTCGACAATTCCATCGACGAGGCCATGGTCGGGTTCTGCGACCGCATCGACCTGACTCTCAACGTCGACGGGTCGGTGACGGTCTCCGACAACGGGCGCGGCATCCCGGTGGAGGTGCACGAAGAGGAAGGGGTATCCGCCGCCCAGGTCATCATGACCCAGCTCCATGCCGGAGGGAAATTCGACCAGAACTCCTACAAGGTCTCCGGCGGGTTGCATGGGGTCGGGGTTTCCGTGGTCAACGCGTTGTCCTCCACCCTGGAGCTCCGCATTTGGCGTGACGGGCGCGAATACGCCATGCGGTTCCATGACGGCGATCCCGAGGCGCCGCTGGCGGAACAGAGCGTGGCGCCGGCGCTGGACGACGGGACGCCGCGTACCGGCACCGAGGTGACCTTCTATCCGTCGACCGATGTGTTCACCAACATCACCTTCGATTACGACACGCTCAGGAACCGCCTGCGCGAGATCGCCTTCCTCAATTCCGGCGTCACCATCTTCCTGACCGACAACCGGGAGGTGGAGCCCGTCAGCCACGAAATGCACTATGACGGTGGGTTGACGGCCTACGTGGAATATCTCAACCGGTCGAAGACCGCGCTCCATGCGCCTCCCATATCGCTGAAGGACCAACGCGGCGACATCCAGGTCGAGGCCGCCATGGAATGGACCGACGCCTACCACGAAAACATTCGGTGCTTCACCAACAACGTCCCCCAGCACGACGGCGGCACCCATCTCGCGGGATTCCGGGCGGCGCTCACGCGCACGGTCAACGGCTTCGCCGCGTCATCGGGGCTCGCCAAGCGGGATAAGATCCAGCTCACCGGCGAGGATGCGCGCGAGGGGTTGACCTGCGTGCTGTCGATCAAGGTGCCGGATCCCAAGTTTTCTTCCCAAACCAAGGACAAGCTGGTTTCCTCCGAGGTGCGCCCGGTGGTGGAAAGCATCCTCGGCGACAAGCTCGGCCAGTGGTTTGAGGAGCATCCCAACGAGGGCAAGCGCGTCATCGCCAAGGCGGTGGAGGCCGCCGCGGCGCGGGAAGCCGCCCGCAAGGCCCGGGAACTGACCCGCCGCAAGGGCGCGCTGGACATTTCTTCGCTGCCCGGAAAGCTCGCCGATTGCCAGGAACGCGACCCGGCGCTCTCGGAACTTTTCATCGTCGAGGGCGATTCCGCCGGCGGCTCCGCCAAGCAGGGCCGGTCCCGTGCCAACCAGGCGATCCTGCCGCTGCGCGGCAAGATCCTCAACGTCGAACGGGCGCGCTTCGACAAGATGCTGTCATCGGTCGAGATCGGCACCTTGATCACGGCCCTCGGGACCGGCATCGGCGCCGATGATTTCGACATCTCCAAGCTGCGCTACCACAAGGTCATCATCATGACCGACGCCGACGTCGACGGCGCCCATATCCGCACCTTGCTACTCACCTTCTTTTACCGCCAGATGCCGGAACTTCTGGAACGCGGCTATCTCTATATCGCCCGGCCGCCGCTCTATCGGGCCAAGCGCGGCGCTTCGGAGGTCTATCTCAAGGACGACCGGGCGCTCGAGGATTACCTCATCGCCGCCGGCGTCGAAGATACCGTGCTGACCCTCGAAGACGGCCAGCAACTGGCCGGCGAGGATCTGCGCGAAGTCCTCGAAGAGGCGCGCTTGGCGCGCAACCTTCTCGCGCCCTTGACCCGGCGCGTGGGATCGCTCGCCCTGGTCGAGCAGGCGGCGATCCTGGGCGTCCTCAACCAAGGCCTTTTCAGCGATAAGGAACAGGCCGCGAAGGTGGCCGCGTATATCGCCCGCCGCCTGGACGCCATCGTGCCGGAAATCGACCGTGGCTGGCGCGGCGAGGTCGACGAGGCCGGCAAAATGGTGTTCGAGCGGGTGCTCCGGGGCGTGCCCGAGCGCTTCACCATCGACGACAAGCTGACCTCCATGGTCGAGGCGGGCAAGCTCGACGACATGGCGGCAAGCCTTCAGAAACTCTACGAACGCCACTCGATGCTCACCCGCAAGGAAATCGAGGTCGGCATCACCGGCCCCACGGGGCTGGTGGAAACGGTGATGGACATGGGCCGCAAGGGGGTGGCCATCCAGCGCTACAAGGGGCTCGGCGAGATGAACCCGGAACAGCTCTGGGAAACGACGCTGGATCCCGACGCGCGCACGCTCCTGCAGGTCAAGGTCGGCCATGCCGAGGTCCAGGAGGATATCTTCTCGACCCTCATGGGCGACGTGGTCGAACCCCGGCGCGAGTTCATCCAGACCCACGCGCTCGAGGTCGCCAACCTCGACGTTTGAGGGCGTCGCTCTCCCGATGCCCGCCCCGATCCGGCCTTATTTGCCGTATAACCGGCTTGGTTGATGGCAAAGCTTGCGAAATCCAAGACGCGGCCCCGGCGCACCAAGCGCCCGGCGGCGGGCCAACCCCGGCGGCGTCGGCCCATGGTCGCCCGGAGGCTCCTCAAATGGGGGCTGATCATCGGCATCTGGGGGGCCCTCGGCACTAGCGCGCTGGTCGGCTGGTACGCTTACGATCTGCCGCCGCTTGGCGACGTCCCGGCCTTGAAGCGCCGGCCCGCGGTCACCCTTCTGGCCGGCGACGGCACCGTCTTCGCGCGGTTCGGCGAGGCGACCGCCAAGCCGGTCACGGTCAAGGACCTGCCGCCCTACCTGCCGGCCGCGGTACTGGCGGTGGAGGACGCGCGCTTTTACCGCCATTTCGGCATCGATCTTCTCGCCCTCGCCCGCGCCATGGCGGCCAATATCATGGCCGGGCGGATCGTCCAGGGGGGATCGACCATCACCCAGCAGCTCGCCAAGAATCTGTTCCTCGGGCCCGAGCGCACCGTCAAGCGCAAGGTCCAGGAAGTGATCCTCGCGCTGTGGCTGGAAAAGCGCTTCACCAAGGATGAAATCCTCGCGCTTTATCTCAACCGGGTCTATCTCGGCGCCGGCAATTTCGGCATGGAGGCGGCGGCGAGGAGCTATTTCTCCAAGCCCGCCCGGCGCCTTCAACTGAACGAGGCGGCGATGCTGGCGGGGCTCTTGAAGGCGCCCTCGCGCTATGCGCCGACCCGCAATCGCGGCCGCGCGGCGCGGCGTGCGGCGATCGTGCTCGACCGCATGGTGGCGACCGGCGCCATCACCAGGGCCCAGGCGAGGGTCGTCAAGCGCAACCCGGCGCGGCTCGGCCGCCAGCGGGTTCGCCTGGCGCGCTATTTCGCCGATTGGGCGCTGGACCAGGCGCGCGGCTATGTGGGGGCGGGACGGGGCGACCTCATGGTGCGCACGACCCTCGACATCCGCCTGCAGCGCATCGCCGAGCGGGCCGCGGCAAGGCTGTTGGCGGGTCCCGGGCGGAAACGCGGGGTCGGCCAAGTGGCGGTCGTGGTGCTCGGGACCGACGGTGCCATCCGCGCCATGGTCGGCGGCGCCGATTACGGCAAAAGCCAGTTCAACCGGGCGGCCCAGGCCCTGCGCCAGCCGGGCTCCGCCTTCAAGCCCTTCGTCTATTTGGCCGGACTAGAATCGGGATTGACGCCCGACAGCGTGATGGACGACGCCCCGGTGGCAATCGGCGGTTTCCGCCCCAGGAACTACGCCGACCGCTATCACGGGCCGGTGACGCTGACCGAGGCCCTGGCGGGGTCGTACAACAGCGTCGCCGTGCGGGTCATCCAACATGCCGGGATCGACCGCACCATCGGCTGGGCGCGGCGCCTCGGCATCACCTCGCCGCTCCGGCGCGAGGCCGGCCTGGCGCTCGGCGCCTCGGAGGTGACGGTGCTGGAAATGGCCCAGGCCTACGCCGCCTTCGCCAATGGCGGGAACGCGGTGTTCGCCCATGGGCTCACCATAATCCGCGACGCAAGCGGGCGCGCGGTCTATCGGCGCAAGGGCTCGGGGCCGGGCAGCCGCATCCCCCCCGCCATGCTCGGGCACCTCAACCGCATGATGGCGGCGGTGCTCAAGCGTGGCACGGGCCGCAAGGCGCGGCTCGACCGCCCCGCCGGTGCCAAAACGGGCACCACCCAGGGCTACCGGGACGCTTGGTTTATCGGCTATTCCGCCGACTTCGTGACCGCCGTGTGGATGGGCAACGACGACGGGCGGCCCATGAACAAGGTCACCGGCGCAGGGCTTCCCGCCCGGCTGTGGAAAGAGGTCATGACCGCCGCCCATGAGGGCCGGCCGGCCAAGCGCCTTCCCGGCTCGAAGGCGGCAGAGGGCTTCTGGAGCCGGCTGTTCGGCGGTGGTGGGGTGGTGGATTCGGGCGTCACGGAGTCCGATTATCCGGATTAGAGCATTATCCGACCAATCGGTTCAATTTGGCCCGGAAGTGCTCTCGTTAAGAAACTGCTTATTCAACCATCTAGTTGAATAAGCAGTTTGCGGCCTAGCCATAACGGTGGAGGCCCGATCCTTCGCGGGCGAGCCAATCGCGCGCTTCGGCTTGTCGCGCCGCCAGACGGGTAAGGGTGGCCTTGAATTCGGCGCCATGGTCGAGGTGAAGCAGATGGGCGACCTCATGGGCCGCCACGTAATCCAGCACCATGGGCGGCGCCATGATCAAGCGCCAGGAAAACGACAGCCTGCCCTTGGCGGAACAGCTGCCCCAGCGCGCCCTTGGATCGCGGATGCTTATGGGCGGCGGCGCCCGGCCGATGGACGCGGCCTTTTGCGTGGCCGCGCGGGTCAGCGCCCCCAGCGCTTCGCCGCGCAGCCAATCCTTGACCCGCGCCGCCAAACCGGCGGCATCCCCGGGCACGTGCAGGATTCCGCCCATGAGCACTGGGTCCGGCCCGGCCGGCGGCAAATGCCGGATCAGCAGCCGAGCGCCCCTGAACGGGATCACCGCATGGTCGTCGAAAGGGGTGAGCGGGGGCAGCGCCGCCAGCTTGCGCGCGAGCCATCCGGCCCTTTCCCGGGCGAAGCCGAATCCGCTTTCCAGGCTCGCCCTCGCGGGCAGGGTCAGGACGGCACAGTCTTCGCGGGCATCGACGCGAAGGGTGATGCGCCGCGCGCGCCGGTGGCGCCGCGCACGGACCAAGATGGCGCGGCCGTCGACTTCCAGAATGCGTTCTAATGCACTTTCCGGGGAAGCGGCACGGGCGCGGCTCATGGCAGGATCAGCCCGGCTTGGTCCACGCGGGCGAGGAAGGCGGCGGCGTCGGCGTCGGGCAGGCCGGCCAGCGGCGGCGCCACCCGGACCAGGCCCGTTTGTCCCCGGTGCCGGGCGATCAAGACCTTCATGGCGGCGATCATGGGGATGCCCTCGATCAGGTCGCGGAACGCCGTCACCCGTTGCTGGAGGGCGCCGGCCTCTGCGCCGCCGCCGAATTCCCGCCAATGGGCGTAAAGGCGGCCGATTTCCCTCGACGTCACATTGGCGCCTGCGGTAATGCAGCCGGCCCCGCCGGCCTCCAGCACGGCCAGGAGGTAGCGCTCGGTCCCGGAGAATATGGCCAAGCCCGGGAAGGCCTCGATCAGCGCCACCATGTTGTCAAGATCGCCCGACGAATCCTTGAGCCCGGTGATGATGCCGGGGAACTCCGCCACCAGCCGGGCGATCACCTGGTGGGGGATCGGAACCGCGGACATCTGCGGGAAGTGGTACAGGATGAGCCTGAGATCGGCCCGGCCGACACGCTCGACCAGCGCGGCGTAGCTGGCGAACAGGCCTTGGTCGCAGATATTCTTAAAATAAAACGGCGGCACCACGAGGCAGCCGGCGACGCCGGAGCTCACCGCGTGGGCCGTCAATTCGACGGCGTCGGAAAGCGCCGCCGCGCCGGTGCCGACCAACAGCCGGTCCTTGGGAATGCCGCCTTCCAGGGCGGCGTCCAGAAGCCTAAGGCGTTGGGCGACGGAAAAGGACAAGCCCTCGCCGGTGGTGCCGAGCAGCGCGATGCCGTCGCAGCCATTGGCCAAAAGCCATCGGCAATGTGCCACCGAGGCCGTGGTGTCGGGGGCGAGATCGGCGTCGAGCAGCGTCAAGGCCGCCGCGAAAACGCCTTTGATGTCCTGGGAGTCCGATGGCGCCATGGCGACGTGGGGATCGGCTATTTCGGCCAGTCGACGATGAATTCCTCGAGGTCGTCCCCGGCCCCCTTTTCCGACGTGGCGCGGCCCCGCACCGATATCCCCGCCCGATGCACCGATTCCGGGTCCCCGGAGACCAGGGGATGCCAGTCCTCGAGGTCCTTGCCCTCGGCGATCAGGCGGTAGGCGCAGGTGCCCGGCAGCCAGGTGAATTTTTCCACCATCTCCGGGGCGAGGACGATGCAATCGGGCACCTCGCGCTTGCGACGCGAATAGAACGTACAGCGACAGGTTTGGAGGTCGAGCCCGCGGCAGGCGATCGAGGTATAGGACACCTCCGCCGTGTCCCAGTCCTCGAGCTTGAGAAGGCAACACTTGCCGCAGCCGTCGCACAGCGATTCCCACTCCTCGCGGGTCATCTCGTCAAGCGTTTTCCGTTTCCAGAACGGTAACTCCATGGCCGAATCTTCCGCCATCGCGCGCGCCTTCCAACTACCCAAATCAAGCCGATCTTGGCTCCGGACTTGTCTTAGAGCATTTTCCCCCCGGGTGGAAGAGCCCGGCTTCAAGCGCCGCCGCCCAGCGCCTTGAACCAGTCCAATTGTTCGTGGAAGGCCACGTTTTCGCCGATAACCACCAGTGTTGGCGGGGCCATGGCGGCGGCCTTGGCGGCGGCGGCGCAGGCCTCGAGGGTGGTGAACAGGGTGCGTTGGTTGGCCGTGGTGGCGCGGCTGATGATGGCGACCGGCTCCCCCGGGTTGCGTCCCGCCTCCATCAGCAGGGTGGCGATGCCCTCGAGATGGGGCAGCGCCATATAGAGCACCAGGGTGGGCGATCCCTTGGCAAGGGCCGCCCAGTCGAGGTTGTTGGGAACATCGCCCGCCGCCGAATGTCCGGTGACGAAAGTGATGGCGGCGTTGGTATCGCGATGGGTGGCGGGAATCCCGGCATAGGCGAGGCCGCCGATGCCCGCCGTGATGCCCGGCACCAGGCGGAAGGGGATCCCCGCCCGCGCCAGCGCCAGGGCTTCCTCGCCGCCGCGCCCGAAGACGCAGGGATCGCCCCCCTTCAGGCGCAGCACCCGGCGGCCCGCCCGGGCGAACTCCACCAGGCGCCGGGAAATGTCCTCCTGAGAAGCCGATGGGCGGCCGCCGCGCTTGCCCGCGAAGATCATCTCGGCGGCGGGGTTGGCGAGGTCGAGGATCTGCCGGTCCACCAGGGCGTCGTAGACGACGACCTCGGCATGGGCCAGCCCATGGGCGGCATAAACCGTGATCAGTCCGGGGTCGCCGGGGCCGGCGCCGACCAGCCACACCGTTCCCGGCGCGATGTCCGGCAGATCCATGCCCGCGAAGTCCATATCGTCTCGCGCCTCCGGGCGCTCGGTGGTTTGACGCAGCCTAGTGCACAATCGGGCCAAATTGAACCATTTGACAGGGATGATTTTGCCCTTTGGCGTGGCTGGGGCTTATACTTCATGTTTTGGTAAGCCCTGCAACCGTGGGAGCCGACGGCACCGGAAAATGCTCGATTTTTCGCCCCTTGCCGGGTCCGCCGGCGGCACGCCCCTGGTGGTTCTGCTGGCGGTGCTGATCCTCGACCTGGTCTTGGGGTTGGTGCCGCAAGTGGGGCGGCGCCTGCACCCGCCGCTGCCTGGAATCCGGCCCTTGTTCGCGGAGATCGAACGGCGACTCAACCGGCAACGGCGCTCGGTTGCCAACCGCATCGTCCGCGGCGCCGTGGTGGCGTCAGCGGCGGCAGTCCTGGCCGCCGGGCTGGGCTGGGGGCTGTGGCGGGCGGCCATTGCTTTCCCCTTCGGCATCGCCGCGGAAGTTGTTGTGTTGTTCCTGGCGCTGACCCAGAGCCAGGTGGTCGGCGCCATGGGTGCGGCGGCGGATAGGCTGGCCGATCAAGACCCAGCCGCCGCCCGCGCCGCGCTGGCCGCCATGGCTGCGGGGAACCACGGCGTTGCGGGGCACCATGATGACGTGGACGCCTTCGGAATCGCCCGCATGGCCGTCGAGGAAGGCGCCAGGGGGTTCTTGAAGCGCCTGACGGCGCCGATCTTTTGGTATTGCCTTGCCGGCCTTCCCGGCGTTTTTCTCTACGGTACGACCCTGGCCATGGCGGCGGTCTTCGCCGCGCGGGGCCCCCAGGCCGACGCGTTCGGCCTGGCCGCCCGCCGGTTTCACGAAGTCCTCGATTATCTGCCGGCGCGCCTGGCCGGCGTGATTCTTCTTCTCGGCGGGGTGTTTCTTCCCAATGCGGCGCCGGCCATGGGCGTTGCCATCCTGCGGCGGCACGCCAAGCGTTATCCGGGCCCCAACGGCGGCTGGCTGCTGGCCCCGTTGGCGGGGGTGCTGGGCTTGGCGCTTTGCGGTCCCGGCGGCACCCGGCCATCGCAGGGCGGCTGGATCGGCGACGGCAGGGCCCGGGTCAACCCGGTGGACATCCGCCGCGCGGTGTATCTTTTGACCGTCGGCGGACTGATCTTGGCGGCGGCAGTGGCGGCGCTGCTTCTGGCGAAGCTGGCGCTCTAGGCCCGCCATCGATGGGCCGGGTTCAGTCGTCCTCGGGATGGAGCTGGTTGACCTGGTGCACGCGCCAGGGGTATCGCAGGCCCGATTGCGGGTCCTCACCCGGGATCAGGTGATCGATGCGGGTGAGCGACAGGTTGCGGATCTGGAAGCTGAGCGCGCGTCCCGGCGCCAGGTCGAGCGCCACCGCCAGCGCCGCGCGGATCGAGCCGCCGTGGGCGAAGGCGATGATGTCGCGCCCCGGGTGCTCGGCCGTGATGCGCCCGACGGCCTCGGCCACGCGGGCGATCACGTCGGCGAAACTTTCCCCGCCCGGCGGCCGGGCCTCGGCGGGCGCCCGCCAGAACGCGTCGAAACCGTGGCCGAGATGGGCTTTGAGCTCGGTGAAATTCATGCCCTGCCAGGCGCCGAAATCCTGCTCGGCGATTTCCGGCAATTCCAGAATCTCCGGCGGCCGCTGGCCGAGCGCCTCCATATGGGGCCGGAGCGCCGCCGCGGTCTCCCGGGCCCGGCCGAGATGCGAGCAAAGCCAGAGCGCGTCGGCGGGAAGGCTTGGGGCCAGCCTCTCATAGGGGCCGGCATCGGAGATGATGGCCGCGATGTCGCTCTGGCCGTAAAGACGGTTTTCCGGGTTGTGGACCTTGTCGTGGCGGATCCACCACCAACGGGTGGTGACGGTCATGATGGACTCCCTCAGGCCAGCGCGACGATGGCGAGCAAGACCCCGATTTCCGCTCCCTGCTGGACGGCGCCGAGCACATCGCCGGTGGTGCCGCCGAAGTTCCGCTTGGCGAACCAGGCGAACTTGAAGGCCCCGAGGCCGCCTATGGCAAGGGCGACGACGGCGGCGACCGGGCCCAGGACGAGCAGCGCCAAGGCCGCCGCCAATAAGGCCGCCAACACCGTCTGGTCGAGCGCCGGGCGGCCCGCGGCGTGGGCGAATCCCGAGCGCCTGGCCGGGGGCAGGAGATAGAGCACCACGGCGAGGGCCGCCCAGGATGCCGAAAGGGCCGCGGCCAGCGCCGCCGTCACCGCGCCGGCGTTCTCCATGGACGCCAGGGCGCCCACCCTGAGCCCGAGGCAGATCACTAAAACCATGGTGCCATAGGCGCCCAACGGCTCTTCCTTCAGCCGCGCTAGCTGTTGGGTCTTCGAGCCGCCCGTGATCAGCGCGTCGGCGACCCGGGCTAAACCGCCCTCAAAGCCGGCCCCGCCCAGGAAGGCCAGGGTGGCGACGGCCAGCAGGGAGGCGATCAGCGGCGGCAGGCCGAGCCCGTCGGCGAGGCTATAGACAAGCGCCGCGATCAGCCCGAGGGCGAGCCCCACCACGGGAAAACCGCGCACCGAGGCGGCCAGCTGGTCCCGCTTGAGCTTGTCGGTCTTGATGCCGCAGAGCCGCAACGGCGCGCCGGCCAGCGCGGCGGCGGTTACGACAACGGCATCCCACCAATCCTTGAGGATTTCGGCAGGATTAAACGGCGCCTTATGGGCATCCTCGGCGCCGCCGCGCCGGCGGCGTTTCGCGCGTTTCACCATGATCCGCTTCCTCGCAGGGGTTCGATCGATGGTGAGAGAATAGAGCACAATTTGGTAAAATAGAACCATGGGACCGGACGATGACCTCGCGCCCGGGCCGGAATCCGGCGTTATTCGCCGATCCCCATGAGCAGGCCCTTGCGCCGCGAGACATGGAAAATGTGGAGAAAATACGCCCCGCCGGCGGCGATGTAGACGATGTCGAGCGCCAGCGCCCGGAGCAGATGATCGAAGCGCACGGTGCCGTCGAAGATCACCGCGCGCATGCCTTCGAAGACATAGGTCGATGGCAATGTCCAGGAAACGGCTTGCAGCCAGTCGGGCAGGATGCTTACCGGATAGAACACCCCGGATAGTGGGGCGAGGGCGAATATGGCGATCCAGGCGAGGCTTTCCGCGCCAAGCCCGAAGCGCATGATCAGCGCGGTGATCACCAGCCCCATGGCCCAGCCCATCATCAACAACAAAAAGAAGAAAGCGACCAAGGGGAGGCCCAGGTCGAATACCGAATAGCTATAGAAAAGGATGGCGAGGAAAGCCGCCGGAACCACCCCGATCAGGGTGCGGATGAGGCTCATGAGGGTCAGCGCCGCCACGAACTCGTAAGGGCGCAGTGGGCTGACGAACAGGTTGGCGAGATTGCGCGACCACATTTCCTCGAGAAAGGAGATCGAGAAACCGAGCTGGGCGCGGAACAACACGTCCCACAACAGCACCGCGCCTATCAACACCCCCGCCCCCTGGGCCACCCAGCTGGAATTGGTGGCCAAGAACTTGGAAATGAACCCCCACAGCACCACCTGCATCAAGGGCCAGTAAGCGAGTTCGACGATGCGCGGCCAGGATCCCCTGAGGATATAGGCGTAGCGCAGCACCATGGCGCCGATGCGGCCGGCGGAGAAGTGGGCGTTCGAGCGCGACGTGCTTGGCGGCCCGGTCATTGGGCGGCGCATTCGCGGACGATATCGAGGAACACCTCTTCCAGGGTCGAACGCCCGGTTTGCTCGATCAGTTGCCGCGGCGAGCCTGACCGTTCGATCCGCCCGTCCTTCATGATCATCACCGTGGTGCACATGCGCTCGACCTCCACCATGTTGTGCGACGCAAGGAAGATGGTGGCGTTCTCCCGCGCCTGATAGGCGGCGAGATAGGTGCGGATGCGGTCCGCGGTGTCGGGGTCGAGGGACGCCGTGGGTTCGTCCAGGAACAGCACTTCGGGACGGTTGATCAGGGCCTTGGCCAGTGCCATGCGGGAGCGCTGCCCCGCCGACAGCGTGCCCGACGGGCGGCGCAACAGGTTGCCCATGTTCAGCTCCTCGGCCAGTTCCTCGATGCGCCGGGATATGTTCTCAACGCCATAGAGGCGGGCGAACACAGCGAGGTTTTCCTCCACCGTGAGCCGCCTCGGCAGGTCGATATAGGGAGAGGACAGATTGATCCGCCCCAACACCCGGTAGCGGTGGCGCGCCATGTCCTCGCCGAGCACGGTGATGGTGCCGCTATCGGGAATCAGAAGCCCCGTCAGCATGGCGATGGTGGTGGTCTTGCCGGCCCCGTTGGCGCCCAGCAGCGCCGCCGTTTCCCCCGGCGCGATGGTGAAGGAGATGCCATCCACGGCCTTGACGGCGTCGTAACTCTTGGTCGCGCCGTAACTCTTGGTGAGGTCATGGACGGCAATCGACGGCGCGGGCGCGCTTTTTTGCGGCACGGGGTTCTCCCCCTCGGGGCGATCATCCATGGCAGCCGGTATCGTCTTTGTTGATGGGTGCGTCAACGATTTCCTGGGGCTCAAGCCCCGCCGGCCGCTCTCCACGGCCTTTCAGGTTGTAAGCCCCCGCGCCCGAAGCCCGCGCGGGATGAAGTGGCGCTCGGCGATCTCGAACGCCCCCTGGACGGGATGGTGGAACCCCCGGGGGGCTCGGCATCCACTTTAACCCCGCGTTAACCTTAAATTTACCCCTTAAGGATATGTGATTGTTCAGAAATTTGATTATTCAATTCGGTATCGGACCATTCCAATGGCGGAGGCTTGGAAAATCTCTGTGTACGCGAATACGCGGTCCATGGTCCAATTGGGCCGTGTTGGCCTGGCGGCCGTCCTGACGGCGCTCATTTTCGTCTTCGATCTCGCCATGCCGACGGGCGTCGGAATCGGCGTGACCTATATGGCGCTGGTGGTGTTGGGCGCCTGGGCGGACGATCGCAGGTTTGTGTTCGTCCTGTCGGCCACCGCGACCGCCCTGATCGTGCTCGGCTATTTTTTCTCCCATGGGTCCGGCCCGCCCTTGGTCGCCGCGGCCGATCGCGCCTTGGCGCTGGTCGCCGTCTGGGTGACGGCGCTGGTTATTTTCGAGCGGCTCAGCGTTCAGCATTCCCTTGCCGAGAGCGAGAGCCGCACCCGAAGCATCATGGACCATACCGCCGACGGCATCGTCACCATGGGCGAGACCGGGCTGATCGAATCCTTCAGCAAGTCGGCCGAGAAAATATTCGGTTATGAGGCCGAAGAGGCAATTGGTAAAAACGTCTCCATCCTCATGACCGGATCGGACGCGATGGCCCATGACGGCCACCTGCGCCGGTACCGCGAGACCGGGCACAGCGGGATCATCGGTGTCGGCCCCCGGGAGGTCACGGGGAAACGCAAGGACGGCTCGACCTTCCCGCTGGAGCTGGCCGTGGGCGAAATGACCCATGGTGATGAGCGGCTCTTCATTGGGGTGCTGAGGGATATCAGCGAACGCGGGAAGATCGAGGGCGAGGCGGCGGCCAAATCCACGCTGCTGGAAACGACCATCGATGCCATGGCGCAGGGGGTCGTTGTTTATGACGCCGATGAACGGCTCTTGGCCTTCAACGCCCAATATGAGAGCTTGATCGGTTTTCCACCCGGCTTTCTCCAAATCGGGATGCATATCGAGGAAACGCTGAGGTATCTAGCCGAGAGCGGCCAACTCGGCCCGGGAGACCCGGAGGACCTCTGCCGGGAGCGGCTCAAGCGGTTCAGGACAGGAAGCGAGAAAGTGGGCGAACGGACCTTGGCCCACGGCACGGCCTATATGTACCACCGAAAGAAACTGCCGGGCGGCGGCTTCGTCACCACCTTCACGGACCTCACCAAGCAGAAAAGCGCGGAGCAGAAAATTTCCGCGCAGGCGGCGCTTCTGGAGGCCACGTTCCAAAACATGTCCCAGGGCATCGCGGTTTTCGATGGCGACCTGAACCTGGCGGCTTTCAACCCGCAATTCCCGGAAATAATCGGGTACCCGCCGGGTTTCCTGAAGCTCGGCATGAGCCGCGAGGAGATCCACCGTTACCGCGCCCTAAGGGGCGACATCGATTCCTTGCTCAGCCCGGGAAAGCCGGAGGATACGGCGCCCAAAACCGCCGAACGTACCCTCGCGAACGGCCGGACATACCTCTACGTCCGTACCCCCATGCCCAGTGGCGGTTTTATTTCCACCGCCACCGACATCACCGACCGCAAGCGGGCAGAGCAGGAACTCGCCGCCCAGTCCCGTCTGCTCGAAGCCACCTTCGAGAACATGAGCCAGGGCATCGCGGTATTTGACCATCAGCACACACTGGTTGCCTTCAATTCGCCTTATGCGGAAATCTTGGGGCTGCCATCAGACTATCTACACACGGGAATGGATCGTCGGGACATCATCCGTTACCGGGCCGAACAAGGGCATTACGGTGAATGCGACATCGAGGCCCTGGTGGTGGAAATGCTCTCCAAGGCCAGCCAGGCGGAAAGCATCAAGCGGACCCTCCCCAACGGCACGACCTATTTTTACGAACGCACGCCGATGCCCGATGGCGGTTACATATCGACGGCCATGGATATCACCGAAAGGCATGAGGCGGAGAGGCAACTGCAGCAGGCTCAGAAGATGGAGGCGGTGGGCCAGCTGACCGGCGGCATCGCCCACGATTTCAACAATCTTCTGGCGGTCACCCTCGGTAACCTCGAACTGGCCAAAGAAACGCTGGAGCAAGGCGGCGACGTGCGCCAGTTCGTCGAGACGGCGATCAGGGCAACCGAACGCGGTGCGTCCCTCACCGCCCAGTTGATGGCCTTCAGCCGCCGCCAGGCCCTGAACCCGGAAGTGACCGATGTCGGGACGATAACGGCGGAATTGGCCGATTTCACCCGCCGGATCCTCAGCGCAGCCATCGATCTCCACGTCGAATCCCAGGACGGCCTTTGGCCGGTCTTCGCCGACCGCAGCCAGCTTTCATCGGCGGTCCTGAACCTCATCGTCAATGCCCGGGACGCCATGCCCGACGGCGGGCGAATCACCGTCGCAGCCTTCAACGTGACGTTGTTTCCCCGGGACACGGCGGACAAGGAAGGCATCGCGCCCGGCCCCTATGTGGAAATTTCGGTAACCGATACCGGATGCGGCATGACGCCGGAAGTCCTGGAGCACGTCTTCGAGCCCTTCTTCACCACCAAAAAGGTGGGCGAGGGCAGCGGCCTGGGGTTATCCATGGTTTACGGCTTCGCCAAGCAGTCGGGTGGTTACGTCGTGATCGAAAGCGAGCCCGGCCGCGGTACCAAGGTCCGGGTCTGGCTTCCCCAGGGGAAGGACGAGCCACACGTTGCCGCACCTGGCGTGGATGCGACCGACCACGGACACGGCGAAACGCAAGGGATTCGCGGGAAGATCCTGCTGGTCGAGGACGATGGCGACGTGCGCGCCACCACCGCCGCCATGCTGACCAGCGCGGGCTACGACGTCATCGCGGTGGAGGACGGTCCCAATGCCCTTGCCGTCATGGCGGGAGACCAACCCCCGGACATAGAATTAGTGCTGAGCGATATCGTGCTGACCGGCCCAATGAACGGGATCGAGGTCGCCGAGACCCTCAAAGCCCGGCATCCCGACCTCAAAATCGTCTTCATGACCGGGTATGCCGACCTGGATTCCGTGACGAATTCCGATTTCATCGAGGGCTGGGGGCTCATCCGCAAGCCTTTCACCAAGGCGAATTTGATCCGTCTGATGGAAGACGCGCGGGCCTCGAAAGCCGCCTAAGGCGCGTTGCCGCCTCCGGCCGCTCCCCACCGCCTTTCAGGTTGTAAGCCCGCGCGCCCGAAGCCCGCGCGGGATGAAGTGGCGTTCGGCGATCTCGAACGCCCCCTGGACGGCAAGGGCCAGGGCGGCCGCGGGAATCGCACCCTGGAGGATCAGGAAGGTATCGTCGAGCCGGATGCCGGTCAGGATCGGCTGGCCGTAGCCGCCGGCGCCGATCAAGGCGCCCAGCGTCGCGGTCCCGATATTGATCACCGCCGAGGTCTTGATGCCGGCAAGGATCACCGGCGCCGCCAGGGGAAGCTCGACGCGCCAAAGCCGCGCGGCCTCGGTCAGGCCCAGGGCCAGGGCCGAACGGCGCAGCGGGTCGGCGATCCCCGCGAGCCCCGCATGGGTGTTCCGGACGATGGGCAAAAGGCTGTAGAGGAACAGCGCGACGATGGCCGGCGGCGCGCCGATGCCCAACAGCGGGATCATGAAAACCAGAAGGGCGAGCGCCGGCAGGGTCTGGATCACGCCGACCGTGCCCAGGATCACGCGTCCCGCGCGGGGTCGGCGGAAGGCCGCCACGCCCAACGGGATGGACACGATTATCGCGGCGCTCAGGCTGATGCCCACCAGGGAAAGGTGAACCAGCGTGTTCTCCCAAAGCCGGGCGGCGGCGGACCGGGTCCCTGGCCTCACCTCGAGGCCAAGCTCCGCATTGAGGAAATCCGCCGCCGCCCGGGCCTCGCTCTGACCCTTCAGTTTCACCGCGCCGTTGAGCCGCGCCATGGCGGCATCCGTGAGGCGGCCCGAAAGCCGCGCCAGCGCGCCGACGGCGCCGGGCGCCCGAGTTTCGAGATCGGCCCGGTAGAGGAAGACCGCGTCATAGGCGGGGAAATGCCCGAGATCGTCCTTCAACACCGTGAGCCCGTAATAGGCGATCTCGGCGTCGGTGGAATAGAGGTCCATGACGTCGATGTCGCCGGCCACCAGCCCGCGGTAACCGAGGTCGTGATCGAGCCCGCGGACATTCGTCTGGGGCAGGCCATAGCGGCGCTGGAGGGCCGGCCAGCCATCGGCCCGGTCCATGAATTCGTTGCCGAAACCGAAGCGCAGGCGAGGATGAGCTGCGAGGCCTGAAATGCTGGAGATTCCGAGCGCCTTGGCCCGATCGGCGGCCATGCCCAAGGCATAGGTGTTGTTGAAGCCGAGCGGCGGCGTCATGCGCAGGCCCCGGGCGCCGAGCGCCTCGCCCAGCGCGCGGTCGCTCTTGAGGCGGAGCTTGGCCAGGGTTTCGGCCCGGAGCGTGCCGGTATATTCGGGATAAACGTCGATCTCGCCGCGAAGAAGCGCGTTCCACAGGATCCGGGTGCCGCCCAGTTCGCGCCGGTGTCGGGCTTGGAGGCCGGCCTCGGTCATCAACAGGCGGGCGGCCTCGCCCAGGATCACCGATTCGGTGAATTTCTTGGAGCCGATGCGCACCTCTTCGGCCGCCACGGCAACGCCCGCCAGCAGGAGGAAAAATCCCAAAGGGGGAACCAACCACGTGATCGGGCGCCGCATCATGGCGCCCCACCCCCGGCCTGCCAATGGCCGCGCTGGGCTTCGATGAAGCGGGTGACGAAGGGATCTTCGGGCCGTGCGCCGAATTCCTCGAGACTGCCGTGCTGGACCACCCGGCCGGCCCGCATCAGTAAAATGGTATCGGCGAAAAACGCGGCCTCTCCGAGATCGTGGGTGACCATCACCACGGTCTTCGCCAGCGACCGGAAGATTTCGCGCAGTTCCACCTGAAGCTCGAAGCGGATCAGGGGATCCAGCGACCCGAGGGGCTCGTCCAAGAGCAGCACGTCGGGGTCCAGCATCAAGGCCCGCATGAGGCCGACGCGTTGGCGCTGGCCGCCCGAAAGTTCTCCTGGGAAACGCTCCAGGGCGGGGCGGGGGAAATGGGTCAGGGCGGCGAGCGTCTCCAGGCGCGCAAGCGCCCGCTCCGGGGGCCAGCCCAGCGTGCGCGCCAGCAAGGTGACGTTGGCGGCCGCGCTCAGGTGGGGAAACAGCCCGCCCTCCTGGATGACGTAGCCCATGCGCCGGCGCGCCGCCATGAGGGTAACTGGCGTTAGCACCTCGCCGTCGAAGGTCACCCGCCCGGAATCCGGGGTCACCAGCCCGTTCATCAGCCCCAGCAGTGTCGATTTGCCGCAGCCCGAAGGGCCGATCACCACCAGGGTCCGGCCGGGCTCCACCGCGAGGTCGAGGGGGTGAAGGGCGGTGACCTCGCCGAACCGCTTGGCCACCTGATCGAGCACCAGCATGGGGCCGATGATGCCACATCGCGGCGGCGGGGCCTAAGGGGATCGCACGGGGCCGGCCCGCCGCGGCCGGTTTCGGGGGACCTCCCCGGTCCCGCGGCGCCTCTCGAAGCGTGCCTATTGGTCGGTGATGTCGATCCCGGTACCATTGGAATAGACCACCCCGTGGTGCGGTACCGGGGGCTTGGTGTTTTATGTGTTTGCCTCGGCTCAGCGAGGCACTCGGCCCGCGCCGGCGACAAACTGGGCATGGCGGGTACTCAAGCGCTATCATTGCCGAATCGCACAAGGGAATGGGACATCCGTACCGCTCAATGAACTCCATCCGGTGCCCCATGCGCGCGCCAATCAAGAGGCACGAGCCACCGCATGACGTAACGAATATCGGCCTATTGGAACATGTCATTGCCAACAGGAGACCAATATGAGTGACCCCGGCAAACAGATCAAAGCTTCCGATCTTCTGGTCAAGGCATTGGAGAACGAGGGCGTCGAATACGTGTTCGGCGTGCCCGGCGAAGAGAATCTCGATTTCCTCGAATCGCTCCGTACCTCCAATATCCGGCTGATTTTGACCCGTCACGAGCAAGCGGCCGGTTTCATGGCGGCCACCTATGGACGGCTAACCGGTAAGGCCGGGGTCTGCCTGGCGACCCTCGGCCCCGGCGCGACCAACTTGGTGACCGCGGCGGCCTACGCGCAACTTGGCGCCATGCCGATGCTGATGATTACCGGACAGAAGCCCATCAAGGCAAGCAAGCAGGGCCGGTTCCAGATCATCGACGTGGTCGCCCTGATGCGGCCGATCACCAAATTCGCCAAGCAAATCGTCAACGGCAACACCATCCCAAGCCTGGTGCGCGAGGCCTTTCGTTTGGCCGAACAGGAACGGCCCGGCGCCGTGCTTCTGGAACTGCCCGAGGATATCGCCGCCGAAATGGCGGAGGATGGTCCTCTTATGACGGCCAATATGCCGCGTCGGCCGGTCTGCGATGAAAGCGCCATCGATAATGCCGCCGCCATGATCCGTGCCGCCAAGCATCCCCTTCTTTTGGTGGGCGCGGGCGCCAACCGCAAGCGGATCATCGATGCGCTCGAATCCTTCGTCGGCAAGACCGGCATCCCCTATTTCAACACCCAGATGGGCAAGGGGGTCATCGGCGGGTTTCATGACCTTTATATCGGCACCGCGGCGCTGTCCGAGGGCGATTACGTGCACTGCGCCGTCGACCGGGCCGATCTCATCATCAATGGGGGACATGACGTGGTCGAGAAACCGCCTTTCTTTATGGAGCATGGCGGCCAAACCGTGATTCACGTGAACTTCTCTCCGGCCGCGGTCGACGAGGTTTATTTTCCGCAGCTTGAACTGATCGGCGATGTCGCTTCGAGTTTTCAGCGGCTCGCGGACCGGCTCGAGCCCGAGCCAGGGCACGATTTCGACTACTTCATGCGGGTGCGCGGGGAAGTCCTGAAACATATCGCCGAAGGAACGGACGACCCGAGGTTCCCTCTGATCCCACAGCGAATCGTCGCCGATGTGCGTGCCGTCATGCCGCCCGACGGGATAATCGCGTTGGATAACGGCACCTACAAGATTTGGTTCGCACGGAATTACCTCACCAAGCAATCCAACACCGTGCTCCTGGACAATGCACTGGCGACCATGGGGGCGGGCCTGCCATCGGCCATGATGGTGGCGATGCTGCACCCCGATCGGCGGGTCATGGCGATCTGTGGCGACGGCGGGTTCATGATGAACAGCCAGGAGATGGAGACCGCTGTCCGCCTCGGGCTCGATCTGGTCGTGCTGATTATTCGCGATGATTCCTACGGCATGATTCGCTGGAAACAGGCCCACCTGGACTTCCCCGACTGGGGGCTTGATTTCGGCAACCCCGACTTCGTCAAATATGCGATGAGCTACGGTGCCTCGGGCCACCGGGTGGAGGCGACCGAGGAATTCTTACCCATTTTGGAGCGGTGCTATGAAGCAGGTGGGGTTCACCTCGTCGAGGTGCCGGTGGACTACAGCGAGAACAAACGCGTCTTGATCGACGAACTGGCGGAACGTGTCTGCCTGATTTGACAGGGATCGGAGCGAGTCATGAGCCAGGATTTTCGCCTCACCGTTTACCAGCCCTATGACGGGGCCGAGATCGAAGCGTTGGATTGTGCTCAATGGCCCGAGGTGGATTCCATGCTCGACCGCGCCACCTCCGCGTTCGCCGATCGGGCCGCCCGCCTCCCTGCTTATCGGCGGATCGAGATCCTGCGCCGCCTCGCCGATCTGCTCCGCGCCCAAAGGGAAGCATTCGCCTCCCTGATCGCGCGGGAAGGCGGCAAGCCGCTCGGCGATGCCCGAATCGAAGCGGACCGTGCCGTAAACGGCGTCGAGCTGGCCGCGGAACAGATCGGACACCTCCACGGCCGTGAGATTCCCATGGATCTATCGGCGGCCGGCGGCGCGCGCCTGGCCTTCACACGAATGGAGCCCATCGGCCCCGTGGTCGCCGTCAGCGCCTTCAATCACCCCCTCAACCTGATCGTCCATCAAGTGATTCCCGCGGTTGCGACCGGTTGTCCGGTGATCGTCAAGCCTGCCAATACGACGCCGCTCACCTGCATCAAGTTCGTGGCCCTGCTGCACGAGGCGGGGCTACCTCAAGACATGTGCCAGGTCGCTGTCTGCGACATTCCGACGGCGGAGCGGCTGGTGACCGATGGAAGGGTGGCGTTCTTCACCTTTATCGGGTCGGGTAAGGTCGGTTGGTACCTCCGCAGCAAGCTGGCACCCGGAACGCGCTCGGCGCTGGAGCACGGCGGTGCCGCGCCGGTCATCATTTGTGATGATGCGGATCTGGAACGGGCCGTCCCATCGCTGGTGAAGGGCGGCTATTACCATGCCGGCCAGGTCTGCGTTTCGGTCCAACGCATCTTCGTGGATCAACGGATCAAGCCCGCCTTTATGGACGCCTTCGCCAACCAGGTTGGTGAACTCATCACCGGCGATCCGACCAAACCGGAAACCGACGTCGGCCCGCTCATAACCCCCGGGGAGGTGGACCGGGTGGAGGCATGGGTCGATGAAGCGGTCTCGGGTGGCGCCCAAGTGTTGGCAGGTGGGAAGAAGATCGATGACCGGCTGTTCGCGCCGACGATCCTGGTCGATCCACCGGCATCGGCCAATGTATCGACCCTCGAGATTTTTGGGCCGGTGACCTGCATCTATGGCTTCGATGACGTGGCCGACGCGCTGGCGCGGGCCAATGGGTTGCCGGTGGCCTTCCAATCGGCGGTTTACACGAAGGATATCGACCGGGCGCTGGATCTTTCCAACCGCTTGGACGCCAGCGCCGTCATGATCAACGATCACACGGCGTTTCGCGTCGATTGGATGCCGTTTGCCGGACGCCGCACCTCTGGCTACGGCATCGGCGGCATCCCCCATACCATGGAAGACCTCATGCAGGAAAAAATGACGGTGATACATTTGCCGTC
>Ga0209980_10000339_pt1 | contig 25107 bp, 19 predicted proteins | sample CR02metaG_FD_183611 | JGI IMG/M metagenome (GOLD analysis project Ga0209980, IMG submission 183611) | Deep subsurface microbial communities from Mariana Trench to uncover new lineages of life (NeLLi) - CR02 metaG (SPAdes) (version 2) | ecosystem: Environmental > Aquatic > Marine > Ocean trench...
ATCAATTTCGATTGCTTCCGGCATGCTAGAAAAATGTACGCTATTTGTCGTATCGAGTTCTTCGTTTTTTAGACTTCTGTATGCCTCGTCTGTAGTGTGTACTAATATTGGAGAAAGAAGTCTTATCAGAGCTTCGGCAATGTGATACATAGCGGTCTGCGATCTTCTTCTTTTTCTGCTGTCACTTCTCTCACAATAAAGCTTGTCCTTTATAGCAGCCAGGTATATGGCGCTTAGTGTCTCATAACAGAAGTGGAATATTAGTTCGTTTGCTTTTTTGTATTCTAGTTCTTGATATGCTTTCTTAGTTTCGATTACAAATTTGGATAGTTCCGACATTGCCCAGCTGTCGAGCGAATATTTATCTTGCTGAGTAAATTCAACTGAGTCTTTGGACGAGTCAAAATCACTTATATTCCCGAGCAGGAACCTAATCGTATTTCTGACTTTACGGTACTCATCCCCAGCCACTTTAAAGAACCCAAGGTCGACTTTTATATCATTTGTATATTTAAGTGAGCTTACCCACCAGCGGCATATGTCAGCCCCGTTTGTTTTAAGCAGCTCTTCTACTTCAAGTGCGTTCCCGCCCGATTTGCTCATCTTCCTACCCTGTGCATCTACCATAAACCCATGCGTCAGTAGCGCTTTAAATGGCGGTATTCCTGTTACACCTAATGCAGGAAGAAGCGAAAGCTGAAACCACCCTCTATGCTGATCTGAGCCTTCAAGGTAAAGGTCAGCCGGATATCCGATATCCCGCTGCTCTAAAACAGAATGCCAGGAAGAACCCGATTCAAACCAGACATCAAAGATGTCCATTCCTAATTTTAGGTTTTCGAGAGCCCCATCTTGCTTTGCCCATTCTGGGGCATCTTTGTCGCTAAGAGGATCATACCCCTCTATGATTTCTTGAGGAGAGGCTTTAAACCAGTAATTAGCTCCGTTTTTTCTAATTTTATCGATTACAATTTTTAGTGAATCAGGGGTTAAAAGGATTTCGTTTTTATCGTTTATAAATGCAGGGATTGGCAAACCCCATACCCTTTGCCTACTTATACACCAGTCGGGTCTAGACTCAAGCATTCCTCTTAGGCGGTTTCTTCCCCACTCAGGGTAAAAAGCTATTTCGTTTTGAGTAGCCTCAAGTGCAAGTTCTCTCAAGCTCTTGTCAAATTCTTCGGTGGTTTTATCTACTCCTACAAACCACTGCTCGGTAGCTCTGAATATTGTAGGAGTTTTACTTCTCCAATCGTGAGGGTAGCTGTGCAAATACTCTTCGTCATGGAATAGATGGCCGGCATCTCTTAAGTGATTCGTTATAATCTCATTCCCATCCCATACAATCACTCCCTGTATCCATTTAGGGACTGAATCATCAAATGTGCCGTCCCCTAAAACCGGACAATAAATATCCAATCCTTCTTTAAGACCTGTTTGATAGTCGTCAACACCGTGACCTGGTGCGATGTGTACTAAACCTGTGCCATCTTCAAATGTGACGTACTCAGCGGTTACAATTTTACCCGTGCGCTCGGCAAATGGATGGTTGTAAGTAATAGATATCTGAGCAAGATCCTTTCCTTTACATTCGCCCAGCTTTAGAAAACTTTCTACACCTGCTTTATTAAATACTTTCTCAGCCAGGTTATTTCCCAATATCGTGAAGTATTCATCCCCGCTTCTGTTTGCTTTATATAAACCGTAATCACCCTGAGGAGATACTGCGACAGCCAAGTTAGCGGGAAGCGTCCAGGGAGTTGTTGTCCAGATCATAAGAGATGGAGAAACCCCGTCTGGTAAATTTAAATCTTCAGGTAGTGCCCCTGGATTCTCTATCTCAAATAAGACATATATGCTTCTGTCTTTGCGGTCGTAGTATTCAAGCTCTGCATCCGCTAGTGCGGTTTGATTTTCAATTGACCAGTGTACCGGCTTGAGGTCTCTATAAACTAAGCCTCTTTCGACGAGTTTAGAGAATACTTCAAGTACACCAGCTTCATAATCGGGGGTCATTGTTAGATAAGGAGTTTCGTAATTGCCGATCGTGCCCAGTTTCTGCATCTGTTTAGACTGCATTTTTACAAATTTTTCGGCATATGATTGGCATTTGTATCTTATCTCTAGTCTTGATAATTCTTTTGCCTTTTCTCCAAGCTCCTTCAGAACTTGATGCTCTATAGGAAGTCCGTGACAGTCCCACCCCGGAATAAAATCAACGTCGTAGCCGAGCATTGTTTTTGATCTGACAACGATATCTTTCAAGACTTTGTTTAAGAGATGCCCAAGATGAATCGGACCATTGGCATAAGGGGGGCCGTCGTGAAAGATAAATTTCTCTTTCCCCTGAGAGTTTTCTCTTATCCTCTCATAGAGCTTTATTTTCTCCCATCTTTTCTGAATTTCAGGCTCTTTTTGATTGAGATTTGCCTTCATGGGGAAATTGGTCCTTGGAAGGTTAAGAGTATCTTTATAATTGATTTTCTTTGCCTCTGACATATAGCTCTAATTATTCTCCTAAATTATTCTTAAACAAATTATACTAAGCAGAATTTTATTCAATTGGATCAATAAGATAGACAGTGAATATTTGTTTCTGAGTTGAGGAAAAATATTAGCTTAGATAGGATGAAATGCAAGTTGTATAAGGGTTAAAGATGTTTTAGTTCTACTCTTCGACAACTAGCTTTAGCTCATTTAAAGCCTTCTTGTAAAAACCACCCATTATTTGCCAGGCTTCCATGTAATCTTTATCCTGATCTAGGGGTTTCAACAACTTAAAACCATAGTTAGTAGGTTCTATCAGAAATTCATCATCTTCGTTGAGTTTGTTTTTAAGTATAATGATAATAAATATAATGAATAGGATTGGAGATAAAGATGGAACGGCTAAAAAATAAAGTTGCTATTATAACAGGTGGGACTGGTGGTTTGGGAAAAGCGGTCGTATCAGTATTTCTAAGTGAAGGAGCAAGGGTATTCAGCACTTATATAGTCAAGGACGAACTCGAAAAATGTTTGGATATTAAAGAAGAATATGGTGAAAAGTTGGTATACGGAAAAGCTGATGTGACTAAAGCAAAGGATATGTCAAAAGTTGTGGACAGGGCTATTAATAACTTCGGCCGAATTGATTTTTTGATTAACATAGTAGGTGGATTCGCTATGGCTAAAATTGTCGATACGGATGAAGTGATGTGGGATAGGATGATGAATATGAACTTAAAATCCGTATTCATTTGTTCAAAGGCTGTTCTTCCGCAAATGGTAAAACAGAAATACGGGAGAATAATTAATATCGGCGCCCGGCCTGCTCTTAAAGGTTCTTCTAAGATGTCCGCCTACGGGGCTTCAAAATCGGGAGTGCTTAATCTTACTCAGTCTATGGCGGATGAGTTAGCTGAATATAATATAAATGTAAACGCTATTATCCCAGGCACTATTAACACTCCTACAAATAGAAAGGATATGCCCAAGGCGGACCAAGCGAAGTGGGTAAAGCCAAAAGAGATTGCGGAGGTGATTACATTTCTATGCTCCAAGAAAGGCGACCCAATTAGCGGAGCCGCTGTACCTGTATACGGAAAGACTTAAGATGCTTTTAGGTTCTTAATTATTAATAGAGTTCAAGTGCTAACTTCAGACCTGTCGCCCATTATTGTGTCTAAGAGATACTGTCCAAATTCTGATGCGGTTTTTATATCTTCTTTTGAGATTTCGACGTTGTTTAGATATTGGAGCCTTAGAACGTCCGAGTCGGAGTATTCAGGGATTATATATCCAAAGAAGAACCCGAGTTCGCGGAGTCGGGAAGCAATATATCCTGTCCCCTTTTTATTTAAAGGCAGGTCAACGTAAATACAATCAATTCTCTCTAGACAAAGCTGCTTTAGATGGAAATGAATTTCATCAAAAGTAGCTTTGCCATATTTATAGACCGTGATTATCCCCTGGTTGTGGTCTGAGCGGATAGATACTTTTATATGACCATTCCCTTTTTCAGAGTACTTCGATTTTTTATTTTCTGAAATAAATTTTCTCTCATACCTAATCCGACTATAGATTGTTTCAATTATCTCTTGATATACTTCTGGCACATAAACTTTAGCAGGCTTACTTTTGAGTATAGGAGTAAACATGAGAGCTATAGATTGTCGTCTTGGCTTGTCATCTTCAGATATATTTTGAAATGAAACAGTACCCGGGCTGTAACCCAGCAAAAATCCCGTTTCGCATGAGCCCAGTTCAAGGCTTCCCTTCTGGCTGTAAGGGTGAACCGTTACCGCTTCTCCGTAAACTCCTACTACTCCTCGAGAGGCGGCATGCTCGGTTAAATAAGTTTTCATTTTTGGAAAAACACCTTGTCCACGGTAGCGTGGATCAACAACGGCTTCTCCTGATTCACCAACTTTGGCGCCGGGTTTACTGAAAATAAGAGCTAGGTGGCCTATCAGCTCCCCGTCGCTGCTGTAAGCACCACATGATGTCATTACATCTGCATGGAGGCGGGCTTCTATCTGCTCTGGATAATACATAAATTCGTTTGCGTAAGTGTAACCGTAACACTTATAAACTAACCTCACCAGTTCGTGAACTTTATTGTGTTTGAAAATATCTATCTTGATTTCAGCATCAGGGCCAACCGGCTCTACTTTTAAATGGTTATGATGCTCAGAGATATCCATCTCGTCTCTTATGTCAGAAGCAGGCAGGTTCTTCACTATCTCTGTCCTGTTTCCCTGATTTCCCAAAGCATAAAAATGAACTTGATCGGCATAGCCTTTGGATAGATAGGATTTGAATCTCTTGTCTTCCCCGTGCTCCATTTTCTCGTAATCAAACGGGAGTCCTTTGTCCTCAAAAGCAATTACAAAAGAGTGAAGACGTTTAGATATTATTAAATCGATAGGTTGGCATGTATCACCGCCGAAGCCGAATTTTACAATGTTCCCGAATATATCTATAAGTACTTTGTCTAGGTTTGCAGTGTCTTTCTTAGAAAGCCCGCTTACATATGCTATATCGCTGACCATATCGACGATAGCTTTTAAATAGCGGTCTTCAGGAAGTATGCTAAGGCGCGCTATTTCCTGTTCAGATGAATTTTCTTGAGAGTGTTCTGAATTTTTGCTCATAGTTGAAGTTCTATTTTTCTCTTTTGGGTTTATACATGTGTGTGCTAAGACCATAGTAAACTTCAGCCGATTCCATAACAGTTTCAGATAAAGTAGGATGAGCGTGTATCGTAAGCTCGATATCAGAGGCGAGGGCCGACATTTCGATTGCTAAAACACCTTCGGCAATAAGCTCTCCTGCCCCAGACCCTACAATGCCCATACCGAGTACTCTCTGGGTTTGTGGATCTATAATGAGCTTTGTCACACCGTCATTTCTATTAAGTGTTGTAGCGCGTCCTGAGGCTCCCCATGGGAACCTGGCTACTTTCACCTTTATATTTTTTTCTTTTGCTTCAGTCTCAGTCAGTCCGCACCAGGCGATCTCAGGATCTGTAAATACGACAGCAGGAATAGCGTTGGGTTCAAAGACCCTGTTCTTTCCGGCGAGCACTTGTGCTACAACGCGCCCTTCATGTGTGGCTTTGTGGGCTAACATTGGCTCTCCTGCGACGTCTCCAATTGCAAATATATTGGGATCAGACGTTCTTCTCTGCCCGTCAATTTCTATAAAGCCTTTCTTATCAATTTGGACCTTTGTGTTTTCCAATCCCAGGTTTTCTGAGTTGGGTCTTCGTCCTACTGATACAAGTACTTTGTCAAATATCAGCTCGTCTTTCTCTATCTCGTTACCCTCAAATTTAACTTGTAAGCCCTTTTTAGTCTCTTTAATGTCTACAACTTTGGTGTTGAGCATAATCGACTCATAATTTTGCGCAGAGCTTTTTTGGAGCACCCTTACCAAGTCTCTATCGACCTCCTGCATAAGCCCTGAGGTCATTTCAACTACAGAAACTTTTGTTCCTAAAGCCGCGTATACTGTCCCAAGTTCAAGGCCAATGTAACCCCCTCCAACGACAAGCATGGTGTTGGGAATTACGGGCAAATCAAGGGCTGAGGTTGAATCCAGTAAATGAGGAGAATCATTTGGGAACGTGGGAATCTGAGCCGGACGAGAGCCAGTTGCAATTACTGCGTACTCAAATTTCAACTTTTCCGTAGTGCCGTCGGCCTTTTTTATTTCAAGAGTGCTTGAATCTAAGAAAGTCGCCCTACCCTGTATGTAAACGACTTTTCTCTGTCTGGATAATATACCTAGGCCGCCTACTAATTTTTGTACAACTTGATTCTTCCAATCTCGTAATTTATCTAAGTCAATTTTAGGCTTAGAGTACGTTATTCCCCAGTGTGCGGAATGTTTGGCTTCTGAAATAACTTTAGCGGTGTGAAGTAGCGCTTTAGAGGGAATGCAGCCTCTGTAGAGGCATACTCCGCCCGGATTATCCTCAGGATCTATCATTGTGACCTGAAGTCCTAGGTCAGCAGCTAAAAATGCAGCAGGGTAACCTCCCGGGCCGGCTCCAATGATAGCTACTTGTGTTGTGTTTTCAGCCTTGCTCATAATTATCTCATCATGTATTAGTTAAGATGATCTAGCCTTCCAGCGGTAGTTTAAAAGGCTCTTCGAGCGCTTCTATTACCCAGCGTAAAAACCTTACGGCATCCGCTCCATCTATTAAGCGGTGATCATAAGAAAGAGACAGTGGGAGCATGAGTCTGGGTTTGAAATCTCCGTCTATGTAGACAGGTTCAACAGCGGAGCGTGAAATACCAAGTATGGCAACTTCGGGGGCGTTTAGTACAGGTGAGAAATATGTACCGCCCAGCCCGCCTAAATTGCTTATTGTAAAAGTGCCTCCCTGAAGTTCGTCTACAGAGATTTTTTTATTCCTTGCTTTTTCAGACAATTTGGTGAGCTCAACAGACAATTTAGTTATATTCTTTTTATTTACGTTTTTTATTACAGGCACAAGGAGACCCCTATCTGTATCTACGGCTACTCCAATGTTGTAATACTTTTTGTATAGGATTTCTCCATTTCCCATATCCACACTCGCGTTGAATTGAGGAAAGACTTTAAGGGCAGAGGCAATTACTTTGAGGATAATAGAAGTCATTGTTAATTTGCCTCCCGCTTTTGCTACTTCCTGACCAAATTCTTTTCTAAGCTTTTCTAGCTCGGTTATGTCAGCTTTGTCATATTGCGTTACATGAGGTGCTGTCCATGCCTCGGTAAGACGCTCTGCTGTGAGCCTTCTAACCTTAGACATCGGGGTACGTTCTATCTCTCCCCATTTGTCCGTCTCTGAAGTACCTTCAAGCTCCTGTCTTTTTATTTTTGTAGGGTCAAGAGTTTGTTTTTCACTTATGGATTTAGGCTCTTTCCCCGGCGCATAATCTCTGACGTCTTGTTGCGATAATCGCCCTCCAGGACCTGAGCCTGATACCAGATTTATATCCACTCCAAGCTCTCTTGCTAATCTCCTTACTGATGGTGAAGCGGGTACTTTTTTGTTAGATACAAGTTCTGCCTTATCTGAGGCAATTTGCTGTCCCTTCCCTTCTTTTAAAACTGGGCTGGGTTTTTCTTTGTCTGGAAATAATTCGAGTGGTTCGTCTACTATTTTGCTATCTATGTTTTCATTCACTTTAGGTTCAGGATCAGCATCCATCTCTTCTTCAACTTCTTTCTCCGCTAGCTTCTCAATTTCCTCATCTTCACTTTCGGCTATCTCAGTACTAGCCTTTTTGAGCTCCTGATCTGTAGCATTTCCTGCACCATCTTCAATAGTGACTAAAAGCTGGCCGACTTTGATTGTATCACCCTCTTTTACATGGACTTCCTTGATAATTCCAGCAGCGGGTGCCGGAATTTCAATTGCGGCTTTATCCGTCTCGATTTCTAAAAGAGGCTGATCCTCTGCTACTTTATCTCCAGCCGATACAAATACACCTATTACATCCCCTGTTTCGATATCTTCCCCGAGATCGGGCAGCTTGTATTCAATCGTCATTTAGTCCTACCTTATAAATTATTTCTTGATACTAAATTATATCTTTTATAAAGGCTTCTTGACACCAATTCCCGAGCCCCGAATTTTCACTATTATGAAATCATAGGATTGGCTTTGCTGGGGTTAATGTCTAGATCCAGTATAGCTTTTTCTACAATTTCCGGCTCAATTTTTTTCTCCCAGGTAAGTGAAGCTAGTACGGCAAGAATTATGTATCTCCAGTCAACTTCGAAAAAGTCCCTTAGCGCTTTTCGACTGGCGCTTCTTCCAAATCCATCCGTTCCTAATGAAACAAGAGGACGGGGGAGCCATTGGGATATAGAATCAGGGAGGGCCATTACATAATCTGAAGCTGCAACAAAAACTCCCGGAGAGTTTTTAACGCACTCAGTTATATATGGGACTCTTCTTATTTCAGAAGGATGAAGCATATTCCATCGTTCTTTTTCAAGCCCATCCCGATAGAGTTCTTTGTAACTCGTAACACTCCATACATCTGCCGCGACTCCGTATTTATCACCGAGCACTTCTTGAGCTTTTAATACTTCGTTCAGGATCGTACCGCTTCCGAAAAGCTGTGCATGAAGTTTGGCTTCTTTGTTTTGGGAATCTCTAAATTTATACATACCTTTTAATATCCCCTCTTTTACCCCTTGTGGCATTGGCGGCTGCTTGTAGGTTTCATTCATAACAGTAATGTAATAGAAGAGGTCTTCCTGCTCCACATACATACGGCGTATCCCATCTTGTATAATCACTGCTATCTCATATGCGAAAGCCGGATCGTATGCTTTGAGGTTGGGTATAGGATAAGCAAGCAGATGGCTATGACCGTCTTGATGCTGAAGCCCTTCCCCTGCTAATGTCGTTCGCCCTGCTGTGCCTCCTACCATAAAACCTTTGCATCTCATATCTCCCGCTGCCCAAATGAGATCTCCGATCCTTTGGAATCCGAACATAGAATAGTAGATAAAAAACGGTATTGTGTTGATTCCGTGAGTGGCGTAAGCGGTCCCGGCAGCAATGAATGAAGACATGGATCCTGCCTCTGTGATGCCTTCTTCTAATATTTGACCGTCAATTGCTTCTTTATAGTAAAGAAGAGTTTCCGCATCTACCGGTTCATAGAGTTGCCCTACATGAGAGTATATTCCTACCTGTCTGAATAGAGCCTCCATTCCGAAAGTGCGGGCTTCATCGGGAACAATAGGCACTATGAGCTTTCCGATGTTTTTATCTTTCAATAGTTTGGCTAGCATTCTTACGATTGCCATAGTGGTGGCGACTTCTCTTTTGCCCGAGCCCTTATAGAACTCTTCAAATAGCTTCTCCGGGGGAGCTTTTATCGGATCACATATAACCTCGCGCTTGGGCAAGTAACCCCCTAGTTCGTGTCTCCTCTCTTTTAAGTATTTAATCTCCTTGCTGTCATCAGGAGGTTTATAAAAAGGCGCTCTTGAAATATCTTCGTCTGAGATCGGTATATCAAAACGCTTTTTGAAAAGTTTCAATTCCTCTTCATTTAGTTTTTTCTGCTGATGGGTGATGTTTCTTCCTTCTCCCGCTTCTCCAAGGCCGTATCCTTTAATGGTTTTTGCAAGTATGACGGTTGGCGATCCGATATTTTCTACGGCAGCTTTAAATGCGGGGTAGATTTTCTCCGGATCATGCCCTCCACGTCTTAATTTCTGAAGTTCTGTGTCGGATAGGTTCTTTACCATATCTTGAAGTCTGGGGTCAGTTCCAAAAAAATGGTTTCTAATATATTCACCTGAAGCTACGGAGTATTTTTGATAATCACCGTCCAAGGCTTCAGTCATTCTTTTTACCAGGATGCCGTCCTTATCTTTTGAAAGGAGAGGATCCCAGTTGCTTCCCCATATGACTTTTATTACGTTCCAACCAGCGCCTCTGAAAATTGATTCAAGTTCCTGGATTATTTTTCCATTTCCTCTAACCGGTCCATCCAAGCGCTGGAGATTACAGTTAACAACAAAAATAAGATTATCCAAATTCTCTCGGGAGGCTAAAGTTATAGCTCCCAAAGTTTCAGGTTCATCTGTCTCACCATCTCCTAAAAACGTCCATACTTTAGCGTCAGAGGGCTTTTTAAGTCCTCTATCCTCAAGATAGCGGTTAAAGCGCGCTTGATAAATGGCCATTATAGGACTTAGCCCCATTGATACAGTTGGAAACTGCCAAAAGTTGGGCATAAGCCAAGGATGTGGGTAAGATGTAAGCCCTCCTTCCTGCTGGAGGTCGCGTCTAAAGTTTTGGAGGTTTTCTATCGTAAGACGTCCTTCAAGGTATGCTCTGGCATAGATTCCGGGAGATGCATGTCCCTGAAAATATACAATGTCGCCCTCGTGGCTCTCATTTCTGCCACGCAGAAAATGATTAAACGCTACTTCATAAAGCGCAGCGGCGGAGGCAAATGTTGAAATATGACCTCCAATCCCCTCTTCAAGGCGGTTGGCGCGTACAACCATTGCCATTGCATTCCAGCGTATAAGGCTTCGAATGGTCCACTCAATCTGGGGGTCACCCGGGTACGGCGGTTGTTTCTCGACTGGAATAGTATTGATATAAGGCGTGTTTGCAGTAAAATGAAGCCTCGCTCCCCTTTTTTGGGCATGGATCTGGAGTTTTTTAATAAGTTTAGCAGCACGCTCCACTCCACCTGCATCTATGACGTAATCAAGCGAATCAAGCCATTCCTGGCTTTCTATTTCTTCCTCTTCAATTCTCTTTTGCTTATCCTTGGATTCTTTATTCATTTTATATGGGAATTGTACAGTATAGCTCAGTTTTAAGTCAACTTTCTTAACGTGTTATACCTCTTATTTTCTTTTGATATTGCTATGTACAAATGGATTCTTAAATATTGTCTAGAATTCTATAATTCTTGCACTTATAAAGATTAAGGATTGACCACTGTAGTATTGAATATATAATATCCCACTATGGAAAAATTCGACTTAACTTTTATTGGATCGGGGCCCGGGGGCTACGTTGGTGCGATAAGAGCCGCTCAGCTTGGAATGAATGTTGCCGTGATTGAAAGGGATAAACCGGGTGGTGTTTGTCTCAATTGGGGCTGTATTCCTTCGAAGTCAATCTTAAAGTGCGCAGAAGTGTATGAATATTTCAATCATTCAGAGGAGTTTGGTATACAACATAAAGGACTTTCTTATGATTTTTCTAAAGTTATTGATAAGAGTAGAAAGGCCTCTTCTACGCTGAATAAGGGGGTTGAATATCTCTTTAAGAAAAATAAAATAACACTATTTAATGGTGTCGGTAAGTTAATAACTAATAATAAGGTCGGAGTTACTGGAGAGAAAGACCAGATAGAGATAGATACTGATAAAATTATGATTGCTACTGGATCAGTTCCACTAACACTTCCGGGACTTGAAGTAGACGGAAAACTTGTAATGACGAGTGATGAAGCTATTTTTCATAGAGAGGTGCCTGATTCAGTAGTAGTAGTTGGAGGCGGGTATATAGGGGCTGAGTTCGCTTATGTTTATAATTCATTTGGAAGTAAAGTGACGATTGTTGAGATGATGGATCATATATTACCGGGTGCTGATAAAGAAGTGGCGCATGAACTGCAGAGGCTATTTAAGAAGAGTGGAATGACCATACTTACAGGAACAAAATTTAAAGATATCAAGAAGAAAAAGAAAACAGTTGATGTAATACTTGAAAATGTTTCAAATCAGTCAGAGACAAAGATTACCGCTTCTATGGTACTTGTTGCTGTAGGTAGGCGTCCTGTGGCGAATGATGCGCCCTCTTCTCTTAGCTTCTATAAGCAATCGGGAGATATCGGGCTTAGCGATTTAAGAATAGAACTGGACGAGAGGGGTTTTATTAAGACTGACGATGATTATATGACTACTTGCAGTAATGTTTATGCGATTGGGGATATTATAGGGCCACCGTTACTTGCTCATAAAGCCTCTGAGGAAGGAGTTGCCGCAGTCGAGAAGATGGCAGGACAAAAGAGTAAGGTGCATTATGATAATATACCGGGCTGTGTTTATTGTCAGCCTGAAGTTGCAACGATTGGATTGACTGAGGAACAGGTGCAAGATCATGGATATAATTACAATGTAGGGAAGTTCCCTTTCCGGGCTGCTGGAAAAGCAGTAGGAACAGGAGAAACCGACGGTTTTGTAAAAATAATATCTGATAAGGATACCGGTGAGATTCTGGGAACGCATATTATAGGGCACGGGGCTACTGAATTGATTGCTGAGATAGGAGTTGCCAGGACCTTAGAGTCAACTCCTCTTGAGATAGCTATAACCTCTCATGCACACCCCACTTTGTCTGAAGCAGTTATGGAGGCTGCTCTTGCAGCGATGGGAAGATCTAGAAATTCATGACATTAGAAATTTAACGGAATCCAAAATATGGACACTCTTAAAGTATATAAAATTGGATTAGTGCCTTACAGAAAAGCCCTTGATCTCCAACTAAACTTACTTGAAAAAAGGAAGAATGGGGAGATTGGAGACAGTCTTTTATTGCTGGAACACCCCCCTACATTTACAATAGGTAGAAAAGGAAATAAAAAACATTTACTCATGAATGAGCGTTATTTGTCTGAGCGCGGCATTCACTTTGAGGAAATAAGCCGGGGGGGCGATATAACTTTTCACGGCCCTGGACAGTTGGTCGGTTATCCGATTATGGATCTTAATACGAAAGGACGGGATGTTCATAAATATCTAAGAGGGCTTGAAGAGTCCATTGTAATGGTGCTTGAAGATTTTGGTATCTCAGCTAATCGTATAGAAGGACTTACAGGTGTGTGGGTGAAAGGTCATAAAATCGCATCAATTGGAGTTGGGGTTAAAAGATGGGTCACTTATCATGGTTTTGCTCTCAATGTAAATACTGATCTATCGTATTTTGATATGATAGTTCCTTGTGGAATTCCGGATGTGAAAATGACGTCTATTGCAGGATGTCTTAGGGAAAAGGAAGGGATTCAAATAGAAGATGTGGAAGAGGCTGTAGTTAAGTCGTTTATAAAAATATTTGGTTTTGAGAATGCCAAAGTAATAACAGCTTTTGATTACAATCCTGAGAATTTGTTGGAATCAGATTTGTTATATAATCTTGAAGAAGAATTAGAAAAAGATTTAGACCTCCTTATCTAACAAAATAATAATCAATACAAATCCCTAGATTGGCAAGCTAAACTATATTCATGATAGTCTCTAACTTTTCAGCACTTATTATCTCTATCATTTTTCTACTCACGCCTCTAAGTGTTTTTTCTTCAGTCGATAAACTAATAGTGCCTAAAGGGTTTGAAATACAAGAGTACGCTTCGGGGTTAGGTAGCCCGAGGTTTATGTCATTAAGTCCTGATCAAGTCCTTTTCGTTACGATCATTGGGGAGGGGACGGTCGTAGCTCTTCCCGACATTAATAATGACGGGAAATCGGACCGGTCTATTAAATTTATAGAGGGTCTAAAAAGACCTAACGGTATTGTCTTTTATGATGGATATATATATGTCGGGGAAACAAACCAGATTGTTAGATTCAAATATAACGGGTTTGACAATGAGCCTGGTAAAAAAGAAGTGATCGTTCCTGATCTGCCAACTAAGGGCCATTTTACAAGAACGCTCTCATTTGGTCCTGACGACAAGATGTATGTTTCCATAGGGTCTTCATGTAACGTTTGTGCCGAAAAGGATAAAAGGCGCGCTACTGTTATGAGGTTTAACCCTGACGGTACTGCTGCACAGATTTATGCAAGGGGTCTTAGGAACTCTGTCGGTCTTACGTGGCATCCTACGACTCAGGAGCTATGGGCTACGGATAACGGCAGAGACTGGCTCGGTGATAATCTACCACCTGACGAAGTTAACATCATAAAAGAGGGGAAGGATTATGGCTGGCCTTACTGTTATGGGGATAAGATTCCTGATCCTGAATTCAATAATCCTGAGAAATGTACGAGTACTATTTCACCTGTTGTTGAGCTGCAAGCCCACTCGGCCCCTTTAGGGCTCACTTTTTATGATGGGAATATGTTCCCGCCTGAATATAAAGGTGATCTCTTTGTAGCTCTTCATGGCTCCTGGAACCGCTCAATACCAACCGGATATAAAGTGGTAAGAGTTAAGATACAAAATGGAATACCTCAAGGGATAGAAGATTTTGCATATGGATGGATGACTGCAACAAAGCGGTTTGGAAGGCCTGTTGATGTACTAGTAGGAATCCAAGGGGAATTATTTGTATCGGATGATTTGGGTGGAATAATTTATAAAATCACTGAACATGAATAGAAATGTGCACCCCGCTTTTTGAGGCAGGGTGCTAACTTTCTCTATTGTGATATAAGTTTTGACTTCTGGACAAGGTTTGTGATCTGAATTAAGAACTCTCTCATTTCCTGCTGAAATATCGGATCGCTATAATGTGGTGAAGGTAATTCTGAGCGTTGATAGATTCTTTTGTGTGATCCTTTAACTGAATTAAGCGCCGTAGTATAATTGTTAAGCAGTTCCTGTCGGGTGCCATGGTTCCTCCCCCGGTTAATCACAAAAGTTCTCTTTAGAGCATCACTTGATCCTATGTCATAGATTAAAGTATCGAGAACTTTTATATTTCTTTCATAGTTGTCGAGCTGCGTCTGGTATATCTGTGTAAAAGTAGTCAATAGATTAAGGGTAGCCTGAACCTGTGGTTGTGTTTCTAATATTACTTTCTGCGGGGTTTCTTGAGCAAAGAAAGAGAGGAAGTAAGCTTTCCATTTGTTTACAGTCTGAATTTCTTTTTTGCTATCACTTAGTTCTGGTACTGTGTCTACGATGCTTTCATCAACTCCATTGAACTGAGGGATAAATTGTACATTTTTAAATGAGGGTTTCTGATTGTGTTTGGCGACCAACTGTAGTACCTGTCCGTAATCATATAGCGCCAAAGATGATTCATTGAATGCTCCTGTCGTAGGTTTATACGGAGCGCAAAGCTCTTTGTCATCGCTTAACTGAGTAAGCGGTGACCTTGAAGGGACTTCTCCAAGCTCTATAACAACGGTTCTAATTTCGGCGCTAGAAAGACATGTGTCATAGCTACCCGAATACACCCTGTTATACGAACTTGCAAAATCTGAAGTGCCCATCCCAAAATCCTGTATCGACTGAAGATTTGCACAACTAGAGGTAAATCCAACAACTAAAACTATGATAAAAATAGACTGCCATCTATTGGTTCCCATCACACCCATACCTCCTTTGATATTATTGTAAATTGGGGAATTTACATTCTAGCACGGACAGGAGAATAGTACAATTAGTAGAGACTCTCAATTTAAAGATAAAAATTGTGAGGTTAAAATAAGATAATTAGAATTTAGTTTTTAGACTTGAATTAATGGATATCTAAATCTAATTACTATCGCTTTCCTGACTGCCAGCTTGGTTTTGTGTTTCTTGGTTGTTTTGTCGATTATTACTATTGTCCTGATTAGTTTAAACTTCTAGTTCTTGGGTACAAGTCTCGATTTCATCGTTACTAGATAATATAGGATAAGGGTAATTGTTATACCAATTAGAATGAATTTAATGGCGGCCGCGCTTGAGACTAGAAATATCAAGACTCCGCTTAAGCTCTCTGAGTTTGGGAGTTGTATTAGAAGAAAAGTATTCTCAATGAGGTCCAAAACTCCGGCTATAATGGTGAAGGAAAAGAATGTTAGCGCCCTTTCGTAATCTATGCCCCTGCCCTTCAATAAAGAGCCAAGCAGATTTGCTAAAAAGCCTGTGTAGGCAATTATAAATAGATAGTCCACCCATATCATAATCAAATGCGAACGGATCCCATCCGCTCCGCATTTATCTAATATTTGATTGAAGGCAGATTTGGTAAATGCAAGTTCAAGCGATATCATATCCGGACATCCCGAAGGCCGCAGTTGAGCGTCAAGGATAAGCATTACAAAAGCAGTGAGTATAAAAAAGGTGCCAGAGAATATTAAGTACTGTCTTACAGCTAGAGCTTGAAACAAAAAACCTATAGTTCTTTTGTACATGAGACCTTTTCTTCGAGTTGGTTAGCATATGAGTATGCAGGATAAATATAAACAATCAATAATTAACCCATAGATTTTACAATCAATCTTGTTACCTAAGGAAGTTGTGCTAGAATTCTTGTGATTACGTGGGCAACGGAGAGAGACTGAAGATGAGCAATCCTCGGATAGAACAATTAAAAACACTTATCAATAAAGACCCAAACAACCCTTTGGGAAGATACGGTCTTGCAAACGAGCTTTTTAAATCGGAATTATATGAAGATGCGATTGTTGAAATAAACGAGTATTTAAAATTAAAAGACGATGAAGGGGCTGTTTATCGCATGTTAGCTGAATGTTATGTGAAAACGGGAAATATCGAGGAAGCAAAGCAGACCTATCAGAAGGGTGTAGAGGCTGCAAATCGTCATGGACACCCAAGTATGGCTGAGGAGTTTGAAGAGGCTTTAGAATTTCTTGATGAATAAACATTATTCGGTTTTGATTATTTAAAGGAGGTATTAATATGGGAAATCTTGTAGAAGTCGCCAAGGTAGGTGAGTTGGAGCCTGGTGAGGGGAAGTTTGTCGAGGTCGAGGGGAAAGAAATAGCACTATTTAACTGTGAGAGCGGATATTACGCAATCGATAACGAGTGCACGCATGTGGGCGGCCCTCTTTGCGAGGGAGACATCGATGGCGACACAGTAACATGCCCCTGGCACGGAGCGGAGTTTGATCTTAAATCGGGGGAGGTTCTGGGCCCTCCTGCTGAAGAAGGCTTAAATACATACAAAGTGCATGTTGACGGGGATTCGATAAAGATAGAGTTCTAATAATACAAAAGCTATAAATGAAGTCCTTCGAACAAATCACCCTCCGGTCTATTCCTTGAAAGATCTTCTGCGCCTCTGAGTTCTTCTCTAATTTTTCCCTCCAGGATAAGATCCGAGAGAGCCACTGCCGCCCCATAAGAAATCATAAGCCCTCGTCCCGTGTGGGCGATAGATTCATAAATGTTGTCCAAACCCGGTACTTTTCCTAAATATCCTGAACGGTCGGGAGTTTCGGCATAGATGCCGGCCCAGCCTCTTATAAACTTCACCTTTTCAAATTTGCTGATTCTCTTCCAAAGAGGAACCCATATATGTTTTACAAAAAGACTCTTTTCGTCCATGCCCCCAAAGCTAAATTCAAAATTATATCCATAAGGCTCATCCATATTTGAGTACCCGGCAAGTATGTTTCCGGACTCATTATGGAAGTAAATGTCGGAAGTGTCTATTATCATTCCGTAAGATGAGAGGTCAACGTCAGGACATTTCATGACAACCATCTGACGTCTTCTAGGTTTTACCATGGTGTCTTTAAATCCATACATTTCAGAAACTCTCGGGCCCCAAGCTCCGGCGGTGTTAATCAACACGCCGCATCTAAACGAGATCTCTTTAAAGTGGTGCTTGACCTCACCTTCTACCAAGAAGCTTTTAACAATCCCATCCAAGTTTTTGTGCTCCGTATCCGAGGTCCTTAAATCATGGGCTGTTACTTGTGACGCCTGCCCATTTTTAATGACAATCCCCTGTACGTACAATCGGTCTAAGAATTTCACGCCCATCAGGCGCGCTTCCCTTCGGTAATATTCCCTAAGTGAGTAATGATCTATTAAGCCGGCTTTTTTGGATATGGAGAGTCCGAAGATTCCCTCAAGGTTATCGACAAAGGGAAGAAATCGAGGGATGTCGTCCGTGGAATGGAGCTCTACGGGAAGGCCGTATTTCTTGTATAAAGGATAATTCTTATTTATCTCCTCCCAGGACCGTTCATCGTGCATCCAGTAGTAACCTAATTTACGAAACTGAATTTCCTCTGATATGGTTTCATAAAAGTCAATCGAGTATTTGCATAGCTCAATATTTGCTCTGTTTCTCCAGGTGGCTCTCACACCACCTGCGTTTTTAAGTGTGGAGGAATGCTCTCCTTCAAGGTCGAGATCAATTACCCCGATACTCAGGTTTTGCCCTTTCTCCTTAAGCTCTTTTGAAAGCGCGTAAGCACTTGCCGAGCCCATAATTCCGGCGCCTATGAATAGAATATCGAAACTGTAATTACTCATATTAATATTCTAGCATAAGGGTCATACATTATTGCTTATATTTAGGCATTTTTTTCAACACAAACCCCCTTAGTTCTCGGCAAGAATAATGTTATATTTAAATATATGGAAAAAGGGAAATTAGACTGGCTTTTTCTCGATATGAACTCGTATTTTGCGTCTGTCGAGCAGGAACTCAGGCCTGAACTTAGGGGCTTAGCTACTGTTGTGGTGTCGGTTATGGCAGACACTACCTGTTGTATAGCCGCCAGTTATGAGGCTAAGAAATACGGAATAAAAACGGGTACAAAGGTTGCAATAGCAAAGAAGCTTTGCGGTACTTTAAATATTATTGAATCCAGACCTACTTTATATATCAAATATCATAAAGATATTGTTTCAGCCGTAGGCAGTGTTTTGCCGATCGATAAAGTTCATTCGATTGATGAAATGTCTTGCAAGTTAACTGGGAGGCAAAGGGTTTATGATAACGCTGTATCTTTGGCTCATGAGGTTAAGAAAGCGATTAAAGAGCGTGTGGGCGAATATTTGCGCTGCTCAATCGGTCTTGCGCCTAACCGCTTTATTGCGAAAATCGCAAGCGGTATGAAAAAGCCCGACGGGTTTACTGTAATAACAAAGGACGATCTACCTCAAATTCTCTATCCCCTCTCACTCAGGGATCTGCCCGGGATAGGTAGAAATATGCATGCGCGTCTTAGAAAGCATAATATTCATAACGTAGAGGATCTTTATTCTTTGTCAGGGGATAGGTTCCTGAATATCTGGCAAAATGTGGGGGGAAAGCGCCTCAGTTATCTACTGAACGGCGAGGAGATAGCAGAGCAGGATACCAAGAGGAGAACTGTGAGTCATTCACATGTTATGGCTCCTGAAATGAGGACAGAGGAGCGTACGCGGGCTGTGCTTATAAGGTTAATACATAAGGCTGCCTTTAGACTTAGAAGGCTAAAATACTTGGCTGGCAATATGAGTATTAAGGTTAAATATTTTAATAGCAAAAATAGCTGGAAAAGGTCCCTCAATATCGGAAAGCGCCACGACACGCAGAGTATGATTCGGGCCTTTTCAGAAATCTGGGAAGAGAGACCCCGGGGCTTTACTCCCCTTAGTGCCTCTGTAACTCTGTCTGAGTTGATCCCGATTAACGAGAGCAGCTATTCCCTTTTCCCAGATCAATTAAAGCAGGATAAATTAGCGACTGCTCTTGATAAGATCAATGAGCGGTACGGAATGAATAGTATTTATTTCGGATCGATGCACGACGCTTCAGAATCAGCCCCACTTCGTATTGCCTTTACCTCTATTCCCGACGTGGTTGCCGAGGGCACAAAATCGGAGCGGTCTACTATGTCTGAGTCAAAATAGAACGCTCCATTTAAACATAATTGCAAGTTACTTAGCATTATACTGCTCCCCATTAAGAACATCATAAAAATAAGCTAGTAAAAACTCGATGTGGGCATGGGATTGGTCGGTTAAACTTTTTATAATATGTAGATATCCATAAAATCTAAGGAAAATTTTTCAACGTTTAATCCCGGTTCACTGTTTCTCGATCGCTCTTCCTTTTTGCATGCTCTGCAGGATGAACTTTTGGGTCGTATCGCCTAGTTGGCCAAGTACCTTAGCATTGACACACACCTCTTGCCCACCGACACAGAAGGTTCTCCATCCGGTCCAACCTCCGAGATACCCTCCGCTCGCTTTCGTCGCTCGTACACGGACCCTGTAAACCCCCTCTGTAGTGAGGCCCTTCGTAGCTCTGCCAGGACCAATTTTAAACGGCAGGGATCTCCAAGCCACGCTGCTAGACCACTGGGGCACCCACCAATGCGTCTTGTCCTCAGGAAGTGCAACATCTCCTATTTTCTCCGGAGCCTCTTCGAGACGCTCGAATAGTATAAGAACATTCGCCGGCTGCCCAGATTGTGTTTTTTTATTTACAGTGACCTCATAAATTGTGTCCGCCGGAAGAGTTGTATAGAAACTTGGTGTCTGAATCTCAAGGGCAGATGGCTCGCTTCGTGCACCCTGGGCAAACGGGTCCCAGTCTGAGAGGTCAACTACACCCGGATCCGCTTCTGTCAGAGCTGAGCTTGCCGATGCAATAGCTTGCTCGGATGCATTTTTTTGCATAAGCGGGTAATCCTTGGGGTATAACAGCTCAAACGAAGTAGGCAAACCCCCTATAGGCGAGGCACTAATCGCGTTGTTAGGATCGTTGTCGCTCTTACGGCACTCCGAAGTACCAAAGCGAAAAGGATCCTTATCGCAACGCCTCGTCGAATGGATAGTGCTGAAGTTGGCCAGCTCAACCGTTTCCCTGGCATACACGGCGTCATACGAACCTTTCGCAATAACCGGTACATCGTTAACGATAAAAGGAATGTTGAGAGGGATAAATTTGACTACGATGGTGCATGTCCCTTTGAACACGTATTTGCTGGTGGTTCCTTCGATCTTCACATTCGTGAGCTTTGCTCCACCACACAGATAGAAAAAGCCCTTGCCGGTCGTGGGTAAGGACCCAAAATAGCCATTATCAGCTTCGACTTTGGCAGGAATCATTGCCAGTGCAATCAATATCGTCGTATAAATCAGTAGTTGCCTCATATAGCTCCCGATAATGGTGTCTAAAAATAGAGCAAACATTGAACGTTCGTTCTATTCCCAATGTTGCCTAATAAAAATTACGAATACAACAAGAATTTTTGAAGAATAGGATTTAATAGCATAAAGAGGTTATCAGATTGGTTAGGAAGCGTTGCATTCTTCATGATTCCAAATTAAACTTTTCTTTACAAATTGTTCTAGTCTTTGGGAAATGAAAAGAGGTATTGTCCGGTATCTTTGGAAAGTTCAAGATTTTTTGAAGTGAATTTATTAATAAAACTGATTGATTTACCGTCTGTAATAAGTTCCCAGTTTTGCGGTGTTTTAAGGACGTCTGGCATTTTTTCTTTGATGAATTTAAGTATATCTCGGAACCGGTTTACATGTATTCCGTTTTTTTGAAGAGATACGAGCCACCTTATAATAATAAAATCCTCTGTGGAGTAAAGTTTGGGGACCCCCCTTCCCTGCGATTTCTTTAGACTTGGCACTATGAGGCCCGTGTGCTCATAATAATAAAGATGATCAAAGTCCAGCTTTATTCCCTCAAGCGCTTCTATGAGATGGATTACGTCAATACTTTTAAGACCGTTCTCTACTTTCTTTATAGTAATCCCCTTGGGTTTGTTGTGTTCCTTATTTTCTTTTACCCTCGGGGTACCTGAAATGTAACCAGACTCCATAGTTTCAAAATATCATAAACAATCTGTGAGTTCAACCATTCTTGACAGTAGGTAAAGCGCTATCTATTTTTCTAGTTACCCAATCAAGGAGATAAGATTATGACTAAAGGGCAGAAATTAAGAGACACTTTATCAGAACCCGGGATATTGGTGCTTCCGGGGGTACATGACTGTGTGAGCGTAAAACTGGCTCAAAAAGTAGGTTTTGAAGTTGTATTTACTAGCGGTTTTGGTATATCGGCCACAATGCTTGGGAAGCCCGATTTGGGTTTTTTAACCGCAACTGAAATGCTGTGGAGTGTAAGTAGGATTGTGAAATCGGTAGACATCCCTGTTGTTGTGGATATCGATACCGGATACGGCAATCCACTAAATGTTATAAGCACTGTAGAGGAAGTAGTGAGTATTGGGGCTGGGGGGATCATTCTTGAAGATCAGGAGTGGCCTAAAAAGTGCGGGCATTTTGAGGGGAAGCGGGTTATAACAATGGGGGAGCATGTGGAGAAAATACGTGCTGCAGTAGAGGCGCGGGGGGATAGCGGTCTGGTGATAATAGGGCGCACTGATTCTAGGGCGTCCCACGGGATTGGCGAAGCCATAAAAAGGGGTAGAGCTTATTTTGAAGCCGGAGCTGATATTGTATTTATCGAAGCGCCCGAGAGTGTGGAAGAGCTTAAAGAAATTGCAGGAGCCTTTAAGGACGCGCCTCTTTTTGCGAATATGGTTGAGGGAGGTAAAACGCCATTTATGACTACCGAAGAACTTGAGCATTTGGGTTATAAAATAGTTGTCTATCCTCTTGCAGGCCTGTTCTCGGCAACTAAAGCCATAGAATCCTGTTTCAATTATCTTAAAGATAACAGAACATCAAGGGGATTTGAAGAAATGCATACGTTTAAGGATTTTGAAGAGGTCATTAATACTGCTAAGTATCGAGATATGGAATCTAAATTTAAGAGTAGTTCCTGATATATGAATGCGTAAGTTTCTAGGGCTTTAAATTTAATAAAGAGCTCAGATCAAGAGGCTTACCGTTTAATATGATTTCTCCAAGTCTGTAACTTGCTTCTATCTTATAATTGCCGTTCTTGAGGACTAATATATTTTGATCCAGCATTTGTTTGATCTCCGATTGGGCTCTGGTCTTTCCCAGATTCTGAAGTTTCTTATCACTGGGTGGTGCTTCATTTTGGCTTTTCATCTCGTCAGTGATCTCTTCGATTTTATAATCTTTTAATAAATTTTCCAAAAGTGGTTTTGAGACTGATAGTTTTAACTCAGCTGATACTGCTGCCAGAAGTAACAAGGGATTTGCTGCGAGCTCGGGACCTCCTTTTAATGAAATCAGAGCATGACCCAAAATCTCGCCTTCCCCGGTTTTTATGCTCAGTTTTGTGAGCTCGATTTCAGGTGAGCCCTCTAATAATAGAGGCAGTACCTTCATTATTCGTGCCCAAAGCTCCTCTTTAGTTGTAGCGGATTCCTGAGTGTTCTGATCTTCGTTAAGTTCCTTCTGTATTTCCTCAAAAGCGCCTTTATTTATATTTCTTAATTCAAGTTCATATATACCCGGACCATAACTATTGCGGCCTACTACAAGTTTCTCAAACCCTAAACTATGTGTATGGTTGAGTAAGTTTCCATTTTGATTTGTAGAACCTGTAAATTGTAGATTTGTGAGTGCTACTTTATTAAGCTCTCCATTGTCCTTACCTTCCGAGCTAAACTCTTCTATCCTTACCTCTACATCACCCAGGGGGTTTGTATAATTAGAAGCCGGATAACTCAGATTAGAGCTCAGATTAATGTTTTTTATGGAAAGTCGGAAAGTATCGTCCTCTATTTCTATTTTAGAAGAATTAATATCATAGGAGACTTCTTTGAGGTCGGGAGTAAAATTTACTGCTCCACTGAGTCCTGACCACTTGAGTGTTTTCCCATCTTCAAGCTTTCTATCAATACTCGGTATAGAAATAATAGTAGTTCCATGTCCGCTTAGTGAGAGAGTCGTTTTAAAATCAATAGGGGGCAAGGAACCAATTATTTTGGAGTACTCTTTTTCAGTATCACTTGTTATTTCCACTTTAGTTTCAATAACTGCCATAACCGGTTTTAGATTGAGCTTTCCTTTAGAAAGAAGCCCAATGGGAACAGGACCGTGATAAATAGTATCTTTTTCTATAATTTCTATAGGGTTATCATCTCCTTCGTTGATCGAAAATGTTATTTCTCCCAATGATTTTAACCAACCTCGTTTATAGCTTTTGTTAACAATTTCCAAGTTCTCAAATTTAGATACAGTTTCTATTAGATTGTTGTATTCATGTTCGGCCTTCATTCCAAACCACCACGGCAGTCCTAATATAGCTATCAACAGAATGAAGATTATTATTAATATTGCCCTCATATTGCTCCTCTCTAAATCTAACTATGACCCGGGCCAAATTCGAAAGATTTTATTTCTTGGTTGTGTTATTGTTGTTGAGCTTTATTTAGATAATAGCTTAGGTCTTTAAGGAATTCACCTAAAATATCTTCAAGCGCTAGATTCCAGCCGTTCATTAAAGCTTGTGGGGTAGCTGAGCCTATGGGTTTTTCGGACGTATAAGTTTTACCGAAAACTATGATTGGCTCATCGCTAAGGTCTGAGATTTTAAGTAAATAAAATTGGATCTTAAACACTGCTTTGGGTGCAGCTTGTGCTCTGTAGTCACCGTATAGTTCTATTACGTTACCTTCAATTAAATGGTTAGGAAATACCTGACTCACTGGGCTTAGAACGTCTTCAAATATATTGGCCTGGTCTATCCATTGGCTAACCGATTTCGTTAATATACTGCTTGGAGATCTGAAGAACTGGTTATAAAAATCGGATTCATAACGTATGTCGGTAGTTCGGTATATAAATTGTTTTCCCTGACTGCCCGGTGAGATGTTAAATCGTTTAACTTCCACTGTCGTTCCTTTAACCGCTGTCAGTGGAACGGCTTGTCTTGAGATTTCAAACATATAATAGGTTCTCTCCGGATAGCTCTTGTTTATTCCACCACACCCAATTGTGAAGACAATTAATAACAGAAAAGAAGAGAAAAATAATTTGCACTCGGTTCTCATTAGTTTGTATTTCCCTCCTTTTTCTCAAATTCATGACCGAAATGTGGTGGGGGTTCTCCAAAAAGAACCCATGAAGGGTATTTCTTAACTGTTTGCATGAATTCTCTAACGTCCTCTGAAATGCGCTCAATATTTTCTAAAGTAATTTTAAAGTTATGTTCTCTGTTTTGTATAAGACGATCTGTACGTTTCAAGGTTTTTCTAAGCTCTTCGGTAGTTTTGGCAATGTTAGTTAGTGTTTGTTTAATCTCTTTACTCTTAATAATCTTATCTACATTGGCAACTGTTTTATCAAGCGTCTGAAGAAGGCTTTTAAGGTTTTTACTAACTTCGGGAAGGTCCGCTTTCTGAACAGCTAAGTTTAAAGTCGTTAGAAGCTCCTCTACGTTATTAGAGATTTCTTTGAAATTAATGCTTTCAATAGTCTTTGTAAGTTTCTCAATCATTTGGGTAATCTGAGCTATAGTTCCCTGAGCGGACGGAATATAAGTATATTGG
>Ga0209980_10000340_pt1 | contig 25099 bp, 25 predicted proteins | sample CR02metaG_FD_183611 | JGI IMG/M metagenome (GOLD analysis project Ga0209980, IMG submission 183611) | Deep subsurface microbial communities from Mariana Trench to uncover new lineages of life (NeLLi) - CR02 metaG (SPAdes) (version 2) | ecosystem: Environmental > Aquatic > Marine > Ocean trench...
GTTATTCCGATTCCGTTGATTGCGCGCACTCGGGCGAAGGCTTGCAAAGGGCTGGCCGATCAGCTGAAGTCGTTTATCGTCACCGACGAATTCGCCTGATCCGTCAGCCGATCAGATCGGCTCATCGATTGCCAAAGGTACAATACCCTGGCTATGGCTATACCTATTACGGACGTCCTCCACCGACGAATGTTTTTCGGTAATAACGGGAGTCCAGCTCTTCGATTGTGACTTCCCTGCCGGTCGATGGTGCGTGCACGAATCGGCGGCTACCGAGATAAAGGCCAACATGAGACACCTTGCCGTCGATATCAAAAAACAGCAGGTCCCCTACGCGTAGGTTTTGCACGGCGACCGGCTGCAAGCTACGCCACTGGGCCCTGGTGGTTCTCGGGATCGCTCTACCGGCTTTCGCATAGGCGTACTGTACAAGGCCGCTACAGTCAAAGCCGTCAGTCGTGCTGCCACCGTATCGATACGGCACACCGAGCTGCCTGACCGCCACAACGGCTGCCTGCTCACCGACAGAGAGCCGTTTTGCCGGTGTCTCGTGACGCGTTATAAGCTCGCCGGCTCCGCCAGTTGCCGGTCTTTCGACTGTCCTGGTTTCCTGCGACGAGCAAGCGCCAAGCACGAGGCCGATCAATACGGCTCCGCTAATGTTTCCAAGAATCCTGGCTGCCTGCGATATCATGTCACTCACCCATGCGCGGACAATAACGTGAACAGCCTGAACTCGACATGAACTGCATCCCGGGAACGAAGGTTCAGACGAAGGACCACAGCTATCTACCCGGTTTCGGGCGCTGGACGGTGGCCAGGCTACTTGCAATTCTTGCAGGCGCCTTTATTGCTGCGTGCAGCGCCCCGGCATCGGAATCAGGGGCGTCACAAGCGATGAAGGAGCGCATTTACGGCGTTGACTATCGGGTCAGGCCAGATATATCGAGAGGCGGCGCCACTGTAAGACTCAGGATCTCTCAGAGCGACAGATTGCTGCGCGAACTGAGCATGCCGCTGGATGCGAAGAGGATCAGCGACATTGACGGTGACGGGCAGATCTCGATTGACGATGAACGAATTCGCTGGGTGCCGCCCGCGGATGGCGGTGAATTACACTGGTTCGCGACCATCAATCACCTGCGAAGCAGCAATAGTTACGACGCGTTCATCGGCGATAACTGGGCGCTTTTCAGGGCTGAAGATGTGATCCCACCAACGGCGACACGAACGCTGAAACGATCGGTAAGCAAAACCAGGCTCATGTTCGACTTGCCTGCCGGTTGGTCTGCAGTGACCGAGTACTTCAGGCGGTCGAACGTTTTCAATGTCTCCAATCCCAATCGGCGCTTCGACCGACCGACTGGCTGGATCATCCTTGGAAAACTTGGCGTAAGACACGAGAACATTGCCGGTGTCCGGGTCGTCGTCGCTGCACCTGTGGATCACGCTTTCAGACGCATGGACACTCTGGCAATGCTTAACTGGACATTGCCCGATCTCGTCCGCTTGCTTCCCGGTTTTCCGAAGCGGCTGACTATTGTCGGTGCCGGCGCGCCAATGTGGCGTGGAGCCTTGTCGGCGCCGCGATCATTTTACGTGCATGCGGACCGCCCGCTGGTCAGTGAAAACGGCACGAGTACGATCATGCACGAAGCAATTCATATCGGGCTTGGCGCCAGCGCAGTGACAGGTGCTGACTGGATTGTCGAAGGGCTGGCAGAATACTACAGCCTTGAAATCCTGAGGCGAAGCGGGACCATCAGCGAAAAACGGTACCGGACAGCATTTTCGAAGCTCGAAAGCTGGGGCAAAGGCGCAAAATCATTGTGCGCCGATCCATCGACCGGCGAAGTCACCGCTCGCGCAGTAACCATACTGGCAGGACTCAACGATGAAATCAGAAAAAAGACTGATAGAAAATACAATCTCGACGACGTCATCCGCCGAGTGGCCGGTTCTCAGGACAAGATTTCCATACAGAACTTTCGCAAGATTGTCGCGGACCTTGCAGGCAGCGAAAGCGAAGTATTGAGCGACAAAGACCTGAACAACTGCGAAGATTAGCAGCACGCAAAAAACTGCACTTGTCCTTGGACAGACAACACGACCTTGAGCTGATACTGCGTTCCCGAACACCGATAGTGTTGATAGAGGCCCGCTACTGCAGCTCGACATCGGTGCCTTGTACCACAAGTATCACGGAGAGACCGAGCGTAATTTGCGCGAATCGCCAGGAACGGCCGACGTTATGGCGTCCTGCGTCCGGTGGATCGATGAAATTGAGAAAGGCCTCGCCGGACAAGCTGGTGAAACCGGGAATGCGCAACCGGTCCTGGGAAGCTTCCTGAGCTGAATGGCGAGAAAAACAGGATTGCTTCGCCAAGCGGCAGCCCGGCGTTGCGTTGCCTGCGAGTGATGGACACGCGCGCTGCTGTCGCCCTATTTAACCTAACGTTTTCAACTCGATACGCCGGTAAGCAACGTAGCGGCACGGTCCCATAGTCACACTCCTTGATTTCTATCGTGTTATTATCCCTTGATGGCTAATGAAAATAAGAAAATCAACGAATTAGTCTCCGACCAAGACGACGAGCCGACGGTGGAATTCGAGATTCTGCCGGAAGCAATTCGTGAGGCACTCGAGGCTGACAGGGCAGCCGAAGCCGAATCGGACGACAACACCGTTGAATTTTCGGAGGTGGACACCGAACTCGGCGATGCCCATGAAACTATCTCGAACCTGAGAGCAGATCTGGAATCACGGGCTGATAGCATCGACAAATTGCAGTTCGACATCGAGCAGCTCCGATCGAGATGGATCGGACTTGAAAAAGAAATCAATGTCCGCGAGGACGCGACAAATAAACTCGCGGAGGAGTTGAAGTCAGCTCACACCAAACTATCGCACACGGACAGGTTGCTCGAGAAACGCGAAAACGAGATCGAATTGCTCGAATCACGATTGTCCAGCAATGAGCAATCGCTAAAAGAGTCCGCCCGGCAGATCGAAAAAATCGGGAACAAAGGACAGGAATCGGAATCCCGCGTGGTGGAGCTTCAGGCACAACTGCATGACGCCGAAGAAAAGCTCAGCGCCCTGTCAAACGAGTCACAGCTTGAACGGTCTGAGCAGCAAGCAACAAAAGAACAAGCCCAGTTGCTTGCAGTCGAGCTTGATAATCTGAAGCAGGAAGTCGCGGCGTCTCGTGCTTCTGTATCCGGGCTTCAACGAGACATTGACTGTCGAAAATCTGATTGGGATAAACAAGATTCCCGTCTTCTCGAGAGCCAGGACAAAATCAAGCAGCTCTCCAGGCAGCTCGAAAACACGAACGAGGAACTGCAGGACAGTCGGACCATTCAGGACGGCCTGAACGGCAGGCTGGCGTCACTTACCGCAACACGTGACGAACTGCTGAAGGAAATCACACAGCTTCGCATTGAGGCACAGAACGAGGACACGGAAAGGGCGGCGGCAGGCAAGAAGCTGCTGGCGGAGCATACAGGGGTGCTGGCCGGTAAAAACTTCGAAATCAGCGAATTAAAGAACCAGATTACACGCACTGAGACCTACGCGGACAAACTTCGCAGACAGCTTCAGGACCAGCTTGTACTGACGGATGGACTACAGACCCGAACGAAGCACCTGGAAACCTCACTGGCGAGTGCAAATGCAGAGGTCCGGGAATTCTCCGATCGTATCGAAGAGCTGCGCTCCGGAAACGCGGATCTGATCGATGAAAAGTCCAGGCTGCAGGAAAATTTCGAAAAAGAGCTGCGGCTGATTCGGCTCGAACTTGGCGAGGCGCAAGAGACTGTTGCCGATCGCGAGTCCCTCAGTCAGCAGCTGACATCCGATCTTTTTGACACCAGGAGTTTCAGTTCAAGCCTTGAAATTCAGCTCAGCGCTGCTGCAAAAGAAAACAAAGCAACTATTGCCAAGCTCAAAAGGAAGCTGAAAAAGATTGAGACGCTGAACGATGATCTAAACTACAAACTCAGCAACAAGGACAATGCGCTGGCTGGGATGTTGCAAGAGCTGACAAAGCAAAGCAAAGCAATAAAATCAACTGACGCAATAGAAGACGTTATCCATGAACTGGATGACAGAATATCAGAACAAATCGATGATCGGAGCGGCGTTGAGAGAGCGCGAGTCACGCGACTTCTCATTGGCAACATTGACGGCCAAGAACTCAGATTCCCGCTGTTCAAGGACAGGCTCACCATAGGGCGAACTGTACATAATGACATTCAAATCAATGCACCGTACATCAGCCGGCGCCATGCCGCTATCGTGACCGATGAAGACGGCACCAGGATCATCGACTCGGGCAGCAAGAATGGCGTATATGTCAACTCGAAGCGCGTCACGGAGCAGATCCTCCGAAACAACGACCTCGTAACGATAGGCTCAGCAGACTTTAAGTTCGAAGAGAGACCAAAGCGCTAATAGCTGTTGGCTTCGGCCGACAGGATCCTCCCGTAAATTCTTTTGAACGCTTCGATGTGTCGCAAGGCGTTGACACATCGTTATGTGAGGACAATCACGGACTTTCAGGATCCGTTCAGCTACCGTCTGTCACCATGAGCACGGTTACCATAAATAAGCCCAGATAATGCTGACAAAGACCGCGCCAAAACATCTCGACCTTAGCTCCACCCAGGAAGTAGCACGCCGTGCCGGAAACCTGGCGTCCCGGAAGATTTGGTTACCAAAGCTCCTTTACGATTGCCTCCCTTATTTCTATCTGACAGCCGGTTTCGCGGCTTTTTTTGCCACCCTGTATATCAGTGACTGGTTCTGGGTGCTGCCGCATTACATTCTCTTCTCCGCGGCCTGTCTGCACCTGTCATGGGCCGTCTATCGAAAGCGAAAAGGTCCCCATCGGAGCGATTCCGACCAGCCGGACCAGACTCCGACAGACTAATCCTGCTCTGCTTGACCTTGGCGCCCACGTGATCAAGGATGGCGCGTGTTTTTCACGCGATTACAGATGACCTGTGTCAATAGAGAAGAAACCGTTCAAACAGAAAGCTTTGAATGAAACGGCGCTTGCGCTCTCATTCATCTTTGCAGGTCTGGTTTTGCTGCCGCTGGCAATTTACTTCACCGGCCAATCCGTGTTTGGCGAGTACGGTGGGGCGGGTTTTTCAGATTTCTACGGCCGCCTGAGCAGCGAAATACGGGATGGCCGGCCTGCGGTCTGGTTCCTGGTGCTAACGCCCTATCTGATCCTGATGCTGCTCCGCCTTACGATCTGGGCTTTTCGCAGGAGCAGCCACGCCAGATAACGCTGTGGACCGTTACTTCGCACTGCAAAGAATGGCTACAATTGACTGTGACCTTTGTCACATTTTGTCTTTGCCGAACATGAGATTAAGGTAGTTTTCATAGAATTTATGTAAACAATGATGCATGATCGTGCCTTGCTCCGACACTATTCATCTATCATCAGGTCGAGCACACAGAACCACCGGAAACACACAATGAAGCGCTTTCTGACATGGCTGGGATCGAAGCTATTTGCGAAGGAAGCTAAGCCGGAATCAGTCCTCCGTCAAACCACCCGCAGGGGCAACGTGAAGCCCAAACCGCCAACGTCAAAGGCTCCGGGCGACGGATTGGTAGATCTTGAGACGGCGCTCGGTGGGCGCATTGAAGACGGTGGTCCGGGCAAGAATGTTCTGATACGCAACAAGTATGTGCGTGAGGACACCGGTACACACGAGACGCTCAAGATAATCGACGATTCTCTGGTTGAAGACGAAGAATCCGGATGCGATCCGTACAACACAGGCCGATTTGACCGCTCCAAGTTCTGGAACTTGCGTAACAGAAAGTAGTGCCGGCCGGCTTTTCGGATGCAGTGCTGATCCGACGTAATTAATCAGTATCAGATTGACGGCTGTTCAAGCCGCCCAATTGACGGCATTTCAAGCCGCCGGTAGTCTGCAGTCGATCCATCCTGCCGGAGCGTTGTCCATGGGACTCAGGGTTTCTTTCGAGCTTAATGACGATGACTTGAGACATTTTCGTTTAATTATGCGCGAGGCGCGAAAAGCCGCGGCAAACGCTTCGCCTGAAGACATTGTTGCGTCGGCCGAGGATCTCATAAAAGATATCGGCACTACGGGTATCCCAAAGTTCGTTTCCGATCGGCTCGAAAAACTGGAAATCATGATCCGCATGCTGTCCGACCACGAATGGGCTCTGCCGGAACAGGAGTCGGCGAGAGTACTGAACGCCCTCGCCTACTTTTGTGAGCCGGAAGACCTGATACCGGATCACATACCAGGCCTTGGCTTCCTTGACGATGCCATCATGATCGAACTGGTTGTCCGCGAGCTGCGTCATGAAATCGAGGCCTATCGGGACTTCTGTGACTACCGCGCCAACAGAGTCCCGCAACCCGGCATCAGAAACAAAACCAGTGACGTTACTCGCGAACAATGGCTGGAAACCCGGCGCAAGGCGCTGCAGTCACGCATGAGGCGACGGCACAAGCATGGTAACGACCGCTCTGACAGCGGCCCGCCCATGCGGCTACTTTGATTCTGGTCCGCGATCCGAGTGGTCCAACAAGGCTATGTTGATGGACCACCCGGTGAAATATGCTGAATTGGGAGGTCGGTGACGGAAATAGTCCTGGATATGCTCTTACATAAGGGTTGCCAGGGACAGGACGGCCCGCGATGCGGCCTCTGCCGGTAATTATCGACTACCCAGAAACTCAGGAACGAAATCGCGGTCATAGCATTGCAGGGGGCCAGACTGCGGTCGAATGACCACAATCCATGGCTTTTTGCCAATTGCGCCCTTGATTGAAGCGCTTATGCCCACTAGCCTAGCCCGTAAGGGAAGGGCTCGAATCCCCAATTGCCATTTATGGAGGAAAGTTTGAAGAATTTTGACACCGGTTGCCGCCGCTGGATCTTTGCAGCATTCGTATGCCTGTGGGCCCTGTCCGGCATCGCTGCGATACCTGCAGTCATATCCGACAACGAGCTGGGCCCGGAGGCTCGGCACGAGAAGATCGGCCAGCTGGTCAGCGAATTTATTCAGAAGTCTCACTACCGGCACACCGCCGTCGATGACGCCCTGTCATCGAAGGTCCTCGATCGATATATCTATGCCCTGGACAGCAACCGCATGTATCTGCTGGCCAGCGATGTTGAGAGCTTCGAGCCGCAACGCTACCGACTCGATGACATGGTTAGATCCGAGCCCCTGAATCCGGTCTTCGAAATATTCGCGGTATACCGGGCACGGGTTCGCGAACGGTTGAATTTCGCCCTTCTGCAGCTCGAAACCGAGCCCGATTTCAGTATCGATGAAACCTATGTGTTTGACCGGGAGGATCTACCCTGGCTGCAGACTGAAGCCGAACTGGACGACCTCTGGCGCAAGCGTGTCAAGAATGACGCCATGAATCTCAGACTTGCCGAAAAGGACTGGACGGAGACTCAGGAGATCCTGCGCAAGCGCTACTTGCGTTTCCTCAAGCGCATGGATCAGATCAAGAGTGACGACGTGTTCGAAACTTTCATGAATGCGTTTGCCCATACGCTCGATCCGCATTCAAGTTATTTATCACCGCGAAACTCTGAAGAATATCGTATCCAGATGAGCCTCTCCTATTTCGGAATTGGTGCATCGCTGCAAATCGACGATGACTATGTGATGGTCATCAATATTATTCCGGGCGGCCCTGCGGCAATTGACGGAAAACTCCAGCCCAAGGACAGGATTACCGGTGTCGCGCAGGGAGAACAAGGTGACTTGATCGATGTCATTGGCTGGCGACTTGACGACGTCGTACAGCTGATTCGGGGACCAGCCGACACCGTCGTGCGACTGCAAATAATGCCTGCTGGCGCACTACCGGGCGCACCGGAAAAGATCATCAGCCTGACCAGAAACCAGGTCAAGCTGGAAGAGCAAGCCGCAAAAAGCGAAACCATTACGGTTCCGCGAGAAGGAAGAAATTGGTCAATCGGCGTGATTAAAGTGCCGAGTTTCTACCGCGACTACCGCGCCTTGAGTAACGGCGATAAGGACTATACGAGCACGACCAAGGACGTACGACGCCTGATTAGGGAGCTGGAGGACGAGGGAATCGACGGGCTGATTATCGACCTCCGAAACAATGGCGGCGGTCACCTTACGGAAGCAACCGCATTGTCTGGCCTGTTTATTGACAATGGGCCCGTAGTCCAGTTGCGCAACTCGAACGGCCGGATCAGCCGTCTCGACGATCCCGACCCGGTACCGCGGGTATCCTACAACGGACCGCTTGCCGTTCTCGTCAACCGCTACAGCGCCTCGGCTTCGGAGATTTTTGCGGCCGCGATTCAGGACTATGCGCGCGGCGTGATTATCGGCCAGCAGACTTTTGGCAAAGGCACGGTGCAAAACCTCTATTCGCTCGATCAGTACGTTCGCAGGCCCGATGAGGCAGGCCTCGGCCAGCTGACGCTGACCATTGGAAAATACTACCGGGTGACAGGCGAGAGCACCCAACACAGGGGTGTGAAGCCGGATATCGCCCTGCCATCCTCGATCGATACCGAGCTGGTCGGTGAAAGCGTTCGTGAAACTGCCTTGCCCTGGGATACCATAAGAACGACCAAATTCCAGGCTGGCGCGCCGCTGGACAGCACGATTTCATCGCTTATGGCCAGCCACAACTCGCGCAGTAAAGATGACCCCGACTACCAATACCTTATGGCGGGAATTCACGACATCGAACAGGTCCGTGCACAAAAAAGCGTGTCCCTTAAAATTGAAGTCCGCCGTGCCGAGCGTAAGGATACGATCAATCGCCGTCTGGATAGAGAGAATGCGCGCCGGGCAGCGTTGCAGCTGGAACCTGTTGCAACCTTGGAAGAACTCGAGGCTTTGGAGCCACCCGATGTGCATCTTGACCAGGCCGCGGCAATCGTCACAGACTTGGCGCAGTTGAGGGAAATCGATGTGCGGCCGGCCCAGACCGCCCAGGTCCGGCCCTAGTGGTTCAACAAGATTGTATTGATGGACCACTAGTCCGAAATAAGCGGCTATTGCCGGTCAATAACCGGCAATAGCCGAGAATCACCGCTTGCATTCGGGCACGCAGGTGTTGTACTGTACTACAACACTAACTTTGCTGATTCAGGCAATCAGGAGCTGCGGTGACACGAAGAGCAGTACCGCCGGACCGTTCAGAAAATGCGTCAGGAGGCCGGCACATCCCGTTCCTGGCGATCCTGGTACTGGGCCCCGCTTCTTGGTGTGCCACTGCTCTGGGGGCTACAGCTGCGACGACGGCCTGCGATCTCACGGCCGATCTACGAAGTCTGGAGGTGCCGGTCAGCGATCTATCTGCAAATGTTGGCGGCCATATCGCAGTCGAGCCTGGCAACGACAATGACGAATCGCTGAACACCCTCCCTGCACAGGCGGGATCCGCCGCACCGATCCTTTACCTGGCGCCCCGCGTGGCAGTAATTCTGCGGAATATCTTCTCTGCCGTTGCCATTGAAACTCCGCCCTTAGAGTCCCCTGATACGGCCCAGTCATTGGCGACCCAATCCTTGTCGCAGGACGAGTCGCCGCTGTCACCGGTCGCGGGCGACGCGTCTCAAGCCGACTCGTCGGAGCTGATCGATCCAGCGTCGGCTGCGGAGGTAGAAGCCGTTCCACGTTTTCAACGGCAGATGTTCCGAACGGACATCTAACCCTGGTACTCCATCAATATCACCTTGGCAGAGCACTGGCGTGACCAGGCCCAGTATTTCGTAGCTCAGCCTTGTTGGACCCCTAGCGGCTCAGGACCTTTGAGATTCCCCACCAGTTTTCGCCCAGAATGTTGGTTTCACTTTCTTTGACGAGACCGTTGTTGCCTATGTTGTAAAGCGTTGCAACAGTTCCGGCAACCGGTACGACATCCGTATCGTTTCTGAATTCGGCATGTTCCCCGAGCAGTTTCGACCGCTGTTGCAGACTTTCTGCAAAGTCCGAAGCCTGCTCCATCATTTCAATTCGCTTATATATTTTTGCAAGAAGCTGATCACACTCATCACGCGTACCGTAGTTGATCGCCCCGACACCTTTGTCGCTTGCTTCTTTCGCCATTGCCGCGAGTTCCACATCGGAAAAAGTCAAAAACAGATCCTGGGCGAAAGCGATTATCATCAAATTGATGGAACGCTTGGTCGGAATATCCAGACCCTCGTTGTCGGGCGGCTCGCGGTTATGAATTTCATCGACACGCCGCTGCAGCTTATCCTCTTCCAGCTGTGTAACAGCGATTTGCCCGGCCACGTCAGATAGCATCGCCGTTACCGATCGGCGTTTGAATATTTTCAGGAAACCGCTCATCGAATCCAGGCGATTATGTTCTGCTTGCAGCTGGTCCTCGAGTTGCTGAACGGTAGCGCGTATTTCTGAAATCTGCCCTTCCAGCCCTCTCTCTTCTCTCGTACGCTCTTCATTCCACGAAACGAGCAGGCGATCGTATAGCTTCTGCTCTCGTTGTTGTTTTAGTTGTTCGGCAAAGTTCGTGAGCTTTCTTTGACAACGAAGCGCCAGTCCCCGTAACTGATAAAAAACAATGACATTGTGCGCCAAATCCGGGTCGACCAGGAGATCCTCAAGATGATCCAGTTTCTGTTGCAATCTGCCGATAACTCCTTCCTGTTGCTTGATCTTGTCCTGAAGCTTGAACTGCTCCTTGCGCATACCGGCAAATTTTTTCTTGAGTGCCGCTCGATTCCAATACAAGTCCAGCAGCTTCTCGCTTTCCTGCGACTTTTCCGGCGAATTTCCGAAAATTGCGGCGAGGCTCGACAACCCATGCTCCTTTTACATAATCCACGCCAATAAGGCGAGGCGCTGAGGACTACCCTGCCCGGATAATGACAAGTGAAATGGTGTCACTCCTTGACTCAATCGACAGTTTTCGGATCTGCGGCTGGGCGCTTGCCGGGAACTGTGACTACCGTTCGAAGATTATGTGGCCCTGATCCATAAGGAATTCCAGCCACTTGTTGAGGACGACATTGCGATGCCATCGCCGGTCGAGTTCCTCCCTGTGCGAGCCCGACGGCCGTCTGAGTTCTGCATGACGACGATCGCCGCAAAAATTCATCGCTTCCGCCAGTTGTCCATCCAGGTAAGCGCGAACTTGCATGTCCGGTTCAGCAATACGCCGTTCAGACTCATAAAAGAAATACGACAGTGACAGCGTCACCGTGTACCTGCTCCGGTCGATAATTTCGACGTGCAAATCACAGGCACCAGCAACACGCGACCGATAATAACCGTCAAGCCGTTCAAGCTCAGGAACTAATTGTTGCAGACGCAAATAATTACTTTCATACAGAGACATGAGGCCGACAAAACTTCGCGGCTTTGCAATCGTCTCGGGTACGAGTCGGTATTCGAGCAACATTAAGTAAATATATCACAGCAACCACTATTCGAAAGGCATGCAAAAATAGTTCCGCTTTTCGCGTTTTTTGAAAAAAATTATGGTCGAACTCTGCGTTCAACACCTGTACTATCCAGAATTCTGCTCGCGATTTCCTCGATCGAGAACTCTGTCGTGTCGACGTTCTGGATCCCGTAGCGTTTGAATATTTTCTCAGACTCTCTTAACTCGTAGCGTACTTGCTGCGCAGATGAGTAGCGGCCAAGCGCCCTCCGCTCCTTGCGAATTTGTTGCAGGCGCGTCGGTGCAATTGTCAGGCCAAACAATTTCTGTTTTTGTTTCACCAAAATATCCGGCAATTTGCCGCTTTCCAATTCTTCATCGATAAGAGGATAGTTCGCCGCATAGACACCATATTGCAAAGCGAGGTACAGGCACGTCGGTGTTTTGCCTGAGCGGGATACCCCAACGAGAATAACGTCGGCCATATCGTAATTTCCGGTAATGGCGCCGTCGTCATTCGCCAGGGCAAAGTTGGTTGCCTCGATGCGCTTCATATAACTTTCAATATCGCTCATGCCGTGTGCGCGGCCGGCCGTGTGAGTACCCTTTTGTTTGAATTCCTTCTCCAACGGCTCCAAAAAGACGTCGAAAATGTCGAGGTGCAATCCGTTCGCCCCTTTGACGATCGCCCGGAAATCATCGTACACAAGCGTCGAAAACACGATTGGCCGGGCGCCTTCTGCCTTTGCCGTTTCGTTGATTTTTTCTACTGCCTCGCGTGCCTTGTCATCGGTATCTATAAATGGCACAGTCACGTGCCGAAATTCCTGTCGATCGAATTGCGTAAGGAGACTGTGTCCGAGCGTTTCAGCGGTCACACCGGTCTTATCAGAGAGAAAAAAGACAGTACGTTTAGTCATTGTAATTGGTCCGGGTTTGCAGAAAAACTCAGTTCACGACCGTTCCGTGCATCAATTCCATTCGAGCGTCCATGTCCAGCTAAGTAACACATAGGGAGTTGATATTGGAGCCGTACGTTATCACGCTTGACAAGCTTGGAATGCAAGACATTGAAATTGTTGGGGGAAAGAATGCCTCGCTCGGCGAGATGATCAGTAATCTGGCCAGTCTTGGCGTCGTAGTACCCGGCGGATTTGCGACGTCTTCAGCGGCGTACCGCGACTTTCTGCAAAACGCCGGGCTCGATGAACGTATTGCCGGCGTCCTGGATGGGCTCGATGTCGATGATATTGACGCACTCACGGACGCGGGACAATCGATTCGGGACTGGATTGTTGATTCACCGTTACCCGACAGGCTTACGGACGAACTGGGCATAGCCTGGGAGGAAATGTCGGACGGCAAGGACATCGCAGTCGCGGTTCGGTCGTCGGCCACAGCCGAAGACCTGCCTGATGCCTCTTTCGCGGGTCAGCAGGAGACTTTTCTGAACATCAGGGGCATCGATCACCTGATTGAGGCTTTGCACCAGGTATTCGCATCGCTCTTCAACGATCGGGCAATCGCGTATCGCGTGCACCAGGGATTCGATCATTCCCTTGTCGCCCTGTCCGTTGGCGTTCAGTACATGGTTCGCAGCGATATCGGCTCGGCCGGCGTGATGTTTACGCTCGATACCGAATCAGGGTTCCGGGATGCGGTGTTCATTACGTCGTCCTATGGCCTCGGGGAAACGGTAGTGCAAGGAGCGGTCAATCCTGACGAGTTTTATGTTTACAAACCGGCGTTGAACGCCGGCCATTTTCCTGTGCTGAGGAAGAATCTCGGCAGCAAAGCAATAAAAATGATTTACAGCAAGGACCCGACTCCCGGCAAGACCGTTGACACTGTTGACGTCGACGAGTCGGACGCCGGGAAGTTTTCGTTAAGCGAGGAAGAAATAATCCAGCTAGCGCAGACAGCGGTAACGATCGAAAATTACTACGACCGGCCGATGGACATCGAATGGGCCAAAGATGGCTCTGACGGCAAACTCTACATTCTTCAGGCGCGACCGGAAACGGTGCAAAGCAGGAGCGGTCGCACGATTCAGCGGTTTACGCTCAAAGACCGGTCTGCCGTACTCAGTAAAGGCCGGAGCATCGGGCAGAAGATAGGGGCCGGCACAGCAAAAATTATTCGCAATATCAGCGAAATGAGCCGTGTGCAACAAGGCGACGTCCTGGTTTCGGATATGACTGACCCGGCCTGGGAACCGGTAATGAAGCGCGCATCGGCTATCGTTACGAACCGCGGCGGCAGAACTTGTCACGCAGCAATTATCGCACGAGAACTTGGTATTCCGGCCGTTGTCGGCTGCGGTGACGCGACGGAGAACATCGCCGACGGTACAGCAGTCACCGTTAGTTGCGCCGAGGGTGACGAGGGCTACGTTTATGAGGGCCTGCTGAAATTTGAACGCACACAAATCGAGCTGGATTCATTGCCGGACATCCCCGTAAAAATCATGATGAATGTCGGCAACCCGGACAGGGCATTCGACTTCGCCAGTATTCCGAATAAAGGAGTCGGACTGGCCCGGCTCGAATTCATAATCAACCGTATGATCGGCGTACACCCCAACGCTTTACTGGAGTATGACCAGCTCGATACCGAGACGCGAGAAGCAGTTGATGAGCAAATGTCGGGGTACGACGACCCCGTTGGGTTTTTCATCGATAAGCTGGCCGAAGGCATCAGTACGATCGCGGCCGCATTCGCCCCTGAGCCTGTAATCGTTCGCTTGTCCGACTTCAAGTCCAATGAATATGCCAACCTTATCGGTGGCGAAGCATACGAGCCGAAGGAAGAAAACCCGATGCTCGGGTTTCGCGGTGCGGCTCGCTACCTGGATGAAAATTTTCGGCCCTGCTTCGAACTCGAGTGCGCCGCACTTCGCAAGGTGCGCGGCGACATGGGCCTGAAGAACGTCCAGATTATGGTTCCGTTTGTCCGCACGGTGCAGCAGGGAATTGATGTCATCGACCTGCTTGCCGAGAACGGTTTGAAGCGTGGCGAAGACGGACTCAAAATCATCATGATGTCGGAATTGCCGACGAACGCTTTGCTGGCCGACAAATACCTGGATCATTTCGACGGCATGTCGATTGGTTCCAATGATATGACTCAGTTGACGCTTGGTCTTGATCGCGATTCCGCACAGATCGCCGAGATTTTCGACGAACGTGATGATGCCGTGAAAGCACTTCTGAAAATGACTATTTCAGCATGCAAGGCGAGAAATAAATATGTCGGCATCTGCGGCCAGGGTCCGTCCGATTATCCGGACCTTGCGAAATGGCTTGTCGAGCAAGGCATCGAAAGCATGTCCCTGAACCCGGACAGCGTAATCGAGACCTGGATGTTCCTGGCTGGTGAAACGGTGTGACAAATCGCCCGTCAGGATGGGTTCCTGCAGGAATATTGCAACAGTAGTCAGCAACTTGTTGGAACCCGTCCTGACGGGCGATTCCCGATCAAAAGCTGTCGTACCTGGATTGTCGCTGCCAGCGGATCCTGGGCAACCACAACCCCGATATGATGCCCACCAGCAAAACCAGCGCACCGCTTAAGAACCAGTACCGGGTTTGTTGACTGCTGAGTTCCTGATTTTCCTGCTCAAGAATGCTTGCCTTGATCTCGGCGTCGGTCAGTTGCTGCTGCAACTCCTTATTCTGACGGTCGATTGACAGGACATTTGCGGCTGTCCGCCTGATCTCCGCCAACTCTGACTCGAGCCTGTCTCTCTCGGTCTCGAGCGTTCTGAGCTGCCGGTTGGCGCTGTCATATTCGCCTTTTATTGCCTTGAGCTGAGAGCCCATTGATGTTCCCTGGGCATTAGCATTGGTCAGTTGACTCGTTAATGTTTCCAGTTGTTCGCGGGCGGGTGGTTCCGACATCAGGTAACGGCTGAGTACCCAGCCTTCCGTGCCGCCTGCTGTCCTTACTCTTGAATAGCCTGCCTCCTCGTCGCGCTCGAGGACGTCGAGCTGTGTACCGCTGGTAACCATAAGTTGAATTGCGTTGCTGCTGCTCGGGCCCGAGCGCAGCATAATTTCGAAATGGTCGCTCACCCAGGCCGGCGCTGCGAGAGTCTTCACGACGGCAAGCAGACCGCAGCCCAGGAAACAGATCATTTGCAAAACTGGTCTCTTAATCATTGCTTCAAATCGTCCAACGCCAATGTTGCCAACTATAAGGCAAGCGCATTTTCGGTACCAGCGGGACCTAATGGGCCAACAAGGACATATTGGTGAACCACTGGCTCTCCGGCGGGCTTTGTCGGCAAATGCTGACACTTTATTCTGTCAGGTGACGCAGCGTGTGCGCATGCGCCTCCCAGTTTCGTCCGTCGAACGTGTCAATGGTCATCGACGTTACAGTCCCGGGATCCAGGCATCGAGCGTTGACACTGTAACCGTCGGGATTGGACCGCGGTATGTAGAATGACTTGACGCCACACACGCCGCAGAAAAAGTGCTTGGCAACACCGGTATTGAACTGATAGGTCGACAGGTCGTCCTGGCCGCTGACGAGCCTGAAATTGTCCTTACGCACGATCAGATGCAGGAACCCGGTCAAACGGCAGATACTGCAATTGCACTCATTGACTTCCAGGTCCCCCGGCGCTTCCACTTCAAATCTGATGCGGCCGCAGTGGCAACCGCCTTTATGAATCGTCATTTTCTTTCTGCATACTTTGCTTGCGCCAGACCGCCAACAGATTGTTCGCGGGCATTGCGTAGAGTCTCTCACGCTGCATCATTGATCCGTCAGCGAAATCATCCAGGTCTTCCAGATTGCGAATCCCCATCACAGAGTCCTGGCTACGTAACGATCGATCGAAGTCTTTGTTGCTGTCGCTGCTGAACTCCCCGTCCTGATTGAACGGCCCGTAAAGACAAAACACTCCACTATCCGACAGCACGCGTCCGGCAACATCGAACATGCAACGCACGGCCGGCATGCTCATGATATGGGCCGTATTCGCCGAAAATACGCCATCGAATTCACCAATGACGCCCTTCGCCTGTTCCACGTCCAGCAGCATCGGATCCCGGACGTTTGGCAGCCTGGCGTCTGCTATCCATGATCTGATGCCCGGATGGTTTTCGGCGAGATCACTTGTTTGCCAGCTTAGCCATGGCATCGCCTCGGCGAAAAATACGGCATGTTGACCGGTACCGGAACCTATCTCAAGTACCGAGCCGCAATCGCGCAACTCGATTTCCAGCACATCCAGAATCGGCTGTCTGTTTCGTCCGGAAGCCGGCGCATTCGGCTTGTCTGTCATACTTCTTTACGCAATACACTCTGATCAAAAAGCGCGTCACGATAATACGAAAGCTCGGCAATCGAATCCCTGATATCCGCCAGCGCCCGGTGCGACGACTCCTTCTTGAATCCATTCGCAACATCCGGTGCCCAGTTTTGCGCGAGAATTTTCAGCGTACTCACATCCAGGTTTCTGTAATGAAAGAATGCTTCAAGTGTGGGCATCTGACGCGCAAGGAAACGGCGATCCTGACAAATACTGTTTCCGCACATCGGGGACGCACCTTCGGCAACATGCTTTTTGAGAAGCCTGAGCGTCTCGAACTCCGCCTCCTGCATGCTCGTGTCGCTAGCGAGCACTCGGGCGGTGAGTCCGGACTCGCCATGTTGGCGAGTATTCCATTCATCCATCGCGTCCATGCTTTCCCGGCTCTGACGTATCGCGATTACCGGTCCCTCCGCCAGTTCGTTCAACTGGCTGTCGGTGACGACTGTTGCGATTTCGATTATGTGGTCGGAGATCGTGTCAAGCCCCGTCATTTCCAGGTCAATCCAGATCAGGTTTGTCGGTGACTCTCCCGCCCGATTATCATTTTCTTCAATCATTCACGCCTCTTTATGCGGACTTCGCGCAGGCGGCCGGTGGATATTCGCCTGCGGGTCAGATTTGCTAGTGTACCGCGACGAAGGATGCAAGACGGCTTGCATCACGGCATACTCTGCCCCGATGCAGGCACTGAGAACAAGAGCTGAATGACGATACCGCTGTCCGACGGACAGGAGCCACTCGTCGTGGCAACTTTTAGCCGCCGAATGGCGCTCCAACTCGCAAATGGCGAGAAGGTCAGCGCGCGTGTAAAAGGCAGGCGATTGCGGCCGGTATGTGGCGATCGTGTCGAAGCCGAACCCATCGCCAACGAGCCCGAGTGGCTCATTACGCGCGTTTTACCCCGCACGAACGAGCTGGGCCGGCCCAATACCCGTGGCAAGTTAGAAGTACTTGCTGCGAACCTGAGCTTTATCGCGGTCGTCACTGCCGATCCACCGACGCCCGACTGGTTTATTGTTGATCGATACCTTTGCGCGGCAGAGCTGATGGGTGTTTCCGCCGCGGTCATCTTTAACAAAACCGATCTGGCAGAGCCCGGCACCGGCGTCAGGGACACGCTGCAAGACTATGAACGTATCGGCTACCAAACGGTGCTTTGCAGCGCCAGGTCCGGCACCAATCTGGACGCGTTACGGATCCTTCTCGCCAGGCAGATAGCGATCATTGTGGGCCAGTCCGGCGTCGGCAAATCCAGCCTGATTAACCGGCTCGCCGAGAATGCCGATCTGCCAACCACCGCTGTGTCCGAAGGTAGCGGTGAGGGTCGTCATACCACGGTCAACTCTGTAATGCTGGCGTTACCGAATGGTGGCGCGGTCATTGACTCGCCCGGCGTACGCGACTATGCACCAGGCACAGATAACGTGAATGACGTGATACGAGGCTTTCGGGAGATCGCCAAATTCGGCGCAGACTGCAAGTTTTCAGACTGCCGCCATCTTCGCGAACCCGATTGTGCGGTCAAAGCTGCCATTGAGGCCGGACAAATCAGCGCACGGCGATATGAAAGTTACAAACGCCTGCTGGCATCCACGAAGAAGCTGACTGAGAAGAAGTACTAACAGGCTGTTGGTTCAACAAAGCCATATTGATGGACCACTGGCCTGATCAACCCGGCGGCCAGCTGAATGTCCGGCCACCCAAAAGATGCAAATGAACGTGAAAGACGGTTTGTCCTGCCGCCGCGTTACAATTCATCACAACCCGGTAACCGTCCTCACTAAAACCCGCCTCTTTCGCCACTTCTTTGGCAGCGAGGTAAAGATTGCCGATCTCTTCCCTGTCGGAATCCGTCAGATCGTTGATACTCGCAATGTGTTTGCGTGGAACAATCAGAACGTGGGTTGGCGCCTGTGGATTAATATCGCGAAAGGCAATTACTTTATCTGTCTCATAGACGATGTCAGCGTTGAGTTCTCCTGAGACAAACTTGCAGAAAAGGCAGTCAGTGTCACTCATTTGAAATTATTGTCTCCCGGAACTTTGTCGGCTATTAATCGATCAATCGGCGCCCAAAAAACGCATGCGACAAGGTGCCACCATCGATGTATTCCAGCTCCGCACCGAGTGGCACTCCATGGGCAATACGGCTGGCAGGCACGTTGTGCCGGCTGGCCATGTCGGCCAGAAAATGCGCTGTCGCATCGCCCTCGACGGTCGGATTTGTTGCAATGATAAGTTCTTTGACGTCCTCGCCGGCCAGACGTTTTTCGAGGGCCTCCAGCCCCAACTCTTCCGGCCCGACGCCATCGAGCGGTGACAGGTGCCCCATCAGCACAAAATAAAGCCCCCGGTAGCCTGTGGCGTCTTCAACTGCCATCACATCTGCCGGGGATTCGACGGCACACAGCAAGGATCCATCACGGCCTGATGCGCTGCAGATCTTACAGAGTTCATGCTCGGTAAACATCCGGCAGCGGCTGCAATGGCCTATCCCGGAAACGGCGGCCGCCAACGCCGTTGACATTTCCTTCGCACCGTCGCGATTGCGCTCAAGCAGATGAAACGCAATTCTTTGCGCAGACTTTCTCCCGATACCCGGCATACATTGCAGGGCATCGATGAGACGGATCAGGAGCGGAGAATAAGACACGCAGTTTGCGGCAATCAGAAAGGCAACTTCATGCCGGGAGGAAGGCTAAAGCCCGATGCTACGCCTGAGAATTTTTCCTGAATCGTTTTTTCAACGCGCCGAATTGCGTCATTGAATGCAGCAATGATCAGGTCCTCAAGCATTTCCTTGTCCTCGCCAATCAGCGATTCGTCGATTTCCAGGGCTTGTACCTGATGCTGACAGGTCATCGTGATCTTCACCATGCCGGCACCTGACTCGCCCGTCACAGTGAGCCCGGCCATTTCCTCCTGGGCTTTTTTCATGTCGGCCTGCATTTGCTGGGCCTGTTTCATCAGCTGGCCGATGCCTCCTTTCATGCTTTACTCCTGACTAGTCGGTCGACGACGGCTGCTTGTCGGTCGCCTGGGTCTCGTCCGACGACCGATGTATCAGTTCGATGGAGTCCGGGTTCAGTTGCGCACCGAACATATCCTGCAGCGCTTTGACGTTCGGATCGGACTCCAGCGACGCCCGGGCGGCCTCCATTTCCTTGTCGGCCCGCCTGGCTTCCTCCTGTATCGGCGTGTCCGGGGCAGACTTCGCAACGGTTATTTGAACCCGCAGCGGTTCGCCGAACCTGTCGGATACCGCCGCAGCGAGTGCTTTTTGCCGTGACTTGGTCAGCAGTGACTCCGAGCGGCTGTCGAGATTGAGATACAGAGTATCTTTTTCACGGCGAAGGTATGCGCAATTGCTCGCCAGCAGTTTGTTGGCGCCTGTCAGGTTCAGCTCGTTGATCAGGACGCCCCAGTCCGGGTCCTTCCACGCCGACTTTTCCCTGACAGGCTCCTTCACCGTATCGGCAAGCGGCGAAAGCGGGGCCGATTTCGATCCGGCATCGCCCGCGGAATCAGCCCTGGCTCGCACACGCGGACTCTCCGCATTGCTGTGTCTCGCCGCTCCGGGCGGCTGAAACGCCAGCATTCGCAAGAGCGTCATCTCGACGCCGGATCTCGGGTCCGGTGCGAGATGAAGATCACGGCGGCCCAGTATTGCTGTCTGATAAAAGAGCTGGACGTCTTCGGCCGCGATGTTTGCCGAGAGTTCCGCAAGTTCTCCCTCGGCGAGATCGTCCTCCATGTCCGTTGCCCCCACGACCTGATAGACAGCGATGCGCTGCAGGGATCTCGCAAGATCATCCAGCAGCCGCGCATAGTCGGGGAACTGCTGGTCAATTTCGGCAACGGCGCCGAGGAGCCCCGGGGCATCGCCGGTTGCAAGCAGCCCTAGCAAAGCTGAGACGTGTTGCCGGTCGATCGTGCCCAACATCACACCGACGGGTTCTTCGAGGATATCTCCACCGCAATAAGCAATCGCCTGGTCAAGAAGACTCAGTGCATCACGCAGGCTGCCGTCCGCCGCCCGCGCCATCATCGCCAAAGCCGTTACGTCAGCCTTGACATTTTCAGCTTCGCAGATATATGCGAGGCGGTCCTTTATCAGCTTCGGTGTCAGGCGTTTTAGATTGAACTGCAGACATCGCGACAAAACGGTCACCGGAAGTTTCTGGGGATCGGTGGTAGCCAACAGAAACTTGACGTGCGGCGGCGGTTCTTCAAGCGTCTTCAGCAGTGCGTTGAACGAGCTCCGCGACAGCATGTGCACTTCGTCGATCAGATAGACCTTAAAGCGACCGCTCGCCGGTGCGTATTGCACGTTGTCCAGAAGTTCGCGCGTATCCTCGACCTTGGTCCTCGACGCCGCGTCTACTTCGATCAAATCGACGAAACGGCCCTCGTCGATCTCCACGCAGGCCGCGCACTCGCCGCACGGACTTGCAGTAATACCTTTCTCGCAGTTCAGCGCCTTGGCCAGAATGCGTGCGATCGTCGTCTTGCCAACGCCACGTGTTCCGGCAAACAGATAGGCATGGTGCAAGCGCCCGCTTTCGAGAGCATTGGTCAGTGCCCGCAGAACATGCTCCTGCCCCACCGTCTCAGAAAAGTTTTTCGGACGCCATTTTCGGGCGAGAACGAGATAACTCATATTTGTTAGCGTTTTGTCTGTGAAGGTCGATTGCCGGTCAGATCAGCCAGTGTAACCAATGGGACACTGTCGACAAACCACAATTTCCTGCGAGAAGGCCCGCGCCAGCCCTTCCCCGGCACCCGGTGTCACCGCTGCCGCTGCTCCCTTCCGGGCCTGACGGGGTTCACGGCTGACCGTCGCGGGGGAGCCGACGCGGCCCAACGGTGATTATGACCCAGCGGCCGGGCCGATTGCTACGCCCGCGCAAACGGTCGCCTGCCAGGCTGCGCATTCCGCATAAACCAGCCATCCATTGACATCGCCTCGACCCGGATGCCATCGTCACGGCGCTATGCAGCCTCTCATATCAAGCAAACTGCCGGACGTGGGCACGACGATATTCACGGTCATGAGCCAACTCGCTCTCGACTGCAATGCCATCAATCTTTCCCAGGGTTTTCCAAGCTTCGAACCACCCGATGACTTGCTGTCACTGATCGAGCACTATCTGCGCTCAGGCGCCAATCAATATGCGCCGATGCCCGGCGTGCCGGCATTGCGCGCAGCCATCGCCGCGAAAGTTGCAGACCTCTACGGCAGGTCCGCCGATGTGGACACGGAAATAACCGTGTGCGACGGAGCGACGGAAGGACTGTTCAGCTCGATTCAGGCGCTCGTGAGGCCTGGAGACGATGTGATCGTTTTCGACCCGGCATACGATTCATACGCGCCGGCGATCACGCTCGCGGGCGGCCGCACGGTGCATATTCCACTGATCAGTCCCGGCGATGGATTTGATTTTCACATCGACTGGCAGCGTCTCGCCGACGCAGTAAGCGACAAGACCCGCCTCATCGTTCTCAATTTCCCGCAGAATCCGATCGGCTCGATTCTGGCCGCCGCGGATCTCGACTCGCTGGCCGAAATTGTGCGCGATACCCGAATACTCCTGCTTTCCGACGAGGTTTATGAACACATCGTATTCGACGGCGCCAGACATCAAAGTATGTTGATGCACGATGAACTGTGGCAACGAAGCCTGGTCATTTCTTCCTTTGGCAAGACCTATCATGCGACGGGATGGAAAGTCGGCTATTGCGTCGCACCGGCGCCGCTGACCGAGGAGTTTCGAAAGGTACATCAGTTCACCTGTTTCTCAGTTGTGACACCGATTCAGCATGCACTCGCCGACTTCATGACAAGCACGCCGCAGCAGCATCTGCAGCTAGCGGCCTTTTACCAGGCGAAACGGGACTACTTCTGTAATCTCCTGACCGAATCTCGTTTCGAGTTCGAGCCGGCAAAAGGCACGTTCTTTCAGATCCTGGACTACTCTGCTATCAGCGACGAGGAAGACGTCTCTTACGCCAGGCGACTCACCAGGGAGATCGGTGTCGCCTCAATACCGATATCGGTATTTTGCGAAGAGCCGCTGCCTGGCAACAAGCTGCGCTTCTGTTTTGCGAAAGACGACGCCACGCTGGCAACTGCCGTCGAAAAGCTCTGTCAACTCTAGTCGCCCCGATTTGTTGCCCGGCTCCGGGCCGCCGAAATGCAGTATATTCTGCTCTCCAGTACTGAGGCCCGCTGCAGACAATGAAAGAAATCCTCGTGCCCATTTCGCCCGGTGAGCTGCTCGACAAAATTACGATCCTGGAGATCAAAGCCGAGCGTATCGATAAGCCAGAAAAGGTGGCAAATGTCCGTCACGAACTTGAATTACTGAGCAAGGTCTGGTCGGACTCCGTCACGGAGGACAAGGTCGTCGCAGACCTTCACCGGCAATTGAAAACAATCAACGAGGAACTCTGGGAAATCGAAGACGATATCCGCGACGAGGAACGGCAAAACAGATTCGGCGAAAAGTTCATTGCATTAGCACGAGCCGTATATGTCACCAATGACAAACGCGCACAGGCGAAAAAGGAAGTGAACCTGCATCTCGGCTCGGAAATCATCGAGGAGAAGTCGTACCGGAACTATCGCTGAAGTTTGCCGTCCGCGCTGCTTGCCCAGAATTAGTCGAGTTTCATCACGACCGAATCGCTTAGGAACGGATTGTTGAAGGTCACCGTTTCGCCGGCCGTCTTGCCGGGAATGGGAAACAGACGCGCGGAAAGCGGCTTTTGGTACTTGGCCGATAGCGCGGCCACATCCCCAATGACCGACGCCAATGACTGCGCCGAGCTGTCGCCGGGAAGTGGCACTACGTCCAGGCCGGTGCCGCAGACGCTGGAATAGAGCAGCAGCTCTGCAATGCCGTAGCGGCCTTCCGCCGCCCGCTCGGCCAGCACCGTGTCCTCCAGCACCGGCAGCATCAGTCCGGAATAGCCGCAGGTTTTGACCTGCAGCTTCTTGAGGCCCTCGGTAATGTTAGCGCAGGCGCGCAGAGTGGAGGCACTGCCGAAAGGCACACCGGTGAGGGTTTCGATGACCTCGCCGATGCTCGCGTCCGGACCCGGGGCCGGCGACGTGTCGATGCCCAGGTAGGACCGTCCGCTACGCCTGGCAATCGCTTCGGCCTGCGATTGCACCGGCGCCAGGGCGATATCCATGGCCGCGGCGATGTGGCGCGCTGCGGGCACGTTCTCCGGAAGCGATTTGACCGCCGAGAGCAGCAGCGGCGGAGTCTCGAGGCCGATGGCGAAAGATGGCTCGCCCCGGTGCCAGGCGGCCGGGAAAAACGGTGTACCTGGCGGGCAATGCGCGGTGGCGGCGAAACGGAAATTGCCCTCCCCGCCTGCGGAAGTCCGCGCGATGGCGGCAATCGTCTCGGCGGCCGATCGGATGGCGGCCGGGTGGACGCCGGTGTCGGCAGAGGCGATTGCCACGGTGAAGCTGATGCGACTGGTGCTGCGGATCAGTTCCGCGGCCCAGTCGGCCAGCTTGGGCTCGTATTGATTCGAATGGATTATCGGGCCAATGCTAAGGATCATGTCTTGTTGCTGGCAAAACTCGTCCAGTTCGGCAAGCAGCTGCAATCCTCCCGAACTTGGCCAGTCGCTCAGGTACTCCGGCAGGGGCTGGGTGGCGATACGCAAGGTCTGCACCTCGTAACCCCGAGCCTGGAAGTCGCTCCGCGCGGCATCGAGAAACGCGGCGGCCTGCTGAAACTGTCGGTCCCAATCGTCCAGTGCCAGGGGGACACCCGCGGTGATGGTGCGGACGCGAAACGAGTTCGGGCGAGCCGCCAACAACTCGCCAGGCAAGGCCAGGCCTGCCGGCAGCAAAAATAGAAACTCGCGTCGATGCATCACTTATTCTCCAAAAGAGGCCAATATTTCACGTGGCCAAATCGACAGGACAGCTTCGCCAGCAGACCTTGCCAGGACCAGGAAAACTGGGCTCCTAAAGCACTTTTACCAGCGTGTATCCTGCCATTGTCATCACTGACAGAGAGCTCCAGCTCCAGCAAAACGCGCGAATATCATGGATCTGAGCTGTCGTCTAGGCGATGTGGATCGAAGGAACGCTGCGAACCGCGCGATAACGCCGGATAAAAAATTGCAGAACTATTGTTCCACGTCCGGTTTGGCGGTGTCCAATAATGGAAACCTTCAACCAGATTATCTCTGTGGCTCTCTGTGTAGCATTGCCAGCGTTACCGGCTACAGTGGGTAGACAAGCTGCGTATCACCTCTTACCAGATTGCCGTAACTCTTGATCGTCACCGCTTTGCCCTTCAGGTTCTTGTTGCGGTCGCCAAATGCAGCG
>Ga0209980_10000341_pt1 | contig 25016 bp, 34 predicted proteins | sample CR02metaG_FD_183611 | JGI IMG/M metagenome (GOLD analysis project Ga0209980, IMG submission 183611) | Deep subsurface microbial communities from Mariana Trench to uncover new lineages of life (NeLLi) - CR02 metaG (SPAdes) (version 2) | ecosystem: Environmental > Aquatic > Marine > Ocean trench...
AGGCAAATGGTGAAGCCGAGGCAATTAAAATTATTAACCAAGCCTTGGCCAACAATCCAAACTATTTGCAATGGTTAAAAACACAAGCTTGGGATGGTAGACTACCTCTTGTAGTAGGTGAAGGTGGAACACCATTCATACAAATTCCAACTGAACCATAATCTTCTTTTAATTTGAATTAGTTCTTTTCACGTTCTGTTTTATCTCTAGTTGCATCATACATTGCAAGAAATTGGTCTGGTTCATGTTGTCGGTAATGCTTTTCTAGCTGCAAGACTTTTTTTTCGGATATAGTTTCCCCTTTACCTTCATGATATTCTCTGATTATTTGAGACTGGGTTTTTTTGATGTTATATTTACTAAGTTTATCATTGACAGATTTGTTACAAATAAAATCGTAAATTATGAATCGATAGATCAAATATCCTCCAATGCCTACTATTGCCACAACGACTATTGGTATAATGAGGTAAACTACCATGATAATTATTCACATTCAGAGTATTTCATTGTTGTTTATTCTAAAACAAACAAAAAAGGATGCAAAAACAGCCTCAATTTTTTGCACACAACCATTTTAGTGATACTCTGTAGTTTTTTTGAGTCAATATTTAGTGAAAGTAAAAAATTATGATGGCTTTTTCTGGTATCATACTAAACTGAATTGATGGAAAAATAATAAATAAAATACAAATTCGAACAATGTATGACCTGTATTTTTTGTGAAATTGTTCAAGGAAAAAAAGACGGGCATTTTATTTATGAAGATGAAAACTATGTTGCATTTTTAGATATATATCCAATTGACACTGGGCATTCACTTGTAATGCCTCGAGAACATTTTGAAAAAATTACTGATATGACTGCTGAAAAAGTAGGGGAACTTTTTTCAAAAATTCCTAAAATTGCCAAAGCAGTAATAGAAGCTACAAAAGCCGATGCTTTTAGTGTGGCTCAAAATAATGGTCGAGCTGCAAAGCAAATTGTACCCCATGTTCATATTCATATTATACCAAGATATGAAAGCAGAGAAACGATTTGGACTAGAAGAGAAATTGCAAAAGAAAATGAATTGAAAATTCTTGCTGAACGAATCCGAAAAAGCATAAAATCTTAAACTATTGATGATTACTTTGATTATTTCGTTCGTTTGAATTAAACAAACTCCACTTAATGAGGTTTAGTAATGCCAATAAATTAGAGTAAAATGCAAATTAATATTTTATTGGCTGAAGATAATGAATATACTGCAAAACAATACAAAATTGCATTAGAAAAAAAAGGTCATCAAGTTACAGTAACAAAAGATGGTGTTGAATGTCTTGATTTGTATACTGATGAAGCAAAATATTCAGAATTATTCAAAAAAGACAATAGCCCTCCTTATGATGTTGTCTTACTGGATCAAAACATGCCAAGAAAGACTGGAACTGATACTGCAAAAGAAATTGTAAAGTTAAAAACAAATCAAAGAATAATTTTCCTAACAGCATATGGTCAAAACATCTTACAAAAAGTTTCAGACTTTAAAGATGATACAATACAAATTATCCAAAAACCTTTTTCATTAGATTTTCTTGTAAAAAAAATAGAAGGAAGAATCATTAATTCACGATCAAATAGAAATCTAGAAGATAGAATTATTGGTGAAAAAGTAAACAACTTGATGACAATTACACAAGGTAAAGAAGCAATTCGTTAATTATTGATTTGGATTATATCTTAAGATAGCTCCCATCTTACCAATACTAGAAAGCATCATGCCGTGTTCAGCTTTACCTGAAACAACCTCAATTTTAGTTCCAGTTTTTGATGCAAGTAATGCAAGATAATCTACTATATCTTGTGTTGATGCTTCAGAATCAGTGCTTTTACAATTTGGGCACGGTGAGTTAAGCATCTCAGTTTTTTTTGGAATTAATTGTGGTCTTTCTAAAAAATCCTCTCTAATATTCTGACATTTTTTACATTTGATCTCAATTCGATGAAGGTTAGTGTCATTTGTAATTATTATTTTTTTGGCAACATTGTTTTTTAAAAAATTAATAATTTCTTTTAACCCATAAGCAGCTAGACCTGTATTAGTATTGATGTGTTTGAACAAGTCTTCAACAAGTTTTTTCTCCTCCACCATTCTAAAATCTGATAAAATTTCCATTGATTTTGCAAATGCTTCTCTAATCCCTTCTGAACCAGAATAAGATGCGTCGATGGTATCTAGTATCATATTTTGTAATCGGTATTCAAGATAATTGCCGTTGATAAAATCCTCTTTTGTTGGACCAGGACCTGAAATAATCAGTCCTTTAATAGGATAAATATCAATAAAATATTCTTTGGTTATGTGGGCTACTCTATTATAAAAATAGGTAAGTTCCATCTCCCTTAATTTTTGAAATCTTTTTGCAGATTGTCCGCCTTGTCTATGTTTTCCTGCAACCCCTGAACCAGTTTCTTTTAAAACTTCAATTTTATCTCCATGTAATAATCCCCATCCTGCATCTTTAGCATCGATCGCTAAAAAACCAATTAAGTTTTCATCTTTTAACATATCTTTTAGAATATCTACATGAAAATGATCATCACATCTATACAGAAATGTTTTCAAATCTTTTGGAGGATCAATTTCGTAAACTTTGACGATTTCACTTCCTAATGGACCTCCTCCTTCTGGAGGTAAAGCCCCACAAAAAATTACTAGACCTCGTTCAGGCGTTTTTTTATAAAGTTTTAGCCTTTGTAGTACTTTTGATAAGGAATCTACTACATGTGTTCTTGTTAAATCTGATTTAATGTTATCTGCAGTTCCTTGCTCCTCTCTTAAATTGGTAATCACTTCATGTAGTTGTTTTCCATTTGGGATGTAGAGGCTAATTAGTTCTGTACCTCTGCCTGTTTTTTGAGAAAGCTCCTCTAAGATTTTTCTTATTTTATATAGTTTTACAGAATCAGTTTTTTGAAGCGCGAATTTTCCCATATCCAACTTTTTGAATATATGAATATTAAGTTTGGTCAATTCATGAATCAAAGAATGTAATATTACCAATTTGGATCTATTGATTTTAAAAAATTACCGCACTAGTCATTAGCCTAATTGACAATTCTAATGATATGACTGCACGCGTAATTGGAAAATTATATCCGATATCATTAGATGACTATCCAAAACTTTTGAGGTACAAAGTATCTGAAAGCGGTGTACATTATATTGATGATCTTATGCGTGAAATTTACATCGAAAAAAAAATCCTATCTAAGAACAAATTGACCCAATTAGGGCTATTATTAAAAACGTATGTTTGTCAAACAAAAAAAATTGAAGATGAAGTATTATTTCAACAAATTTCAAATAAATCTAAAAAATATGGAGAATTAGAATGCGGATTCATAATTGAATGCATAGATCATCTCATTATGCGAGGTATGATTGGCTTCAATTCTAATTATGATCCTCAAATAGCAATAAACATGCACAGGGATAATTCTGAAAAAAAATCTTTCTAGATTCATGTGTGTTCGTTTTGAACAAAGAACTCAGTATTATGCACCTAAAATAAACAAAAACAAATGGTTAGGAAATACCTTGATCGTAAAGATAAGACAGATATTGAAAATATTGATCCATCAGATGCAACTGAAAGAACTATAGTATTCAAAGAACGAGATCCAAAATCAATAAGGACTCAAACAGAAATTTCAAAAAATCAAATAGACAAAGCACAACAATATGTGCATTATATTAATTCTCAGTTAGCTGATAGATTATTAAGAATTGAAAAAATTAAACAATCCCATGAAAATTTTGAAAAGGAAATAGGAGTACTACAAACTGAAAAAAATAGACAATTCAAGACCTCTGAAATTAGAACAGAATTATTAGACGAACCTGAATCTATTAAAGCAACAAGAGAACTTTCTGCTCTGATTCAAAAATATGCGATAGAAAAATTAGATATGATGAAAAAACTTTTCGATAGCGAGAAAGAGCAATCAACTGAACTTTATAAAAAATTACAGGAAAATTTAACAAAAATTACAATTTCTGAAGAACACTTAAAACAACAACGTGATCAATTAGAACTTGAAGTTATAAATAAAACTAACAAATTGATGCAAGCAGAACGTCTATCTGCAATAGGAGAAATTTCAGCACGACTTGCACATGATCTAAGAAATCCTTTGACAGTAATTAAAGGAACTGTAGAAATAGTTAAGGTTAAATCCAAAAGTGTTGTTACTGGTTTTTCAGAAAAACAAATTGAAATGATGGAACGTGCAGTTTCTAGGATGGCCAATCAAATTGATGATGTATTAGATTTCGTAAAAACACAAACATTACATACTACACGAAATTCTATTTTAGAGACAATTAGCTTATCTGTGGCTAAAATAAAAAAATCTGCTGAGTTATCAATCAACATTGTGGGAGAAAATATTCAATCAGTTTATGATGCTGATAAACTCGAAGTTGTGTTTGATAATATTATTATGAATGCAGTAGAAGCCAATAATGAAAGAGGAGAAGTCTTTATTCGAATTAAAGATAATACCAATGAAATTTTAATTGAAATTGAAGATTCAGGAAGTGGAGTTCCACAAGAACTTATGACAAAGATATTTGAGCCATTGTTTACGACCAAACAACGTGGAACTGGACTTGGATTAGCAAGCTGTAAGCGAATAATTGAACAGCATGGAGGTAGTATATCTGTAAAAACTAAACCAAGTATATTTTCAATTAAACTTCCTAAATTACTTGAAATCTCAGTTTAATAGTTTTAAAAAATTATTAACTAGACCGCGTATTTTTCATTAATTTCAGACCAAGAAGATGGTCTTTGCCTTAATACTCTGTTTAACACCATTGGAACACTAGAACGATCAAATGGTTTTACAATGTAATCTCTTGCACCAAGTTTCATTGAATCGTGAACTGTATGTTTTTCTTCAACTGATGTAATCATAATTACTTTGGCTCTAGGATTAATTTTCAATATTGCACGTAAAGCCTGAACTCCATCTGCTCCAGGCATAGTAATATCCATAGTCACAAGGTCTGGTTTGTATTTTTGAAATTTCTTTACTGCATCAATACCGTCTACAGCTTCAACAATTTCTCTTGATAATCCATTTGTTTTGATAATGTCAATAAGTACCTGTCTCATAAACCTGGCATCATCTACAACCATGATTACTGGGGCTCTACTAGACATTAATGTTCATTTTTTAGATTTTTTTAAAAGAAATTATCCTGTTGTATGTCGAGAATGAACATATATCATACTTTACTAGGCATATTTTGGCTAGGATAAAATCACAAATCAGATATTGCCTTCTTAAACACTTCAATAGGCTGATTACCAGTAATTTTGATAATTTTATTATCATTAAAAATTAGAAAAGACGGTGTAGCATTAATTCCAATATCTTTACCAAATTTTTCTAAATCTAACACCTTTTGGCGATATTTGTGTTCATCTAAACATAAATTAAATTTCTCAAGTTCTAAATCCACGGATTTTGCAAATTTTTCAAGAGATTCTCTTGTTATCCATCCAGTTTTTTCTCCTCCCCAATTATTATACAATTCATTATGATATCCCCAATAATTTCCTTGGTCATCTGCACAATATGTTGCTTCAGCTGCCAGAACAGAATCAGGACCATTTAAAGGAAAATCTTTGAAGACTAGTTTTACCTTTCCAGTTTCTACATATTCATTTAAAATATAGTCTAAGCTTGTTTGATGAAATCTATAACAAAATGTGCATTGATAATCGCCCCATTCAATAATTGTTATGGGGGCAAAAGGACTGCCCATGACGGGGGAGCCATTTTCATTGAGATTTTTTGCGGTTAATAGTGAGTTATTTTCTGATTCGTTAGAAAATGATAAAAAAACTCCTGTGGAAATTCCAATAATTATTGGAATTGTCAGTAAGTAAAATCTATTCAATATGTCCAATTAATTTTTGATGCTTGTAAATAGTTTTGCTGCAATTTTAGAATAATTTTCAGATCGCAAAAAATTTCAAATCAATTTTTAAAAATGCCCTAAAAATAATTCACGTTGTCCAATAATTTAAATACGCCAGCACTGACTGAAATTAAAGATGTCATATTCTAGGGAGATAACAATTTCTAAACCCAGCATTCCAATTTATGCAATTGCATTTTTAGCAATAATTTTTGTTTTAGGTTTATTTGTTGTAGGTTTTGATCAAGGGCATCTCTTTAGTGTGATAATTGGTGAGCAAGCATTTGAGGATCTTTACATTCATGAATTAACACACGACATGCGACATGCTGCCGGATTTCCTTGTCATTAGGAAATAAAAATGAAAACTGCTCTTTTTATTGCAATAGTTCTTGTTTCAGGTTTTTCTGCAGGAATTGTTCATGGATTAATAAATTTTGCAACAACAGAGCCGTTTCTTGATTCAGCAATAGATCTAGAAAATCGTGCGCTATTTGAATCAGGAGAAGAAAAAGATACTCCTCAATTTAGAATAGAATATGATGCATATCGATACTGGCAAAAAAGCGGAATGATCCTTGCTGGTGGAATTCTTGGTCTTGCTGTTGGTTCATTGTTTGGTATTGTATTTGCATATACCAGAAACGTTTTACCTGGAGCCCATCACATACAAAAGACTCTTTTTTTGTCTGGATTAATGTGGTTTACAATATTTATGATACCATTTTTCAAATATCCTGCAAATCCTCCAACAGTAGGAGACCCTGAAACTGTGGTATTACGTGCAGTTTTGTACTTGTCGTTTATTGCAATATCTGGACTTGGGGCAGTTGGTTTCTATCAGATATACAAACGACTAAACAAAAAAATTGTTGCCTTTGTAGGATATGCTATTTTCATTAGTGTTGCATTTGTTTTAATGCCACCTAATCCAGATGAAATTTCAGCACCAATGGATTTGGTAAACGGTTTTAGGGTAATGTCCGTCCTAGCAGTGTCGTCTTTCTGGTTGGCAAACGCTATAATTTTAGGTCTATTGTGGCAAAAATTTCAACCAGATAAGAGTATTAAAACACAAATAAGATAATTTCTGAAATATGTTATTATTCTGAATCTATAGAACGAGAATACAATACTTCCATTTAAATATCTAAATATATTATATGCATAAAGATTTGCCAAGAAAACTTACACTTCCTCAATTAAAAAAATATGATATTACACAAAAAGTTTTTGAAGCTTTAGCTGATACAGAATCTAGAACAATTCTTTTTTCAATAATAAAAAAAGGACGAACAGCTTCAGAACTTTCAGAAAAATATCATATCCCTTTAAGCTCAGTTTATAAAAAAATATCTGATTTAGAAGAATTAACATTAATTAAAGTTGAGAAATGGTTGATTTCAGATAAAGGGAGAAAGTTCAAAGTGTATAGAAGTAGAATTAGTAAGGCAGATATCAGTATAAAAAAACCAGAACCATCCTTGAGCCTTATTCCGAATTAAATGAGAAAATATGTCTAATCCAAAAATTTTTGAATTAACTGAATACAATACCACTCAAAAAATTATTGAATCTGTAGCAAATGTTTGTTCAAGAGCAGTTCTTTTTTCTGTATTAACTCAAGCAAAAGATGCGGCCCAAATAGCAAGTGAACTAAAATTATCTATTTCAAACGTATACAAAACATTGACGCAACTTGAAGATTTAACCTTGATTTATGTGGATAAATTTGTGATTTCTCCTGAAGGTAAAAAAATTAAGAAATTTAAGAGTAGAATTGGTCAAGTTGAAATTCGTATTAGAGGAATTGAACCTATTTTAAACCTCTATCCTAACAACGAAAAAACTAGGCAACTTTTTCAATCTCAATAAAAAAATTTATTTTTATTCTATAGATATAGAATCAGAGTATAGAATGAGTTTTTCGTTTAAATAATGTTAGCTAAACCTAATTGTATTATATGAAGAAAAAATGTCTGAGTATTGCTGTTGGAATATTCTTAGTTTTATCAGCAATACCACTTACTGTATCTGCACAAACTGGAGAGATTCCAACATGGATAAAAAACACCGCAAGTTTTTGGGCTGATGGGCAAATCTCTGATGGAGAGTTTGTCAATGCAATTGAATTTTTAATTGGGAGTGGCATTATTCAGGTACCTGGTATAGGTATTTCGGATTCTCAAGTTGATGAAATAGTAATTGGTTTTATTCCGATAGAAAAAGCTGAAGAGTTAACTCCTAAAGCAACTCAATTAGAAAAATATCTTGAAAAACAATTGAATATAGATGTTAAAATTGTTGTTCCAACAAATTATGAAGCAATAATTGAAGGACTCAGATTTGGACATATTGATGCAGCATTTATGGATTCAGGTCCTGGTTGGATAGCTCATCAAAGATCTGGGGCAGAAGTTGTGCTAGCCGAAGTAGTAAAAGGAAAGATAAATTATCAGGCTACAGTCTGGACAAAGGCTGATAACAAATCAATTCAATCTATTGAAGATACAATCGGCAAACGAGTTGCTTTTACAAGCATAACAGGATCTTCAGGATTTATCAGACCTATGGGTACATTGATAGCTAATAACCATATTCAAATTCACGGAGATGATCTAATTGCTTTGGAAGCAGCATTGGCAGATACTTTTGAAGCATATACTTTTGCTGGAGGGTATAAAGCTGCTCTAGAATTACTACTAAATGACAATGTTGATGCAGCATTTGGTTCTGATATTGCTCCTCAAAAATATCTTAGTCCAGAACAACAAAACATGTTGAGAGTAGTTGAAACAATTGGACCTGTACCGTCTCATGTTTTTGTCGTAAGTGACAACATGTCAGATTTAACTAAAAAGCTACTTGTAGATGCAATGTTAGGACTAAATGACGATGAAAATAATCATATTTTAATTGAAATTTATGGTGCTGAAGCACTTTTACCAACAACTACTACAATGCATATAGGAGATTTTGGCAATTTCATTGATTCCCTCACAGGCTTGGAACAAAAAATACTTGATAAATACAATCTCCAAAAATAAAAGAAATCCTATTGCTATTTTCCTTTTTAAAATCAAAATCATTTTCTGATCTTTCAACGATTTCCTCAAAAACAATTATTCAAATGAATAAAGTGTGGGCCTCATATGACGCAAAAAATTACGCTGTTAAAGACATTAGTTTATCAATAGAAAGAGGATCGAATTATGCAATTGTTGGTCAATCAGGTTCTGGGAAATCTACTTTACTGAAACTTGTTAATGGCATGATGAATCCAAGTAAGGGTCAGGTAAAATTTGATTATCAAACACCTAACACGAGAAATAAAAATTTCAAAAAAGCAATGTCAAAAATTGGTTATATCCCACAAAATTTAGGTTTAGTAAAAAATATTTCTGTAATGGATAATGTCTTAATTGGCGCATTACCAAGAATCGGGAAATTAAAATCATTTTTCAAAACATTTCCTGAAGATGAAATTCATGAAGCTGAAAACATCATTAAACTTGTTGGTTTACATGGAAAAGCAGATAGAAAAACATACATGATAAGTGGTGGAGAAAAAAGAAGAGTAGCTATAGCTCGTGCATTAATGCAAAAACCAATTGTTTTATTGGCAGATGAAATAGTTTCTGAACTTGATCATGTGACTGCAAGAGGAATAATGGATTTAATTGCTGATGCTCAAGATAGGTATAACCTCACTGCAGTTATGGTTCATCATGACATTAAATTAGGTTTAGAATATGCCAATAGAGTTGCCGTAATTAAAGAAGGGCGCAAAATCCTCGAAATTGGAGTTGAAGGTGATAAAATTGTTGACTTTCAAACTGGGAATATGACACAAGAAGAAATTATGGAGTTATACAATTCGAATGAACCCTAAAAATAATCTAATTATTGGTTTAGTAATTGCTGCAGTAATTGCCATGTCATATAACATGGATGCAAATCCTGTTGAATTTGTAGAAGGAATGCCTAACTTGGCAATAGTTCTTAAAGAATTGACAGAAGTTGAATCTGAATTATTTGGAACAGCTCTTTGGTCAATGATAGAAACTATTCAAATGGCATTTATTGGAACTGTTGTAGGAATTTCAATTGCACTTCCTTTAAGCATGTTAGCAGCTAGAAATCTATATAGCAAATGGGTTTATGTACCCATTAGAGCAATTCTTGCTGCAGCACGTACTTTTCCGTCTATTTTATGGGCAATTTTATTTGTAATAATGGTTGGATTAGGATCATTTGCTGGAATTCTTGCGATAATCATGTACACTGTAGGATTCATTGCAAAATTACAGTACGAATCTATTGAAGCCATTGATTCAGATCCAGTTGAAGCTGTTAGTTCGATTGGAATTTCAAAGAGCCAGCTTATTCGACATGTAGTTTTACCAGAATCTGCGCCTCATTTGCTTAGTCAAATGTTGTACATGTTTGATTATAATGTAAGGCAAACTAGTATTTTGGGTTTAGTTGGTGCAGGTGGTATTGGATTTTACATAATTAATTACATTAAATTCTTTGAATACGGGAAAGCTGCAATATTCATGTTAGTTGTATTAATCACAGTTTTAATAATTGACTTGATTAGCGTGAAGATTCGTGATAAATACATTGTTAAAACTCAAAAAGGCATGGAAGTTAAGACATAATTTTTTCAATGAGTTGATATACTACATTTATTTTAAAAATATTGATGAAACATCAAATAATTTTTTTTATTATGATATTTTCAATTTTTTTACAAAATTTTTTGGCATATGGAGAAAGTTATCAATTAACTGTAGATGAAAACTCTTTTGAAATTAATTATTCTACTACCGGAAAAGTAATTGCCATGGAAATTGATAAAGAACTGTTCTCTTTATTAATTGGATTAGAAAATGTGGAAATGGATTCTATACTTGAAATTGAATTTACTCATGAATTAATCAGTGTGGAGAATAATGAATTTGCAGTACTAGTTAATGGGTATGAAGTAGATTATGAGATATCTACCACAGATTTAGGTTCAAAATTAACAATTCCAATTTTTGCCGATACTGAAGAAATTGAAATAATAGGCACGAATGTAGTTCCAGAATTTCCTTTAGGCATCTTAATGGTTTTAGTTTTCACCATAATGTTTGTAGTGTTTTTTTCTAGAACAAAAATTATGGTATTTAAGTAACTATTTTATCTAACTGATTTTGTGAATCCGCTTCTTTAATTTCCCTAGCAATTCTTTTGCCCATACTCATTGGTTCATTGAATAATAATGATGTATAGGGAGACCCATCCATGAAAATATTTGTTCCAGCTACTATTCTTGCAGAAAATTCAAATGTAGTAAATTTAGCATCTGCATCGTAAACTCCTTCTATACAAAATGGGCCATTCATTCCAGGAGGAACTAATTTTTTTGAAGCTTTAACAAAATTTTCTCCAAATGAATAAACATCATTTAGTAATGATTCACGCAATACTAATGGACTGTTAGCAATTACATTAAACGATGGAATGTTATTCATATCCATTTGTTGAGGAGATGAAATTCTTGCTAAACCTTCAATATCTGATTCGTGTCTTTTATCAACTCCAAAAAATTCTAATTCTTCTTTTAGTGGAGAATAAAAATAATGTAAATAAGCTAAAACGCCCATTATGTATTCTTGAAGATATAGATCATCATCACCTTTGATCAGTCCTTGTTCAATTAATTTATCCCGTTTTTTGTTGTAATCTTCTTCACTTGTAGAAAGAAAGTATCCTTTTCCCCCAGCAGCACCATGTCTTTTCGCAATGACTAATTTGTTAATATCTTTTGGAGTAGAAATTGTTTTAGGAAGTTTAAGTTGTGCTTCTTTCATTAGTTTTTCTTTCATGTTTCTATCAGATTCCCATCGTAAAATCCATTTGTTACCAAAAATTGGAATTTTGATTGATTCAATTTGTTCTGAAGACATTTGTGCTATTAGTGTACCATGTGGAACAAGAACTGCATTATTTTTTTCAAGAATAGAATTGCATTTTTGATCTAAAACTTCCATGAAGGAATCAACTAAAATAATTTCATCAATAAATCCAAATCTTCTGTAAAGTCTTTCTCGTTGTTTTTCACAAACCAAAAGGGTTTTTAGGCCTTCGTCTTTTGCACCTTTAAGAACTTGGAGGGCGCAATGTGACCCAAGGGTGGCTACGGCTGTCAAATTACACTATTTCTAGGATTTTAACACCTTATGAAAGTTCCAGATGTGCATTGGATACATATACAAAAACTTCATCAATCAATTCTGGCGATATTTCAGGTTTTATCTCCTTAGGAATTGCCTTTAAAATAAAATCAAATAATGACTGATTTTTTGGTAAAGAGCCATTTTCAGTAGATATAGAATAAACCGCTATAGCATTTGCTACTAGAATTACAGCTTTTTCTTTACTGCTTAAGGTCATATCAAAAATTGTAGTAACATCATACAAAAATATTGTATTGAAATTATATAGTAAATTTTGAAGTTGCCGAATAAATTTTGACAATTTGTATGTGTCTGATGAACAGACTAGGCCTTTTTGCGATAAAATTAGCTAAAAATACAATGTACCGATGCGAAAAATGTGATGTAGAATTTCAGAAAAAAAAGACATTAGAACAACACATTCAGTATATACACAAATCCGATTTACCCTCTGTTAAGAAAATATTAATTCTTGGAGGTGGATTTGGTGGAATTAATATACTCAAAGATATCCAAAAAATATTCCAAAACGATGTAAACATCGATATTAGTATTGTTAATCAAGATAATTTCTTTCTTTTTACTCCTATGCTTCCAGAAGTGGCTTCTGGAATGATTCATCCAAGCGACATTTCAGTTCCAATTCGAAAATTTTGTAAACGAGCTAAATTTTATCAAGCAGTTGTATCATCTATTGATTTAGAACAAAAGTTAGTTACTATAACTAGAACTTTTGATGGCAAAGTACACGCATTAGAATATGATTATTTAATTTTATCACTTGGAAGTAAAACAAACTTTTTTGGAAATAAAAACATTGAAAAATATTCTTTTACAATAAAATCAATTGAAGATGCTATAGAAATTAGAAATCATGCAATTAACATGCTTGAAAATGCAGGTCAAACAGGAGATCCTGATTTACAACAAAAACTCTTGACTTTTACAGTAGTTGGTGGGGGATTTGCAGGAGTAGAAACATTAGGTGAAATTAATCATTTTATTCGTGAAGCTGCTGCTAGTACTTATCCAAATATCAAAAAAGAAAAAATTAATATGATTTTGGTTTCATCACGTCGTGGAATTTTGCCGGAAGTTTCAGAAAAATTAGGTAGGTCTGCAATGAAATATCTAAAGAAAGAAGGAGTGAGAATAATTACCAACACAAAAGCCATTGACGCAGATGAAGACTTTGTTTTATTGGATAATGGTGAAAAAATTCCTTGTACTACATTAATTTGGGCAGGGGGTGTAAAAGTTGATCCTGTAATTTCTGATTTAAAATGTAAGCACGGAGATTCTGGAAAAATAAAAGTTGATAAATTTCTTCGAGTTGTTGGTTATCCAAATGTATTTGCGCTTGGAGATTGTGCTGAAATATTAGATTATGCTACAAAAAAACCCTACCCACCAACTGCTCAACATGCTATTCATCAAAGTGCAACTGTTTCACACAATCTAAAGACCTCAATTTCAGGAAAAAACGAAACAAAAGTTTTTTCATACCAAAGCAAGGGAATGATGGCAACAATAGGTAAAAGATCAGCAATAGTATCCATAATGGGGCATAATGTTCAGGGTGTGATCGCCTGGCTTATTTGGAGAACTTATTATCTAGCTCAAATGCCAACTTTTGAAAAACGTATTAAAGTATCAATAGATTGGTTTGTTGATTCATTTTTCAAAAGAGATTTAACATGTGTTGGAAAGATCAAAAAGAAAATACTAACCAAAGTGGATATTAAAGAAGAAGTCCCTACTTTGAAAGAATTGTTGTTCCCAGACTTGTAGTAATCTTAATCTAAAGGGCACATTTACTTGTGCTAAATAATTATGATTGACACAGAACTAGGTAAATTACGAAGAACCCATTATTCACGTGATTTAGATCCAAAAAAAGAAGGCACTGAAGTTACAGTAATGGGGTGGGTTTTAAGTGTCAGAGGTCATGGCAATATTTCATTTATAACGATTCGAGATATGGAAGGAGAAATTCAAATTGTGGCAAAGAAAGGTGGATGTTCTGATGAAATACGAGAAAAACTTTCTAAATTGAAACAACATTCATCAATAAGTATTACAGGTAAAATCAAAAAATCTGAAAAAGCTCCAAACGGTGTTGAAATTAGTCCAGCAGATATTCGTGTATTTTCTGAGGTTGAAAAAATTCCGCCTTTTGAACCTCATGCAAAAACTGTAAAAAATATTGATACACGATTGGAAATTAGACCAATTGATTTACGACGACAGGTATTACAACATATTTTCAAAGCACGAAGCAATGTTCTAAAATCAATCCGAGATTATTTTTATCAAGAACAATTTATTGAAATAAACACTCCAAAAATGATTGCAACTGCTACTGAAGGAGGAGCTGCATTATTTCCTATTTTTTATTACAATAAGGAAGCTTTTCTTGCGCAGAGTCCACAATTGTATAAAGAACAACTTACAATGAGTTTTGAAAAAGTTTTTGAGATTGGTCCAATATTTAGGGCGGAACCCTCACGAACTAACAGACATCTTGCAGAAGCAATTTCAATTGATTTGGAAGAGGCATTTGTAGATTACAATGATGTAATGGAAAGAATAGAAAAAATTATCAAAATTTCTGTAAAATCTATCCAGGATTATCAGAAAGAAAATTCAGAAACTGATTTTGTTGTGCCTGAGGTTCCTTCTTCTATCCCTCGTCATAGTTATTCAGAACTTGTAGAAAAAATGAAAACTGCAGGGGCAAAAACTGAATGGGGCGATGATCTTTATCCTTTAAATTTAAAAAAAATCGGTTTAGAAGGATTTTATTTTATAAAAGATTGGCCAACTGGTCCAAAACCATTTTATGTAAAAGTAAGTAAAGATAATACTAAAATTTCTGAATCTTTTGATTTAATGTATGGGGATTTAGAATTATCATCTGGTAGCACAAGAATTGAAAAACGAGAAGAGCTGGCTGAACGAATGAAAAATAAAGGAATGAAGATAGATGCATTTGAATATCATTTAGGAGCATTTGATTATGGTGTTCCACCTCATGCAGGTTGTGGAATTGGTTTAGAGCGATTGATGATGGCGTTAACAGGAACTGAAAATATTCGTGATACAACTTTTTATCCTAGAGACGTGGATAGGCTAACCCCATAGGTGAATCAATTGGTTTCAAAAGAAGAGATTGATCGTGTTGCAAAATTAATGAGAATAGAAATAGATGATCATGTAGTACATATCGACCGTGTTCAAAAAATGATTGAGTATTTTGATATTCTAGACAAAGCAGGATTAGAATCTGAAGAATTAATCATCCAAGAACAAAAATTTGAAGATTTAAGAGAAGATAAACACATACCTTATAATGAAAAACTTATTGATAAATTAAAAAATTACAAAAATTCCTACGTTAGAGCTCCTAAGATGGTATGATTTGAGTCTTGCAATATCTGCCGTTGATTATGTTACTGAAATAAAAAATGGTAACATAACTGTTGAAGAATTTATTTCTAAAACAATAGAACGTATAAAAAAAATCGATGGTAAACTACATGCATTTCTTTCTGTAAATGAGAATGCTATTATTCAAGCAAAAGAAATTGATAGAAAAATCAAAGCTAATGAAAATGTTGGCAAATGTATGGGAATGCCAATTTCTTTTAAAGACAACATTTGTGTAAAAGGCTCAAAAACAACTTGTGCATCAAAAGTTCTTGAGGATTTTGTTTCACCATATGATGCAACAGTTGTGACGAAACTGAAATCAGAAGATGCAATTATTATTGGCAAAACAAACATGGATGAATTTGCTATGGGATTCACAACTGAATTTAGTGCTTTTGGACCTAGTAGAAATCCTTGGAATTCAGAATATGTTCCTGGAGGGTCATCAGGAGGCAGTGCAGTAGCTGTAAGTGCTCTTGAGAGTATTGCTTCTTTAGGTTCAGATACTGGGGGGTCTGTACGAAATCCAGCAAGTTTTTGTTCAGTTGTAGGATTCAAACCTACTTATGGATTGATCAGCCGATATGGTTTGATTTCATATTCCAATAGCATTGAACAGATTGGTCCCTTAACTAGAACCGTCAAAGACACAGCCTTTTTGCTTAATATTATTGCAGGAATTGATTCGAATGACAATACTACTGTTGATAACAAAGAAGAAAATTATCTTAACGATATAGATGCAGGTGTAGAAGGTAAAACTATTGGAATTATTTCTCAAATGACAAAAGGAGTAGATAAAGAAGTATCTTCTGCAACTAAAAACGCAGTTTCACAATTTGAAAAACTTGGTGCAAAAATCGAAGAAGTATCTATTGATATGGTAGAATATTCTGTAGCATCCTATTATATAATCACTGCAACTGAAGCTGGAAGCAATCTTGCAAGATATGATAACATTCGTTATGGTTTTGATTTTGATTTAGAAGGATATGAATTTAATTCATATATTTCAAAAGCTAGAAAAAATTTTGGTCCTGAAGTAACAAGAAGAATGATTCTAGGAGGTTTTGTTCCTTCTGCAGGACATGCTGGCAAATATTTCCTTAAAGCACTAAAAGTAAAAAATAAACTAACTTCAGAAATTAATGACGTATTAAAAAAAGTCGATTTGTTAGTTGCCCCTACTGTTCCTATTTTACCTTTTAAATTTGGTGAAAAGATTGATGACCCAGTTGCATTATTTTTAATAGATTTCAATACTGTAACTGCGAACTTAACTGGCAAGCCTGCAATTTCTGTGCCATTTGAATTATCAAACGGGTTACCAATAGGCATACAAATTCTTGGAAAAGAAATGCAAGATAAACTTGTGTTACAAGCTGCCCATGCACTTGAAAAGACTACAAATTTACCAGAGGTTCCTGTGTAAAATGGCAAAAATTGGTCTTGAAATTCACTGTCAATTAACAAAACTAGAAAGTAAATTATTTTGTCCATGTAAAGCAGATTATCGTGGATTTGAACCAAATACTAACATCTGTCCAATATGTATAGGACTGCCTGGTTCTCTTCCTAGATTAAATCAAAAAGCTTTAGAAAAAGCAATTATGATTTCATACACATTAAACTGTGAAATTCCAAAAAAAATCTCATTTTTTAGAAAAAATTATTTTTATCCGGATTTGCCAAAAAACTATCAAATTACCCAATTTGATGCCTACGGTCATACTAGTATGGGGTATAACGGCCATATCTCTATTGAAGGAAAAGAAATTGGGATTAGAAGGATTCAACTAGAAGAAGATCCTGGTAGATTGATCTATGAAGGTAGTTCAGAAAAAACTCAGATAACTTTAGTTGATTACAACAGGGCTGGAACCCCATTAGTAGAAATTGTTACTGAACCAGATTTTGAAAATCCAAAACAGGTTAGAATATTTCTAAATATTTTAGTGGATTTATTAGAAAATCTGGGAGTGTCAGTTCCAACTCTTGAAGGAGCAGTAAGAGCAGATGGAAATGTATCAATTGAAGGAGGAAATAAAGTTGAAATCAAAAATGTTACTTCTTTTCATGATTTAGAAAAAGCAGTGCATTTTGAAATTACAAGACAACAAAGTCTAGTGGATAGAGGCATACCAGTAGAATTAGAAACTAGACAATGGGATGACAGAAGAAAAATTACAGTGTCAGCCAGGTCAAAAGAAGAAGAACAAGATTATCGTTATTTCTTAGAAGGAGATATCCCACAGGTTCTACTTGACCAAGATAAAATCAGTAATCTAAAATCTACAATACCTGAAAGCATTCCTTCTAAAAAAGCAGGATATACTAAATATTTACCAGCACAAGTAGCTAATACTATAGCTACTGATCCATATTGGTCTGATATGATGAATACCTGCATCAGTACATTTCAGAATGAAGTTACAACTCAAAATGAAGATTACATTAATTCTTGTATTACTGAATGTGGTAATATTATAACGACAAATCTAATGGGTTTAGAAGATACAAAAGAAAAGCGAGAAAAATCCAATATTAACGCAGAAGATGTTGAAGATATAGCAAAAGCTGTTGTTAAAAAAGAAATAACAAGAAATTTATCAAAAATAGCATTACAGGAAATGAAAAAAACTGGAAAACCTCTTTCTGAAGTCATCTCTGAACAAGATTTAGGGAATATTTCTGATGAAGCAGATTTAGCTAAATTCATTGAGGAAGTAATTAAAGAAGAATTAGAAGCAGTAAATCAAATAAAAGAAAATCCAGAAACAGTGAATTTTCTCGTAGGAAAAGTCATGCAAAAAACTAAAGGTAAAGCAGACCCAATTTTAACTCTTGAATTATTAAAAAAGAAATTGGTAAGTTAAAATTATTATTGATTTTCTAATACTCCAACTAATTGATAATACTGGTCAACGGAAATTTCTCCTTTAGCCAATCTATCTTTAATAACTTCAATGGGGGTATGACGCTTTTTGAAGTTCATTAACTTATTCTTTAACCAAAATCTATTTTGAGATATTTGGTCAGAGTTTTTGTTTACTTGTTTTTGGATATTATTTTTATTTTTAATAATTTCTTGTGAATTGCTATCTACTTTACGTTTAACACCATAAACTGCACCAAACAATATTACCAAACCACCTAATGCAAATAACATTTGTGATAATTCGCTGTAATTGTTTACTGTTGATGCCTGAACTGTTATTGGGGGTGCTTCTGTTTTACTAATGATTGGAACATTATTTTCAATTGTAGGTATTGGATTTTGTCCTATTACTTGTGAAGATTCTAAACCAATAACTTCGTAAATTGATTGGTTTGGAAAGTTTCTATCAAACCATTCTTGATAAGCTACTTCGTTGTTATACCTATCAAGATAATATTGAGGTGACTTGTCTGGATCAGGGAATCCAGGTATAGTGTTTTTAAATATTTCTTGGTCAGGTTGAGTTAATCCAACAGCTTCTTCAATAGTTAGATTGGGATAATTTGTGTCAAACCACGATTTGTAAGCTACTTCGTTGTTATATCTATCAATATAGTATTGAGGATCTTTGTCAACCTTAACAAAATTTGCAATAGTAATTATTTGTGACGTTATAGGTTGACTTACAACAATCTGCTCTTGTGTTTGTTGTGTTACAGGTGTTTCTGTTTGTGGAGTTGTAGATTCAGGAATAGTTTGTGGCAGACGTGAACCATCACTAGTAAACTCAAATTTTGCTGTTTTACCAGCAGTCATATTTTGAATAAATGATTCTACAGTGTATATTCCATTAACTTGAAATTTATTATTAATCTGTAGGCTTCGTTCATACGAATTATCAGGATTGATTTGAGATTGGGTGAGCATTACAAATTCCCCACTAGAATCTCTAATGACTAGAGTAACAAGGCCTACGTCATTATCCTTAACATTCCCTGAAAACCTAATTATTTCATCTTTGGAATAAAATGTCTTATCTGTTTTTACAGATTGAACTTCTGCAAATACTGGAACAAATACTAAAGATAAGAATATTCCAAGTATAGATATTGAAAGTATTTTTTTACTTTCTCTTGTCATGCAGCCTAAATTTTGTTAATTTTCTTTATAAAAAACGCGTAGAAAAAATCCATATTTTTTAGTAGTAAGCTTTAAGAGAAAAGATCGAAATTCATGCGTATTTAGGTAAATTTGGTAACAAAAATCAGTTAGATTGATTGAAACATAATATTAATTGAATAAAAAACATATCCTTTTAATAATTATAAAGTTAGAATTCAGCGTTGATAAAAGCAGTAGTTGCCGATGACGATAAAGAAACAGTCAAACTTTTCAGTGAATTACTACAAGGTCATGGGATAAAGGTAGTAGGTAAAGGATTCAATGGACAAGATGCAGTTTTTTTATATCAAAAACTAAAACCTGATGTAACTTTTTTAGATGTAACTATGCCAGTTTTTAATGGAGTTTATGCATTAGAAAAAATTAGAGAACTCAGTGCAGATGCTATTGTAATAATGCTAGCAGATAACATTACTATGAATAACGAAATTGCAATGAATCGGCTTAAACCATCTGTTGTTATTCATGAACCTATCGATGTAAATGAAATTATTAGAAAAACCAATGAACTATGCGCACCAACCACTGATTCTGAGCAACATATGAAAAAAACAATGGTTACCCTTGCTTTGAAGAATACTTTACTTCAATTAGGAGTTCAAGAACTTGATAAAGTTGTGGATATATTACAAAAAGATTACAATTGTACTCTTGAAGATTGTTATGAATACCCTCAATATCTTAAACAAGTATTACAAGACTTGTTTGGAAATTCATACCGTGATTATATCTTAAACTCGTTAACTGAAAATATGAAGGATGTAATGTCTCAACAATCTATCAAAGAATTTCTTCAAGAACTAAGTGCATAAAGTACTAGAAAAAATTATTTTCTAAATTTTTTAATTTCTTGTATAACCATTGGTAAGAATGCACCTACATCAGAAACAATTCCTACTGCCTGCCAAGTGCCTCTATCCATTAGTTTAGTTACTGTAGGTTGATTTATGTCAACAATAATTATTTTGACATCAGCAGGTAGCATATTTCCTGTAGCAATTGAATGTAACATGGTGGAAACCATAATTACCATTTTAGCATTTTTTAGAATTTGTTTATATTTTTTTTGAGCTTCTGAAATATCCGTAATTACATCAGGTATTGGACCATCATCACGAATGGAACCAGCTAAAACATAAGGAATCTTTTTTTTGACACATTCGTACATGATTCCTTTGGTTAATTTTTTGTTTTTTACCATCTTTGAGATGGAACCAGCCTTGAATACAGAATTAATTGCCTGCATATGATTACGATAACCTCGAATGGCAAGTGTTCCATCACGTACATTCATTCCAAGTGAAGTTCCTAACGTGGCATATTCAATATCATGAACTGCAAGTGCATTTCCCGCTAAAAGAGCATTAATGTATCCAGATCTTATCAGAAAAGCAACAGATTCATCAGCACCTGTATGAACAATTGCAGGACCGCCTACCAAAACAATTTTTCCACCAGCTTTTCTTATCTTGTAAATGTCTTCTGCAACTTTTTTGGCTATGTGTTGTGTAGGTCTTTCACTAGAACTACTTCCTCCCATGAATTGAAATACATTCATTCCTTCTCTAGGCCTTTTAGGAGGAGTAACCTTTATGCCATCTTCTCCAATGACAATTTTGTCTCCTTTTTTAATTTCTTTTATTGGAACACATCTAACAGTATTAGCTTTGATTACAATGCATTTATCCATCATCATATTGTCTACTTTATTCCATTTTCCATTTCTAAAAATCTGAGTATTATTGTTAGTGGTGCTATAGAAGTTATCTGGCATGGTCATATTTTTTAGAGCAGGTTTTAGCTTTGCCTCTTTTTGAATTTTAGCAGTAGCCCCTTCTCGGTAAACTAATTCAAGGATTTGATTAAGATGCTTTTGATTTTTACCAATTACTCGAAGTTTCGCATAGCTTTCATCCTTTTTTCGTTTTCCGATTTTGATATTAAGAATTTCAAATTCTCCACCAAGATCCATAACACCATCAAAAATTTTTGAAAGGATAAGAGAATCAATAATATGACCACTAACTTCAATTTCATTCGAAAATTTTTTCATTTTTTTTCACACCGGGAGTGATACTTTACCTTTGTATTCAGGAACATTGTTAGCCTTAAGCATTTTTTCTATAGACTCTTTTTGTTCCTTAGTGATTCCTTGGACAATGGCTTTTGAAATACCATTTTGGTCACATAAAGCTAGAATATATCCACTAGTATCAGTCAAAACAAATCCAGAAGATTCATCAATAAAGGCATAAAGATTTTCTTCTCCTACTGGCTCCCAAACATTAGTTTTGTTATCACGAAGAGCTAATGCGGGCATTGCTTTATTATCAGTAAATTTATTGAGAAAATCTCGTGCTACTTGAACTCTTTTTTGACCTTCTCTGAGGGCGGCAAAATATTGCATGTATAATCAAATATGTTAATTATTATAAATTATTTCAAACTTGTCATGTTATTTCATTTAAAATTCGCTTAAACTTGGATTTCAAGCTTTTTTAAAAGTCTAGTTACAATTTTACCATTATCATTTCTTTCTTCCATAATTTTTTTCAATCTAGTTTTATTTATCGATCTTTTTTTCTCATTAGAAATAATTTGGAAATATTCTTCATCTAAATCACTATTTGTTTGAAGCCGTTTGATTATTTCAAATAAAACTCCAATAACTTCGTTTTGAGCTTTAATTAATTCATCTTTACTTTGTTCAGACATATCTATCATGTATTATTAGGTTCTATTTGATAATTGTTTGATAGTAAAAGTTTTTTAAAAATTTCTTTTAATTCATTATTTTTAATTTCATTATTAGCAGTTTCAATAAAAGATTGAATATTTTCTTTAGAATTACTATTCTTAGAATAATTGATAGCTTGAAAAGCCATTTCTAATCTATCAATGTCATGAAGAAACAAAGATTCTTCAGTCTTGTTATCTTGGTATTCATTCCAAATTTCATTATATTCTTGTTCCAAATTTAATGGTAGTTTTTTTAGAATTATTTTCATAGCATCATTTTCAATTTTGTTTTTTCTTTTTTTTGATATTTCATCAGGAATAAAATCTCCAACTTTTGATTCTGCCAAATCATGAAGTAATGCCATTTTCAAAATTTTGTTTGTGTCAAGTGCTAATAAATCTGATAGAACCATAGACATGATTGCCATAGAATAACTATGATCTGCTACAGATTCTACATTTTTTAATCCAAGTTTATCTTTCCAACCTTTTCTTTGAATTGTTTTTAATCCAAGAACAATTTGAAAAAAATCCTGTACCAAATCTAGAATTTCCTAGTATCTCCCTCTAACAGACCTGAACCATGATGAATTCGATCTATGTGTTTAGATAATTCTTCTTTGGAGTCAAATATCGATTCACAATATGGGCAAGAAATTTCAGACATACTATATCCTCCCCAAATGGTCATTTAAATTATATTTTTTTGCTAAATTTCGAATAAGATAATAATCTTGGTGTCTCATATTTTGCGTGAAAATTTATACAAAGACCGGAGATGATGGAACCACTGGCATTCAAAATGGAGCTAGAATTTCAAAAACTGATTCCAGAATTCAAGCATATGGAACGGTTGATGAAATTAATTCATTTCTAGGAATCATACTTTCAAAACTTGATGAAACGGATTTGGAAAATTTAATAACAAAACTTCAAAATGATCTTTTTCTAGTTGGTTCAGATTTATCAAATCCTGATTTAAAAAATACCCAAAATCGTGTAAATGATGAAATGATAAAAACATTAGAAGAAAACATAGATAATTTAGAAAAAAAACTACCCCCAATTACTAATTTCATTCTACCAGGAGGGCATGAAATTGCTGCATTGGTTCATGTTTCACGATCTATTACAAGAAGGGCAGAAATTTTTGTAATCTCTTTATCTGAAAAAGAAAAAATTAACAATAATTGTATAATATATCTAAATCGATTATCTGATTTACTATTTGTTATTGCAAGAACCATAAACCAACGAAAAAATGTCAAAGACGTTATCTGGAATTCAAAAAAAGACACACTTTAATGCCCAGAATTAGAAAAAATTCGATATGCCAAGGTAGCTCAGCCCGGGAGAGCACTCGGCTGAAGACCGAGCTGTCGCGCGTTCAAGTCCCGCCCTTGGCATCTTTTTAGTTTAATATCATTACACAATATTCTAGGCAGGATTTTGAAATAAGGCATAAATTCAATGATTTAAATCTGCATAATGTTTTAATAGTCGAAATTCTCTTTTTTTTCAGTTTCATACATGATAAAAAAGAAAGTTAAAAAGAAGTCTAAATTGGAGGAAGAAAAAAAAACTAATGAAAAAACAAAAACTAAGAAATCTAAACCTAAACAAAAGAAAAACAAAGAAAATGAGATCTCCTCTACTGAAATTGGAATAGTTATCATTGATGAGGAACTTAAAGAAGATAAAGAGTCAGAGCTTGAAGAAAGAAAGGCATATCTTGAAGAAGCTAAGTCACAAGAGGCCACTGATTAGAAATCTGCCTACTGAAACTCAATCTTAAATATCAAAAGTAAATAAAGCAAATGATCGTATATTCATTATATTGAGAGCACTTTGCTTGATTTCTGTAAAGCCTGGAACCGTGGACAGAGTTGTAAAGGTCTTAAAGAAAAAACGCAAATTGATAAGAGAAATCATGGTGGTTACTGGAAGATCTGACATTAGTGTTGTTTTACAAGGTTCCATTGATGAAATCAATAATATGGTAATTGATTTTAAAAAAATTAAGGAGATTGTTTCAACAGAGACTTTAATGGAAGTGGAGGTTAATCTTGGATGGTAAAAGCAGTCATATTGGTTAAATCTCCAAAAAAATTAATTGCCGCAAGACTTCGAAAAATAAAATCCATTAACGAATCATTTCCTGTAAGTGGACAGTTTGATGCTGTAGTACTAATAGACGTAGGAAATTTACCAGAAATCAAAAACATTACTACTGAAATTCAAACAATTAGTGGAGTAGAAAGCACTGAAACTATGATTGAGGTTCAATAACAAAAAGGAATTTAACTTGGGGCTTAAGATTTAAAAACGGAGAAAATCGGATTCGGATGAACATTAAAAGAGTTGGAAATGTGATACTTGCTGTAAGGGATTTAGCTAAATCCGTTAGTTTTTACAATGAAATTATTGGATTACCTATAAAACAACAACGAAAATCATGGGTAGATTTAGGTTCAAAAGGTGCATTAATTAGCCTACATCCTGCTTCTCAATCATCTCCACA
>Ga0209980_10000345_pt1 | contig 24961 bp, 23 predicted proteins | sample CR02metaG_FD_183611 | JGI IMG/M metagenome (GOLD analysis project Ga0209980, IMG submission 183611) | Deep subsurface microbial communities from Mariana Trench to uncover new lineages of life (NeLLi) - CR02 metaG (SPAdes) (version 2) | ecosystem: Environmental > Aquatic > Marine > Ocean trench...
CCGGTGCTGTCGAATGCAGCCTCATTGCTCGAGGTCTATCAGCAGGCATTGCAAAGCGACCCCCGGATTCACGAGGCCGAAGCGCGCCGACTGGCGGCACTTGAAGCACAGCCACAGGCGCGAGCTGCGCTGTTTCCGCAGATCAATGCGAGCGGCTCGTGGGAGTCCAACAGCGGAAACGGCTCAAACCTTGTGTTTGATACCACCCTTGTACCACCACGATTCCGGCCAGCGTCTATCGAATCAGATTCCGAAACGACCCGTTGGAATGTCGAGATAAGGCAGACGCTGTTCCGATGGGACCAGATTGTCGGCCTCAAACAAGCTGGCAAGGTGGTGGCCAAAGCCGAGGCCGACCGGGAAGCAGCACAGCAGGACTTGATCGTTCGTGTCGCTACGCGCTACTTCGAGGTCCTCGGTGCGGAAGACCGGCTGACTTCGATCCACGCTGATCGCCTCGCTATCGCCAGGCAACTCGAGCAGGCGAAACAGCGTTTCGCCGTCGGCCTCATTGCGATCACCGACGTGCAGGAATCCCAGGCAGCATATGACAGCTCCGTTGCATCGGAAATACAAGCCAAGCGGGAGCTGGCGACGGCGCGGAATTTTCTCAGAGAAATAACCGGAGAATACGTCTCGTCGCTTTCGGCGCCGGGAGAGAATTTCCCATTGCCGAATCCAAACCCCGCCGACGAACAAAGCTGGATCGATTTGGCAATGGGTCAAAACCTGGCGCTTGTTTCAAGCCGTTTCGATGAACAAATTGCGCGACATGAAATTTCTTTTCGGCGGACCGGCCATTATCCATCGATAGATCTTGTCGCTAACACAAGTAGCACGGATAGCACTGCTGACCGAAATGTAGACAATAGTGGCCTGTTCCCTGCGGATAGCGATTTCAGAAACGATTCAATATCCCTGCAAGTGACGTTCCCGATATTTGCGGGTGGTCGCACTTCGTCACGGGTTCGTGAGGCAGTTTACTTGCACCGCGCGTCTCGCGAGCAGCTGCAGCGCGTGACTCGCGAAACAGAGCGGGCAACACGTGATGCATACCTCGGTGTGTTATCCGAAATCAGTCGAGTCAAAGCTCTGGACCAGGCCGTTGCGTCGAGCAGGACCGCCCTCGAGGCAACGCAGGCGGGCTTTGATGTCGGTACCCGCACGATCGTCGATGTTTTGAACTCACAGCGTACATTGTATATTGCGATTACGAACTACTATCAAAGCCGCTACGTGTATATCGGCAATGTTCTGTTGTTAAAACAGGCCGCTGGCATGCTACAGATTCAGGACCTGGAACAGATCGACCGCTGGCTGCAGGAAAGAATCCCTCCGGAGCAAGCGATTGCCGAAGAGGAAAAGGAGAAGTCCAGCTAGCCGGACGCCATTTCCTAATCCTTCTGGACCTTGGTGATCAGCGGCTCCATCAGATCGAGGAGCCGCTGAAGCGCACCCCTGTTCTCCGCCAGAATCTTGCGGCCTTTGCTAGCCATCTTCTCTGCTTCATTGCTGTCGCGAAATAGCTTCTTGAGCGCAACAGCTAGCTCCGCTGCGTCTCGAACCTGGACGAACGCACCCAACTCACTGAACATATTCGCAATATCCTGCATATTGAAGAGATGGGGACCGGTAATGACTGGCAATCCGAGGGCGGCAGGCTCGAGGAGGTTGTGCCCACCGATTGGAACGAGTGTACCACCGACAAACGCAATATCGCTTGCGGCATAAAACATCGGCAACTCACCCATCGTATCGCCAAGAAACACTGCTATGTCGCTGGGACATATGCTTTCGTCGGTACGTGATATGAATTCTATTTCTTTTTTCCTAAGCAGTGACTTGACTGATCCGAATCGTTCCGGATGTCTGGGTACAAGTATCAGCAGCGCGTTCGGTATCTCCTCGAGCAGCTGCCGGTGTGCCGAGAGCACCTGATCTTCTTCTTTGTCATGAGTGCTTGCAGCGACCCACACGGGCCGTTCGCCGAAATATTGCTTTCGAAACGCTTCACCGCGCGATTGGAGATCTTCTGGCATCTCGAAATCGAACTTGATGTTGCCGGTGACCCACGTTCGCTCCGGCGCCGCACCGAGCGACCGGAAGCGTTCTGCGTCAGACTCGCTTTGGGCTGCGATGACGATGCCGTGAGACAAAGTCTCGCGAAATAGTGGCAGGAAACGGCGATAGCGGTTCACCGATTGAGGCGAAATGCGGGCACTAACAAGAATCAGAGGAACCTCCCTGCTTCCGCAAGCATCGTAGAGATTCGGCCAGATTTCCGTCTCCATGATCAGGGCGAGGTCAGGTTTGATGGAATCGAAAAAATTTCGAACGGCAAACAGCAACTCGAATGGAATATAGCAATGGGTTACGCGATCGCCGTACAGGCTGGATACTCTCGCGGCACCGGTCGGCGTAACCGTCGTAATGAGCAATTTCCGGTTCGGGAAGCGGTCTTGCAGAACCCGTACCAGAGGAACCGTTGCCTGTACTTCACCAACCGACACCGCATGAATCCAGATGCTGCCCTGGGACAACATGGGATACCCGAAGCCGAGCCGTTGGCCCAGCCTGTCCCAGTACGCTCGATTGACCAGGCCGCGAAAAATCCAATACAGCGCGTAAAGCGGTGATAACAGATAACTAAGAAGAACGTAAGCGAATCGCATCAGCTGTTGGAGCCCGTCCTGACGGGCAACTTTGAAAAGCTAGCCGGACGCTAGCCCGGACTATTCATGAATCGGCGCGATAATTGCGCAGAGCATTGTCCGCACACGAAATTTTCCTCCTTCGGGAATACACACTGGTATTCCGCTCCGGAGGAAAATTTCGTGTGCGGGCAAGGATCAAGCAAGGGCGCGAGTGCACTCATGAATAGTCCGGGCTAGTGTCCTGTCCCGACAATAAATTGACTAAGTCGACTACAGTTTTTCGTGGCTGGCAAGACGTGGCGACGAGTGATAGCACCGCTATGGCGAGGAGCCGCAACGCCGCCAGTCGCGAACAGACCTGCCGAGTTCGGTAAGTTACCTGCGGGACAGGACACTAACCCCTCATCCGCACTGAGAGTCACCGCAACTCAGGCAAGTCCTGCAGCCGTCCATCACAACGATAGCTGCCGTACTGCACTTCAAGCAGAGCTGCGCACCTTCCGGGTAGTCACCCTTGGAAAAAGCATCCTGCTGCTTTGCTCTGGCCTCGAACTCTGCCCTTTTTTCCGCGATCATCTTTTTCTGACCTTCGTCGAGTTCCGGCTTGGCCAGAAGACCGATCGAGATCAGGTGCTTTTCAACGACGTAGCCCAGCTCGGCGATGATCGATGGCATGAACGTGCCACCGGGCTTCCAGTAGCCGCCGCGCGGATCGAACACCGCCTTCAGCTCATCCACAAGAAATGTTACATCGCCACCTTTGCGAAAGACGGCAGACATAATGCGCGTCAGTGCAACTATCCACTGGTAATGATCGAGGTTCTTTGAATTGATGAAGACCTCGAAGGGGCGGCGTTTTTCGTATTCCGTACCTTCATTCAAAACGATGTCGTTGATCGTTACATACATCGCATGATCTGACACTGGCGTTTTTACTTTGTAGGTCGAGCCGATGAGCATCTCCGGACGTTCGAGCTTCTCGTGCATGCGGATGATTTCTGCGCCACCGGAATCGGATTGCTCCCTTTTAAACTCAGGTCTTTGCGTGGCCGAGGCTTCGTCTTCGGAGTTCTTTACAGCATACCCAACTATTTTTTTTTCGATTTTTTTCGTGCTCATCTCAAAATTTACCGTAGTAACCTTCTTTCAACGCATCATACAAATTGGCGGCGGTATGTACTTCGCCGTCGTATTCAATTTCTTCGTCGCCCCTGAATTCGACCTCCGAACCGTCTTCTAGCGTGAACGAATAAACAGTGTTTTTCAGATCTTTCTCTTTAACCAACACACCCTGGAATGCCTCAGGGTTGAAGCGGAATGTCGTGCAGCCCTTCAGACCCTTTTCATAGGCGTAGAGGTAAATATTTTTGAAATCTTCATACGGATACTTGGTAGGAACGTTCGCCGTCTTGGAAATTGAAGAATCAATCCACTTCTGGGCCGCCGCCTGAATATCGACATGCGCAGTCGGCGTAATATCCTCCGCCGTTATGAAGTAATCCGGCAGTTCGGCATCCTCCTTGCCTTCTGTCTCAGAACCCTTCGGCATTGCCTGAGGATTCACCAGGCCGCGGTATGCCAGAAGTTCGAAGGAGAACACGTCGACTCTTTCCTTCGTTTTCTTGCCCTGGCGGATTACATTTCTGAAGTAGTGGTGCGCGAAACTCGGCTCGATGCCGTTACTCGCGTTATTTGCCAATGACAGTGAGATCGTGCCGGTTGGGGCAATCGAGCTGTGGTGGGTGAACCGTGCACCAATTTGGGCAAGGTCTTCAACCAGCTGCGGCGCTTCCTGGGCGAGCTTCTGCATGTAGTGGCTGTAGCGGCTGTGCAGAATACGGCCGGGCACCTTGTCGCCAAGCCTGTAGCCGTCCTCCGCCAATTGCGGGCGCTTGGCGAGCATTTCTCTCGTTATCTCGAACTCCTCATCCATGATCGGCGCCGGACCTTTTTCTTTTGCCAGCTCGAGCCCGGCCTCCCACCCAGCGAGCGCCAGTTGCCTCGCGACTTCCTCGGTGAAGCTCACGGATTCCTTGCTGCCGTATCGCATGCGCTGCATCGTGATCGCCGAACCGAGTCCCAGAAAACCCATGCCATGGCGGCGCTTGCGGCTGATTTCATTGCGCTGTAACGGTAGCGGCAGACCGTTTATCTCGACAACGTTATCGAGCATTCGTGTGAAGACCTTGACGACCTTTTTGAACTCTTCCCAGTCGAATCTGGCTTGCTCCGTGAATGGTTCCAACACGAACCTGGTGAGATTGACCGAACCGAGAAGACAGGAGCCGTACGGTGGAAGTGGCTGTTCACCGCATGGATTCGTCGCCCGAATGTTTTCGACAAACCAGTTGTTGTTCATTTCGTTGACCTTGTCGATCAACACGAAGCCAGGCTCAGCGAAATCATAGGTCGATGCCATGATGACATCCCACACGCGGCGCGCCGGTATGCTGCGATAGACCTTGCAGGCTACCCGGCCATCCGGGTTACGTACATACTCGTCCGGCCCCGGCCACTCCCGCCAGACGAACTGCTTTTCGTCCTGTACGTCGAGTCCATCCTGCTCGACTTCTTTCGGCGTTACCGGAAAAGCGAGCTTCCATTCATCGTCATTCTGTACCGCGTGCATGAACTCCTCGGTAATAAGGAGCGACAAGTTAAACTGCCGCAAGCGGCCGTTTTCGCGTTTTGCGCGTATGAATTCAATGACATCCGGATGTCCGACATCGAACGTGCCCATCTGCGCACCGCGCCGCCCCCCGGCTGACGATACCGTGAAACACATCTTGTCGTAGATATCCATGAATGACAGCGGACCCGAGGTGTATGCACCAGCACCCGTAACGTATGCGCCTTTAGGCCTCAGTGTCGAAAACTCGTAGCCGATGCCGCAACCGGCCTTCAGCGTCAGCCCGGCCTCATGGACCTTGTTCAGTATATTGTCCATCGAATCGGCAACCGTACCCGATACAGTGCAATTGATCGTCGAGGTCGCTGGTTTGTGCACCTGAGCGCCGGCGTTCGAGATGATTCGTCCTGCCGGGACAGCGCCGCTTCGCAATGCCCAGAGAAATTCTTCGAAACATTTCTCCCGAAGCGACTCTTCCTCGACTTCGGCAAGCGCGCGCGCGACACGCTTGAAGGTGCCATCTATTGTCTCATCTAAGATGGTTCCATCTTTCGTCATCAGGCGATATTTTGACTTCCAGATGTCCAGCGACGCGGGCTGAAATGTAATATCGGCCACAGAATTAGCGTCGACATGAACCGCAGACTTCATTTGGTCTCAACTCCCCTGAACTCCCTAAGGAGACCCCAAAAGATTATTTTGTACCCATCTATCCAGCGCTTTTTACAGCGAATAGTTACCAGCTCACCACTTTCAATTTTTTAAGCGGCGAGTGCCAAATATGGCCTCTAACTTCGTTATGGCAGGCACAAGATGTTGTGCTTGCGAGGGAGCAAGATTATGCCTGCTCGGGGCTACTGTCAAGGCTTAGTCGGATTTTTTCTCTAGATCATTAAACGTTATTTTTCAATAGTTTACACCAACTACTGAAATAAGTGCTTTAAAACATTAGTGAAAAAAATGACACTTTTGTGAAATTTTTTTTTCACTATATCTAGTGGCATTAAGTGAAATACAAAGGGCGCTTTTGACGCCCAAATTGGGTCTCATTTCGCTGCAATTTACGCCTTGAAATATTGATTCGCGACCCTATTTCAGGCGGCAACAATGCATTTTCTCGGGGCCTTTTCAGGGCCTTACATACAGAAGGTGCGCTTGTATTTTAGGAGTTAAATATGAACATACGCAGATACGAACCCTGGTCAATTTTTGACCTCATGCACCGTGAACTGTCGGCTTATTCGGGCTATCGAACAACACTGAACGAAGAAAACAACACGGTAGCCGACTGGATACCGGCCGTTGATATCGTTGAGAGAAAAGACAAGTTTGTCCTCACGGCCGACGTGCCCGGCGTCGATCCCGCTAACATTGAAGTCAGCATGGACGCAGGCGTCCTTAGCGTGTCCGGTGAGCGGCACAGCGAGACCAGCGATGAGACTGACGGCCTCAAGAGAGTGGAAAGAATCAGCGGCAGGTTTTACCGCCGGTTCACATTGCCGGAGGCTGCTGACGCCGACAGCATCGTTGCAAAGAGCAGCAACGGCATTCTCGAGGTCACGATACCGAAGCACCCCGAGATCCAGGCCAGACGCATCACCGTCGAAGCCGCCTGATCGGACCCGCGGGATATCGTCTTGCGACGCTTCTCCGCCGTGGCGCATCTCATCAAGAACGCGCCACGGCGGTATTGAGAATCCCGCCGGAACTTTTCGGCAACTCTCGTTGTCCTCCGTTAAAGCGGATATCATGCACGTTCAGCGGTGATTCAGCCGTCGAACAGTAGTATCGGTCCTTGCTTGCATTGATCGATCGAGGAATCCTGAACCATGAGCACGAAAATTAGACTTCTTTGGGCCGCCGCCCTCTTATCTCTGGTGGCCATCGGCTCCGCGGCGTTGCCCGACCAGGTCGGCGGCCAGCCCGTGCCAAGCCTCGCCCCGCTGGTGAAGAAGGTCTCGCCTGCCGTCGTCAATATCCGTGTCAGCCAAACGGTTACGACACGATCTCCATTCGGTGACGACACGTTTCGTCGGTTTTTCGGCATTCCGGACGAACGCGAAGTTGCCAGTGCTGGCTCCGGCGTCATCGTTGATGCCGAGAATGGCTACATACTTACGAATCACCATGTCGTCGAAAATGCCGACAGGATTCTGATTTCCCTGATCAATGAAGATTCTCTCGAAGCCGAAGTGATCGGATCCGATGCCGCGACCGATATCGCCGTCATCAAAGTGGACCCTAAAAACCTCGTGGAATTGCCCATCGGCGAATCCGATGAGGTCGAAGTCGGAGACTTTGTCATCGCCATCGGCAATCCGTTTGGACTCGGCCATACCGTGACTTCCGGTATCGTCAGCGCACTTGGCCGAACAGGAATAAGCCGCACAGGCTACGAAGACTTTATCCAGACCGATGCCTCGATTAATCCAGGCAATTCGGGGGGCGCTCTCGTCAATATGAAGGGCGAGCTGGTCGGCATCAACTCGGCCATCATCAGCCGCTCGGGCGGCAATGTCGGCATCGGTTTTGCGGTGCCGTCAGAGATTGCCCGCTCGATCATGCGACAGATCCTCGAGTTCGGCGAGGTTCGCCGTGGTTTGCTAGGTGTGACCATTACCACAATCGATGAAGAAGGTGCCAAGGCTCTGGGCGCCGAAGTCAACAGCGGGGCATTGGTCTCTAATATCGAGCCTGGCTCGGCAGCCGAGCAGGCCGGCTTACGGGTCGACGACATTATTGTCAAGGTGGACGAAAAGAAGATCGACGACAGCCGCGAGTTGGCAAACGCTATCGGCCTCAAAGGATCTGGTGAACAGGTAAACATCGAGTTTGTTCGCGACGGAAAATCCCGCCAGGTTACTGCAACGCTCGGTCAGCAGTCCGTATCGCGCACCACCGGCACTGAAATTCATCCGGGACTCGATGGAGCGCAGTTCGCAACGAGCTCGACAAGCAGTATTTCCGGCGTCAACGTGACGGAAGTCGAGCCTGGTAGCCCTGCAGCCCAGCGTGGTTTGCGATCGGGCGACACGATTATTGCTGTCAATCGTCGATCAGTTGCAAACCTGGCTGAGCTGCGCACCATTGCCCGGGGCAGTCGCATCCTGTTCCTGCTGGTACAGCGCGGCGACCGGCAATTGATGCTGCAGATCCGCTAATAAAAGGGGGCGTACCCCTTTTCCTCCTTTTTTGACAATTAATGGGGTACGTCCCCTTTTATGTCTGTTCTGCAAGCGTCTCAGCGCGCACGTAGAAACAGCGTAAGTCGCCCTCGCACTGCGCCAGCAATTCACGAAATTCCTCAAGCCGGCCCTGATACAGCGACAACGGAATCAGAGTTGCATTGTTGAGTGGAGATCGGAGCCAGCCCGGGCTGCGGCGGCCGCTTCGATCGACTTCCCGAGCCGCTGCCTCTCCCAGTTCAGTCAGAATTGCCTGCTTGCGTTCTCGTTTTCGATCTTCGTCGGCCCCGCTTTCGTATAACTCGGTCAGTTTGGCCCGGGCAGTCTGAACGTGCTGAATTAACTGCTGCCTGAACTCACGGCTGCTCCTGTACTCTTGCAGGCGATCTGTCTCGCCGCGGCTCGACAGCCAGCGCTCGATACCGATTTCCTCAACGGCAGAGGCAAAGGACTCATTGAACTCGGAATTGTCCTTCACGTAGAGCTGTTGATGGGCGAGTTCATGAAAAAGTACCGCTACTAAATCGAGATCGGTCCAGTGCATCATGGTGTTGAGCACCGGGTCCGAGAATCGGCCAAGTGTGGAATATGCGCTGACACCGCCGACGACGACGTCAAACTCGTCGCGCCTTAGCTTCTCCGCCTGGCGCTCGGCATCCTCTTTGGAGAAATAGCCACGATAGCCGACACAACCGGCAACCGGATAGCACCATGTCTTCGCCTGCAAAGAAAATTCCGGGGCGGCGAAAACGTTCCAAACAACATAATCACGCTCGAGGTCTGCGTAAGTCCGATAACTATCGTTGTCGGGAAGTTGAAGTTCGCGTATCGAAAAATCGCGCACCTCTTTGACGAGCACAAGCCGATCTTTGAGCGCATCGGGTGAATCAGCATCCTGAATAACTTCATCAACAGGTCGTCGCTTGTTCATGAGTTCCATATGACCACGCGCAGCCTGCAAGTAATAACAACCCTCGATTTGCAGGACGAGCATAAGAATTGCAAATCCACACAAGAGACGCCTGGTTCCTCGACGTGGATGCCCACTGGTTTTTTTGCTTAAGAATGGCGACATCGATTTAGTCTACCGCAAACTCCTTAAAACGCTAGAATCAGCCGAGGGGAAAATAGCTATCGCAACCGTCCGGAGAAGCAGTGCATGAAACAATCAATTGCGCATATAGCATTGATCGTTGAAGACTACGACAAGGCTATAGACTTCTACACAAACAAACTTCATTTTACGCTCATCGAAGATACCTACCAACCTGAACAAGATAAACGTTGGGTTGTAGTTGCGCCCCCTAATTCGATCGGGACAACACTTTTACTAGCGAGAGCATCGAACCCAGAACAAGAGGCGTTTGTCGGCAATCAATCTGGCGGCAGAGTCTTTTTGTTTCTCAGTACGGACGATTTTCGGCGAGACCACAGCGATATGGTTAAGCGAGGAATCAATTTCGTCCGAGAACCCAAAGAAGCAGACTATGGCACTGTGGCTGTTTTTGAAGACTTGTACGGCAATTTGTGGGACCTAGTGGAATTCGGTCCCGACCATCTTTACTGAAGCCTTACTGGTTGATGAGGAACCGGCTGACCATGTTTGGCAGGATCGATATCCAGATAATGACGACGATCAAACGGCCTGGATAGCCTGGATGCTGCTTACTTGTTCCCGTTGTCGAGGCGACCCGTATCGTAGGGATCGAAACCAGTGTCCTCCTCGGCGCTGCACAACGAGTCGCCTTCCAGGCCGAGTGTCCCGTGAGATATAGAATTCCTGTCTTCAGATTTTTCGATTCTTAAACTGCCGGTGTCAAAAATGCTGCTGTCAGCTTGATTTGTCCAGGACAAGCTAAAGGTTGAATCATGACTTTTTGTCCCTAGTCTTACGCTGACTGGTGCCCGCTCCGCACTATTAGCAGCGGATTGTTGTTGTGAGTCTGGCTTCAGCCAGTCTATGAAACGCTTCATTATTGATCCTCCAATGATCCCTGGCCCACGACAATGGGGGAGCCAAACAGCAACCTTGCTTCCGGGGTTGGAATTACGACCCCGCCTACATACATCAACGAATTGTCGAGGCAAAAGGTTCCATATTTCGGTTGCAAAGCCGGGGTTATGTCCGTATTGGCGGTGAGTCCTCAGTAGATATAGAAAATCACCCCGGTTACATTTAGGCCAGCCCCTGGCCAATTTCAGTTGTTCTGCTAGCCATGGCGCTGCCCAAAGCGACAGATTAATTGTTGATATGAATATTTATTATTATAATTCAACTACTTACTTCAGTAATAGTTGTTAAGAGAGCCTGCGCCGATGGAGGTTTACCTGGTTGGCGGTGCTGTTCGGGATGAGCAGCTTGGATTGCCTGTCAGAGAGCGGGACTGGTGCGTCGTCGGCGCGACTCCTGATGAGCTCCTATCCAAGGGTTATCGACAGGTCGGCAAGGATTTTCCGGTTTTTCTGCACCCGGAGACTAACGAAGAATATGCGCTCGCAAGGACCGAGCGAAAGACGGGTGCGGGTTATCACGGCTTCGAATTTCATACATCGCCTGATGTAAGTCTGGAGGAAGACCTTTGTCGTCGGGATCTGACGATAAACGCCATGGCGAAGGATGCCCACGGCAGGCTTATCGATCCATTCGACGGCAAATCCGACCTGGAGCGTCGGCAACTGCGGCACGTATCCGCTGCCTTTTCAGAAGACCCGGTGCGTATCTTGCGTGCTGCCAAATTCCGGGCACGATTTGCCGAGCTCGGTTTCGTGGTGGCCAGCGAAACACTGGAGCTGATGACAAGAATGGTTGCCGACGGTGAAGCAGATGCGCTGCAGGCAGACCGAGTGTGGGCAGAAACCGAGGCGGCGCTCTCGGGTCCGAATCCACACCTTTATTTTCAGGTACTGCGTGAGTGCGGCGCACTGGCTGTCGTCTTTCCGGAGATCGACGCATTGTTTGGCATACCGCAGCCGCCGAAGTGGCACCCCGAGATCGATTGCGGTCTGCATACGCTGATGGTGCTCGAGCAATCCGCCAGACTCAGCGAAGATATCGATGTCAGGTTTGCGGCCTTGGTGCATGATCTCGGTAAGGCCACGACCAGGCAATCGGATCTTCCTGGCCACCCCGGGCACGAGCGCCGTAGCGTCAAACTAGTGCAAAGCATGTCTGAACGGCTGCCTGTTCCACGGGCTTGTCGGGAGCTCGGCGTGCTCGTTGCCGAGTATCACATGCACTGCCACCGCGCTTTCGAGCTAAAGCCGTCGACGATATTGAAAGTGCTGCAGAAGGTTGACGCTTTCAGACGGCCAGAGCGATTCAAAAAGTTTTTGCTCGCCTGCGAAGCGGATGCTCGCGGCCGCACCGGATTTGAGAACAGAGATTATCCTCAGGCAAATTACTTTGAACGAGCCTGGAAACAGGCCAGCCGGGTTACTGCCGACCAGGTGGCTGTCGTGGACGCCAGTGGTGCAGATATCGGCACCGAGATAAACAAGATGCGCCTTAATGCGATCAAGCTGGTGAAAGCCGGAACTGCGAATCAAGTTCCACAAAGGAACCACTAAGATCCGTAAAAAAACCAGAAAAACGAAAACACCGTCGTGCCACCGAAGTCTTTGGAATCGTCGTAACCGAGGCGCAATTCGATATCGCTTGCATCGCTCGCCGGAAAGAGGAACCCGACGCTTGCTGAATCTACTCGACCACTGTCGATCGCCGTTTGTCGGCTGCCAAGTTGCAGGCTGAGCAGTTTGAGCCCGAATTTGATATCGATACCGGCATCCACTCTGTGATCCAAGAGGCTGTTAGCAAGACTAAGCCTCGAGGCAGCAAGAAAACTTAAATCAGAGATATTCTGCAATTGAGTCAGATCGACAGAGTAATCATAGGTCATGCCGCGAATGAACAGACCGGTGCGTTCGCCGGCATTGACTCTGAAACTTAGTCCATATCCGTCCGCCTTAAAGCCGACCTGGCGCCGCTGCAGCACCGGCTCGAGGTTGAAAATAAAGTCGAAATCGCGTTTCTCATAGTCCGCCGCAAACGATATCGCCTTAGTCCGAACGTAAAGTGAACCGCGCATATCGAAGGAATCGAGGACATCGTCGTCGCCCCAGTAGCCCGCACCCAGGCGGATGCCAACCGGGCCGAAATAATGGTCCAGACCGATGTCGCCGTACACCGTGTCGAGCTCGCTAACCACACCCTCTGCCTGGGCTTTAGCAACCGTTACGGAGAGCCAGGTTTTTTCGGTAAGGCCAAAATCACCAGACGCCGAGAACGAAAGGCTGTCAGAGGTGTCGCCTTCGACGCCAAAACCAATGAAATAACCGTCGAGAGCAACAGCATTGCCACTCAGTAGCATTGCCAGCAAAAACACAATCTTTCGCCTAAACGATGGCATACATAATCACTCCCGCAAGACCGAGCCTATATATAGCAAACGGCAGAAGGCCGATTGCGTTGACAAATCTCATAAAGAAATCGATGCTCAGATAGGCCACCACAGCCGAAATCGCCGCGCCGACTGCCAACTGCACCCAGGCAATCTGCGTACCCTCAACTATCAACAATGTCGTCTTGTATCCCGTTGCAAGCAATATAACTGGTGCAGATAACAGGAAAGAAAATCGTGCCGCATCCCGGCGCTGGAAGCCCAGGATCATCGCTGCGCTGATTGTTATGCCCGAGCGAGACGTTCCGGGAACGAGCGCAAGTGCCTGGGCGATGCCGATAATGATGGCGTCCTTCAACCCGATATTCGCAATGACGCGTTGATGCTTGCCAAATCGATCGGCCAGCGCCATCAGGACGCCGTAGCCCGCAAGGGTATAGACAATGACCAGCGGGCTCCTGAGGTTGGCCTCGATCCAGCCGGCAAATAAGAGGCCGGTGATCGCGGCCGGTACGGTGCCGATGAGAATGAACAACGCCAGCCTCGACTGGGGCGAGGCAGCGCTGCCGCTAAGTAATCCTACACCACCAGAGATCAGCGCCCTCAGATCATTGCGAAAATAGACAGCAACCGCCAGGAGGGACCCGAAATGAACAGCGACATCGAACGTCAGGCCCTGGTCTGTCCAGCCAAACACGGCTGGCACGAGCAACAGGTGGCCTGAACTCGAAATAGGCAGGAACTCAGTCAGTCCCTGCACAATGGCAAGCACGATGGTTTGTAACCAGGTCACAATATGTGTGCCCTGTCAGCGCTGTCGAACGCTGTCACGCCTGTGAATTCCCCGCGGCTCAAGCCGATGCACTTGAAACTCTCGCCCATCTCGCCCGGCAGCGTAAGAACCTTGACCTGCCGCGACAATTCGAGCTGATCGGCAATCGGTAAATCAGCGATACCAGCCAACTCCTCTTCGAGACCACCGCTTATAAGAAAATCTGCCTGCGTGACGAACCCTACGATATCGAGGCCGTGTTCGTCAGCCGATTGGGCAACGGCGGTGAAGTCGACCCAGCTCGTCAGGTCCTGAATGCCAGCATAGATGAGCGGCTCGTTATGGGCATGATGGCGAAAGTGACATCGAAGCCAGCCTTGATCGTGATCAGGGGAATAATATTCGCTTCGGCTGACACCGTAATCGAAGAGCAGCACCAGGCCTTTGGTCAGGCACATCGCCAGTTGTGCGATCCAGTCGGGCAAGCCAAGTGATACCTCGGACTGATAGCCTCTTGGCAAGGGTTTACCAATGTCTGCCTCAATCCTTTCGACGGCTGCTGTGAGTACTTTCGGAGCCGGTTTCTTGCTCCAATCAAAGCCCGTTTCGTCTGCGGTAACGTGCATCTGGAGTACAGCATCGTCTGTACGTTCGAATCGCTCGACGGGAAGTGCATCGGCCACTTCGTTGGCGATCACCACGCCTGTAAAGTCTTCGGGCAGTTCGCTCAACCATTCGACTCGTCTGTGCAAGCCCGGCAGTTCTTCGCGAATCAGCTCTTGCTGCCTCGCGAGCAGGTCTGGCGAAGGTTCGAGAATAAGGTATCGCTCAGGTGGCGATTTCAGGTCATCCAATGATTGAAGAATATCGACGGCAAGCTTGCCGCTACCGGCGCCCAATTCCAGTATTTGCCCCTTGTCGGTCTGTTGGAGTACCGCTTTACATTGTCGCGCGACAATCCGGCCGAAGAGCGGCGATACTTCGGGAGCTGTGATGAAGTCACCGGCCGCACCGAACTTTGTGGTGCCGACGTTGTAATAGCCGAGACCCGGAGCATACAACGCGATGTGCATAAACTGCGCAAAACTGATGCTTCCATCGGACGCGTCGATTGCCTCTCTGATCGATGCACTGACTTTTTGGCAATGCGCCAGACTGTCGTCATCCGGTTCTGGTAAACCGCTGCTTGAGTGTCGTCCGTGTTGCATGTTGCTTATGATGTCCTTGACAATGTCGATGTTCCTGACCGCAAAGTAGCCGAAATGTCCCACGCAGAAACCCCGACTCTCGCTGGCAAGCGCGCACTGATCACCGGTGCCGCAAGAAGGATCGGCGCCGCGATCACCGAGCGCCTGCACAAGGCAGGCGTCAGAGTCGCCATTCATTATCGCAGTTCCGCCGCGGACGCAAAGGAACTCTGCAACCGTTTGAACGATGCGCGGCCCGATTCGGCAGAGATTTTTGCTGCTGATCTGAATGACACAGCCGGTCTGGCGAAATTAGCTGATGATGTTGCAGCTTGGGGCGACGGGCTGGATATCCTTATAAACAACGCTTCGTCGTTTTACCCGACGCCGATTGGCAGCGTTACGGAATCACAGTGGCACGATCTGATTGGCAGCAATCTGAAAGCGCCCCTGTTCTTGTCTCAGGCAGCATGGCCGCATCTCAAGTCGAGTCGGGGCGTGATTATCAATTTGCTCGATATTCATTCGAGGCGGCCTCTAAAGAACCATCCCGTTTACGCATCGGCAAAGGCCGGCCTCTCCATGCTGACGCTTGCGCTTGCCAGGGACATGGCGCCCGAGGTCCGCGTAAATGGCATTGCGCCTGGAGCCATCTTATGGCCTGAGGAAGGCATGACCGAGTCTATCAAGGAAAATATTCTGAACCAGATTCCGCTCAAACGGCCGGGTGATCCTGGCGACGTCGCCGATTGCGTCGTCTATCTTGTGCGAGACGCCGCTTATGTGACCGGACAGATAATCGCGGTCGACGGTGGTCGAAGCATCGGCTGGTAGCGGGTATCGGAAATTCGCCCGTCAGCGTTTAAGGTCATTCGCAACTCGATCTGCTGGCGACGTGATTATTCTACTCCGCCAGGCCCTTTTTGAACTCAGCGACAGTGTCTCGTTATTCAAGCGGAGCCCTGACATTTTGGGCGGTTATTACGAAATAAAGCGTTCCCGCGTTATCGGATGACTTTCCGACTCGAAACTATCCCAGTGGTCCCGGTAGCTTTGACGGGTCTCCGGATGCCGAAGTTCCGGTGCGATCTCGGCCATTGGCGCCAGTACAAAGCTGAAGCGCAGCACGTCCGGTCGTGGCAGTCGGATTGGCGGCTCGTCCATGACCAGGTCGTCATAGAGCAACAGGTCAATATCGATCGTTCGCGACGAATATCCTCGTACCGCGCAGTTCCGGCCGGCTGCACGCTGAATTTCCTCCAGTTGTGCATGGATTTCGATCGGCGTGGCTTCGCTGGCGAGAGCGACGACCATATTGAGGAACTCATCCCCTTCAAAACCATAAGCCTCACTTCGATACACGGAAGACTTCCTGAGCTTGCCGAATCGTATCTCGAGCTCTTCGAGCGCTTGGTCGAGATTTTTCTGAGGGTCAATGTTGCTGCCGATACCCAGATAGACTGTAGGCACTTTACTGCTCGTTTTTCTCGCGCCGAATTTTTACGCCGACATCCCGTGCCCCACGGATAGCGGCCGGCTTGTTCACCCGAACTTCGACCCACGGCACGTCGAAGTCATTGAGAACCACCTCCGCAATCCCTTCGGCGAGCGTCTCGACGAGTTGAAAGCTCGAGTCGGCGACAAATTGCTGCACGCGTTTTGCGACGAGTTTGTAGTTGAGCGTATCGTCTATGCTGTCTGATGCTGCCGCATGACGAATGTCCGCTGCCATATCCAGATTGATGCTGACTGTCTGGCGAATTTTCCGTTCCCAGTCCCAGATACCAACGATGGTCTCGACTCTCAGATCGTGCAGGAATATGGTGTCCATCAATGGGCCTTCTGGTGATTCGGTCCTGGCGGCGTCAATGTTTCCAGGGACCACCGCGCTCTCGCGATGATGGTAGCCGGTTCCGCGCCATCGGATAGCCGTAGGGCGCCGGCCATAGCGATCATCGCGCCGTTATCCGTGCAAAACTCCAGTCGCGGATAATAAACACGGCCGTCGAATCTCTCCGTCAGTTCCTCGCGCAGATGGCTATTCGCGCCGACGCCACCGGCGACGACGATTCGGTTGAGCTTTCTTTTCTTCGCTGCCTGGATTGCGCGCGTAACAAGCGTGTCGACGGCAGCGTGTTGAAACGATGCCGCGATATCGGCGCGGACGCTATCGATATCGCCCTCCCCGGTCGATTTTTTGACCTGGAGCATGACCGCAGTCTTCAATCCGCTGAAACTGAAATCCAGGCCCGGACTCTTCAACATAGGGCGTGGAAATGCGAAAGCATTGCCGTTACCGCTTTCGGCAAGCCTGGCGAGCGCCGGCCCGCCAGGGTAGCCGAGCCCGAGGAGTTTCGCCGTCTTGTCAAAGGCCTCGCCAACCGCGTCATCGAGCGTGCTGCCAAGCACCTCATAAACTCCGAGACCGTCGACCGAAACGAGCATTGTGTGGCCACCGGATACCAGCAATGCCAGGAACGGATACGTAGGCGGATTTTTTTCCAGCATTGGTGCAAGCAGATGGCCTTCCATGTGGTGTATCGGGATGACCGGACAATTCCAGGCCAGACCGAGCCCGCTAGCCAGGCCGCTACCGACCATCAGCGCTCCAACGAGACCTGGCCCTGCGGTATAAGCGATGGCGTCAGGCCGCTCGATACCAACACACCTAAGCACAACCTTGATCAGAGGCAGCAATCGGCGAATGTGGTCCCTGGCCGCGATCTCGGGGACAACGCCGCCATAGACTCTGTGCAGATCGATCTGGCTGTGCAGTGCTTGGCCCACAAGACCACGTTCGGAGTCAAAGATTGCCACCCCGGTCTCGTCGCAGCTGGTTTCCAGTCCAAGGACGTTCATAGGCGCCGCATCATACCTCAGGAAACGCCCCGAAATTGCCCCCAACGCTTTGCATTATGCCGCTCCTATGGATATTATGTGCGGTCACGTCCCGGCCTTCGCGCCGGGTTTCTTTGTATCTGAGCTGAAAAACGTATTTGTATGCCGAGTGTCCGTATAAAAGAAAATGAGTATTTTGACGCCGCCCTGCGCCGGTTCAAGCGTGCCTGTGAAAAAGCAGGTGTTCTGACCGAACTCCGTCGTCGTGAGTTTTACGAGAAGCCGACCCAGGAACGTAAACGCAAAAAGGCAGCGGCTGTAAAGCGGCATCTAAAGCGCCTTTCGCGCGAGACCTCGAAGCGAAAACGCCTTTATTAATTAGCCCTTAAGTTTGTAAACAGGTTCGCCTACGGCGAATCGGCAGGCCCGGTATGATGCTCAAGGCCCGAATCTCAGAAGACATGAAGACCGCTATGAAAGCCGGCGACAAAGAGCGGCTAAAAGTGGTGCGTCTGATTCTTGCTGCTATTCAGCAGATCGAAATCGACCAGAGGACCGAGCTCGACGATGCAGCTGTGCTGGGCGTACTCGACAAAATGGTGAAGCAGCGTCGCGACTCGATCAGCCAGTTCAAGGACGGCGGCCGGCAGGACCTGGCTGACATCGAGCTTCAGGAAATCAGTGTCCTGGATACCTATCTCCCCGAGCAGCTTGGCGAAGCGGAGCTCAATGACATTATCGAGCAGGCAATCAAGGACTCGGGCGCCGAGAGCATGCGGGACATGGGCAAAGTAATGGGTCAGGTCAAGGCAAAGGCCGCTGGCCGCGCAGACATGGGCGTCGTAGGCACCAAGGTAAAGGAGCGCCTTGGCGCCGCCTGATTACCGCGACCGGCCAGGAAGTGGCACTATCGGTCTCTTTAGCTATCCTTAGACCGGTCCGGTCAGATAACAAGAAATGGGATAGATGAAGACCCCTGTAGCGAGATTGTCCGTTAACAAAGATTATGAGTGGCTTGATTCCTCAACATTTCATTGACGATCTGATTTCGCGTGCCGATATCGTGGAGGTATTAGGAAAGCGTATTCAGCTCAAGAAAGCAGGACGCGAGTTCAAGGCTAATTGTCCATTCCATGATGAAAAGACGCCCTCCTTCACCGTGAGCCCGGCCAAAGGCTTCTTTCACTGCTTCGGTTGTGGCGCCCACGGTACGGCGCTGGGATTTCTCATGGAATACGACCACATGAGCTTCGTCGAGGCGGTAGAAAGCCTGGCCGCATCGATGGGCATCGAAGTGCCGCGCGAGGAAAGCCAGCGTTCGGCCCGACGATATGACGAATTGTTTGAGTTGCTGGCCAAGGTAGAGCGCTACTACCAGACCAATCTCAAGAACAGCACGGCCGCCCAGGTTTATCTAAAGGGTCGCGGCATCGACGGTGCTGCGACAAAGCGATTCGGTATTGGCTTTGCAGCGCCCGGCTGGAGTGCAGTGCTCGATAAATTTGGCAAATCGAAGGAGTCGATAGACCGCCTCCTCGCGGTCGGGCTCGTCATTCGCAAAGATAATGGCAGTCATTACGACCGATTTCGCGATCGCATCATGTTTCCGATTCGCGACGCGCGAGGAAGGTGCATCGGTTTCGGCGGCCGCGTTTTAGCCGACGGAGAACCCAAGTATCTGAACTCTCCGGAAACTGTCCTGTTTCACAAGGGCCGCGAACTGTATGGCCTGTTCGAGGCCCGCCAGGCCATTCGCAATATAGAAAAACTGGTTGTTGTCGAAGGCTATATGGATGTCATCGGCCTGGCGCGACACGGCATCGATTTTGGCGTTGCCACCCTCGGTACGGCCACGACAGATGATCATCTGAACCGCCTGTTCCGTCTCACTGAAGATGTATTCTTCTGCTTCGATGGCGACAAGGCGGGCAGAGCTGCTGCATGGCGTGCGTTGGAAATAGCCCTGCCCCAGATTCGCGATGGCCGTCAGATTCATTTCGTATTCCTGCCTGAGGGCCAGGACCCGGATTCCTTTGTGAGGGACAATGGCCACGAAGCGTTCGAAGAGGCGGTCAAAGACGGGGTACCGTTATCCGATTTCCTGGTAGAGGACCTGGCGGGAAAGGTCGATATGGCTTCCGTCGATGGCCGGGCAAGACTGGCCGAGCTGGCAAAGCCACTGTTGCAACGTATCCCGCACGGTGTCTATCGTGAACTCCTGACCGAGCGACTCGCTCAGTCCGTCGGCCTTTCGGCGACGAAACTCAATGCCTTGTTGTCAAAGGATCAGAAGAGAGGACGTGGGCAACGTGTGGCCCGGGGAATCGCGGGTAGCCGCGGAGCAGCCGCGCGCTCCGACGCCGGCAACCCTTCGGTTGTTCGACGGGCAATTACGCTGTTGCTGAACCATCCACAGGCAGGCCGGAAGCTTGATGTCGAGAAACTTGCCGGTGTTTCAAAACCCGGCACGGATTTATTGCGAGAATTGATTGAAACTGTACAGGAAGAACCCAATATGACGACAGCCGGTATCCTTGAACGTTGGCGCGACCGCGAAGAGGGCCGTCATCTCGGAAAACTGGCTGCTGTCGAACTGCCTGACGACGACGACTTCGATGCGACCGCCGAACTCGAACATAGCCTGGACCAGCTGGCGGCCTTTCGGCAGCATGAACGGGTTGATAAATTGGCTAAGAAACAAAGTGTTAGCACGCTCTCGGACGCGGAACGCGCAGTGCTCAGAGAGCATCGACGCGGGCCGGAAATGAGTAACTGAGTCCTAGATTAGACTTAGTCAAAACATTATAGTTACTCGTTTGTATTTTTGACTTGGAGGCCGACCGTATTGACCGACAAACGTGCAATGGCTAACGACAACAAGCAGGCAAAACAACTCAAAGATCTGATTGCCCGCGGCAAGGAGCAGGGCTACCTGACCTACGCTGAGGTCAATGATCATCTGCCTAACGACATTGTCGATCCCGAGCAGATCGAGGATATCGTCAACATGATCAACGACATGGGTATCGCGGTGCACGAGAAGGCACCCGATGCCGAGTCGCTGTTGCTATCCGACGCGGCCGTATCCAACGATGACGACGCCACAGAAGAAGCGGAAGCTGCTCTGGCCAGTGTGGATGCCGAATTTGGCCGAACGACCGATCCGGTTCGCATGTATATGCGGGAAATGGGAACGGTTGAGCTTTTGACTCGTCAGGGTGAGATCGAAATCGCCAAGCGCATCGAACAGGGACTGAACCAGGTCAAGTACCACATGGCCCACTTCCCGCCGACAGTGGAAATGCTGCTCGAGGTTTACGATGCAGTGGCTGCTGGCGACACTCGCATGCAGGACTTCGTCGTCGGATTCATCGACCCGAATGCACCGGACGTGATCAATTCGCCGGTTGCCAAGTCGGATGATGGCCGAAAGCGTGAAAATGATGACGAAGATGAAGTCATTGATACGGGACCTGATCCGGCTGAAGTTGCCGCCCGATTGAAAGTCATAAGACGTCTCTACAACAAGACGCTGACATTGCTCGAGAAGCACGGCAGCGCGAACAAGAAAACGATCAGGGTCCGCATGGCCCTCGCCGACCAGATCATGGAACTGAAACTTGCGCCCAAGATGTTCGATAAGCTGGTTCGCAACTTGCGCGGATCGGTTTCGGTCTTACGCACGCAGGAACGTCAGGTCATGCAGATCTGCGTCCGCGATGCAGGCATGCCAAGAAAGGATTTCCTGGCGAGCTTCCCGAAGAGCGAGACCGATCTCAATTGGATCGAAAAGCACATACGCGCAAAGCGCAAGCACTCATCGACTCTGGCTAAACTCAAGGATAACGTTCTGCGGGCACAGCGTAAGCTGCTTGCCGTCGAAACATTGACGAATCTGAAGATCGCCGAGATCAAGGAGATCAACAGGAAGATGTCGATCAGCGAGGCCAAGGCTCGCCGGGCCAAGAAGGAAATGGTCGAGGCAAACCTGCGGCTTGTGATCTCGATTGCAAAGAAGTACACCAACCGTGGCCTGCAGTTCCTTGACCTGATTCAGGAAGGCAACATCGGCTTGATGAAGGGTGTCGACAAGTTCGAGTACAGGCGTGGCTACAAGTTCTCGACCTATGCGACCTGGTGGATCCGTCAGGCAATTACACGCTCGATCGCCGATCAGGCGCGCACGATCCGTATTCCGGTACATATGATCGAAACGATCAACAAACTGAATCGTATTTCCCGCCAGATGCTTCAGGAGATGGGCCGGGAACCCCTGCCGGACGAGCTGGCCGAGCGCATGGAGATGCCTGAGGACAAAGTCCGCAAGGTTCTGAAGATCGCCAAGCAACCGATATCCATGGAGACCCCAATTGGGGATGATGAAGATTCACATCTCGGAGACTTTATCGCGGATCAGACAGTACATTCTCCCGTCGATTCGGCAACGTCAGAAGGCCTGAAGGAGACTACGCGCATGGTGCTGGCCGGATTGACACTGAGGGAAGCAAATATCCTCAGAATGCGTTTCGGTATCGACATGAACACCGACCATACGCTGGAGGAAGTCGGCAAACAGTTCGATGTTACGCGTGAGCGCATTCGTCAGATCGAAGCCAAGGCACTTCGTAAGCTGCGCCACCCGACGCGTGCGGACCAGCTCCGATGTTTCCTCTTAGAGGATTAACCTTCAGCTAATACTGAACATTCATGGACCTTCTGGTCACCGCGTGCCGCACCCAGTCTGGTCGTCGTGGATGATCACTGCCGCCGAACATCGCGATCGCCTCTATTGCAGTGTTCGGTTAGATGCTCCATCAATCGCCGAACTGCGAGGGATCGATATCTCTGGCGCGGCGCGACGACGGAGGCGGTTGTCGACGGGATGGGATACTCGGCCAGGACCTGAAGCAACGTCCCTTCACGTAAATCGTCAGCGACTATGAAGTCGGGGAGCAACGCGACGCCTCGCCCGGCGAGCGCCGTGTCACGGATCAGCAGCATGTTGTCGACGGCGAACCGCCACCGAACCGCGACGTCCAGTCCATCCCCGAACCGCCAGGTGCTCGAGCTTCCCGTCTGGACAATGCAGTCCAGGTTCGACAGGTCCGACGGATGCACGGGGGTTCCTACGCGCGCGAGATAGTCGGGAGAGCCCACGATGAGCCGCGTGACTGTTGTGAGCCGATGCGCAACAAGCTCACTGTCCTCGAGTGCGCCCATCCGAATGGCCAGGTCGACACCTTCCGCGATCAGATTGATGCGGGCTTCTGAGAGCAGGAGTTCGATTTGTACGCGGGGGTGTTGGTCGATAAACGTATTGAGCGCAGACGCAAGGAGGCACTGACCAATGGCTGGCGTAGCGGTCAGCCGGATGAGGCCGGAAGGTTCTGCCGTCCGCTCCATCATTGAGCGGCTGACGTCCATGGCCGCATCAACGACGGGTTTGGCGATTTCGTAGTAGCGAATACCGTCATCCGTCAGCGATAACGCCCGGGTCGACCGGTTGAACAACGCGATCCCGAGTGATTGTTCATACGCCGACAGGCGTCGGCTCACCGTCGATTTCGGCAGTCCGAGCGTTTTCGCTGCGGACGTGAAACTGCCGTTGTCAGCAATTGCGACGAATATCGCCGTATCGTCAAGTTGGAGGTTCATTGTTCTAAATTTGGAACAAAAGCTTCCTAATTAAAGGGATTATGGGCCCACTTATATTAGTTTATATTCTGCTTCGGGACAATTCGGTCGAAGCTGGTTGGTATTGATCTCTCGAAAATCGACCCGGCGGCATTACGCAGAGCTGCCTGGCGACGAACCCACGACCATTCGTATTCGGACAGGAGTTAAAGAAAATGTTCGCTGAAAATCGATTGTCAACAATTCTGGCGATGCTCGTGTGTGTCGGCTTTTACAACGCTACGGTTAACGCGCAAACGCTGCCGGATCATACCGTTGAGATTGCTGAGGGCGTCTACAGCTACGCCCCAGGTGACGAATATTTCTCGATGTTTGTGGTCACCGGTGAGGGCGTGATCGCCATCGAATCCATCAATTCCGAACACGCGAAGGGACTATTGGCGACGATCCAGGGAGTCACCGATCAACCCGTTAAATATATGTTGCACAGTCACAATCACTGGGACCACGCCAGCGGCGGGCAGGTCTTCAAGGATGCCGGCGCAACGACCGTCGCCCATGCGGAAGCCTATGCATGGATGAAGGCCAATACCGGACGGGATATGGCGGTCCCGGATGAAAACTGGAGCGGAAGTCGCAAGGACATTACGCTCGGTGGCACGACGATTGAATTACATTACCTGGGCATGAATCACGGCCTGGGCATGACCGTGTTTCTATTGCCCGAGCAGAAAATCGCCTACGTCGCTGATATCGTCACGCCGAACAGAGTGATGTTCAGCATTGTTCCGGACTTCAACATCAGGGAATGGGAGCGATCAATCGAAGAGGTCCTCAAACTGGAATTTGATCGGGCCGTGTACTCCCACAATAACTCGCCGGATGCACAGAATGGAGGCACCAGGCAGCATGCGATAGAGAATTTGGAATTTATCCGCGATCTGCGCGCTGCAATCTACGCGGAGATCGAGAAGGGTACAAATCCAATGAGGGTGCCTGATATCGTACGCTTGCCGAAATACGAACATTGGGCAATGTACGATCAGTGGCTTGCCATGAATGCCTGGCGAATGCTGTTGGATGATTGGATGGGCCCGTTTCCATGGCGCCCCTGATCCTGCAAATCGCCGGAAGGTCCAGTTGACTAACAAGTGTAAAGAGTCGTGCATGAGCAAAGTATCGGGTTTTCACGCCCACGTGTATTTTGACCCTGTGCAACGCGACGAGGCAGTTAGCCTTCGAACGGAGCTGGGCAGTCGGTTTCGGGTTCGATTAGGATCGGTACACGATGTACCTGTTGGTCCGCACCCCAAGGGGATGTTTCAAATCGTCATCGCGAACGATCAGTTTGGGATCGTCGTACCGTGGCTGATGCTGAATCGACGAGGATTGGATGTACTCGTGCATGCGGAAACCGGCGATGATCTGGCAGATCACACTCGATTCGCTATCTGGATGGGGCAGGCTTTACCTCTGGAGTTGGACGTGTTCTGAGGAAAACAATTAATACAGGACTACTACCCTATGAAAAAAATTAGCATAGCAAATTGGAACGAACTTCAAGATCGAACACCGACACACGCGTTGGTTGCGGATGTTGATCTGGTGATTGTCCGTTATGACGATAACGTCAGCGTACTGTATGGCCGCTGTGCACATCGTGGT
>Ga0209980_10000347_pt1 | contig 24902 bp, 21 predicted proteins | sample CR02metaG_FD_183611 | JGI IMG/M metagenome (GOLD analysis project Ga0209980, IMG submission 183611) | Deep subsurface microbial communities from Mariana Trench to uncover new lineages of life (NeLLi) - CR02 metaG (SPAdes) (version 2) | ecosystem: Environmental > Aquatic > Marine > Ocean trench...
AGTTATCCGATCAATCTATAAACGAGTTTAACTAATGGCTCAGGCATCTCGGCAAAAGGCTCCATGGCACATGGCGTGGTGGGCACCTCTGGCACGGGGCACCCGCGAGGGCATGCTGATCCTGGTTTCCGCCGTGGCCGTGTATTTACTGTTGTCCCTGGCGAGCTACTCGCCCGACGATCCCGGCTGGTCCCACACCGGCCGCGCCACATCGGTGCTCAATCAAGGCGGGGTGGTGGGTGCCTGGCTCGCCGATGTGCTGCTGTATCTGTTCGGCTACATGGCCTTCCTGTTTCCCGTGATGGTGGCTTCTGCCGGCTGGATGTTGACGCGCAATCCGGTCGCCAAAGCGGGAAACAGGGGCGAGCCCCTGGACGGCTTGCATCTCTCGGGCCGGGCCATCGGTTTCGTGCTGACCCTGTCCGCCGGCTGCGGCCTGGCGACCCTGCATTACCAGGCCGGCATCAGCCTGCCGCTGGATGCCGGCGGTGTTCTGGGCGCTGTGGTCGGCAACGGTCTTCACGCCAGCTTGAGCGGCCTCGGCGCCACCTTGCTGCTGCTGGCCCTGTTCCTGTCGGGCTTCTCGCTGTTCACCGGCCTCTCGTGGCTGACCATTATCGACGCCACCGGATACTGGACCCTGTGGCTGTTCGGCCGGGCCGCGGCCGGTGCGCGCCGCCTTTCCGAGTATCGCCTGGCGCGGGCAGCAAAGCGCCAGCGGGAAGCTCAGGTGAAGGTCGCGCGGGCAAGCAAGAACAAGCGGGCACCGCCGCGCATCGAGCCGATGCTGGCGCCGGTGGAGCCCAGCGTGCGGGCGCAAAAGGAGCGTCAGGCGCCGCTCTTCGACCTGCCCACGGACCCTTCCGGCTTGCCGCCCCTGGGGTTGCTGGACGAGGCGCAGAAAAGCCGCCACACCATCTCCCACGCCGCCCTGGAAGCCATGTCGCGCCAGGTGGAGCTGAAGCTCCGGGATTTCGGCATCGAGGTGGAAGTCGTGGCCGTGCACCCGGGCCCCGTGATCACGCGTTTCGAGCTGCAACCGGCACCGGGCGTGAAGGTGAGCCGCATCACCAATCTCGCCAAGGATCTGGCCCGCTCGCTCTCCACCAGCAGTGTGCGCATCGTCGAGGTGATCCCCGGCAAATCGGTCATCGGCCTGGAGATCCCCAACGAAGAGCGCGAGCTCGTGTGCCTGAGCGAGATCATCGCCTCGTCGTCCTACGATCGCGACCCATCGCCGCTGTCGCTGGCGTTGGGCAAGGATATCGGCGGCCAGCCGGTGGTCGTGGATCTGGCGAAGATGCCGCATCTACTGGTGGCAGGGACTACCGGGTCGGGTAAGTCGGTGGCCATCAACGCCATGGTGTTGAGCCTTCTCTACAAGGCGAAAGCCAGTGATGTGCGCCTCATCATGATCGATCCGAAAATGCTGGAGCTGTCCGTGTACGAAGGCATTCCACACTTGCTGGCGCCGGTGGTCACGGATATGGCCCAGGCTTCCAGCGCACTTCGCTGGTGCGTCGCCGAGATGGAGCGGCGCTATCAGCTGATGTCGACCCTGGGCGTGCGCAATATCACCGGCTACAACCGCAAGCTCAAAGAGGCCGCCGAAAAGGGCGAGAAGCTGAGAGATCCACTGTTCACGCCCACCGAGGCCGACCCGCAAGCGCCGGAGCTCGAAAAGCTGCCGTTGATCGTGGTGGTGGTGGACGAGCTCGCCGATCTGATGATGACCACCGGCAAGAAAGTCGAGCAGCTGATCGCGCGCCTGGCGCAGAAGGCACGGGCCTCGGGCGTGCATCTGATCCTCGCCACCCAGCGGCCCTCGGTGGACGTCATCACGGGCCTCATCAAAGCCAACATACCCAGCCGCATCGCGTTCCAGGTCTCGGCAAAGGTGGATTCGCGCACCGTTATCGATCAGATGGGCGCGGAAACCCTGCTCGGTCATGGCGACATGCTGTACCTGGGCCCGGGCACTTCCAATCTGGTCCGCATACACGGCGCCTTCGTGTCGGACCAGGAGGTGCATCGGGTAGTGAACCATCTGCGCAAGCAGGGTAAGCCCGCCTATCTGGACGGTATTCTCGACGGCAGCAACGACATCGCCGGCACATTCGACGCTAACGCCCTACCCGGGCAGAGCACTGATGGAGAGAGTGATCCGCTCTACGACCAGGCGGTGCACATCGTCACCGATTCCCGCCGTGCTTCCATCTCCGGGGTGCAACGGCGGCTCAAAATCGGTTACAACCGGGCCGCGCGCATGCTCGAGCAAATGGAGGAATCCGGTGTCGTCGGGCCGCTGCAATCCAACGGAGCCCGCGAGGTGCTGGCGCCGCCGCCGCCATCGGGGTAGATTGCAGCGCCGATGGCTTGTGCCATCGCAGCCGGTCCTGATGCCGGGTCAATGGGGCTCAGCCGTTGAGAGCGATCATCCTTCTGTTTCTGTGTGTCCTGACGGCGCCTACCTTGGCCGGCGGCGGGCCGGAACGCCTGCACGCCTTCTTCAATCAGTTCCGTTCCCTGCGCGCCGAGTTCCAGCAGAGTGTTTTCGACGAAGACGCCCGCAAGCTCGACGACGCCCGTGGCATGGTGTACATCGAACGCCCCGGCCGATTCCGCTGGGATTACATCGAACCCTATCCCCAGGAGATTGTCGCCGACGGCGAAAAAGTCTGGATCTACGATAGCGAGCTCGAGCAGGTCATGGTAAGACCCTTGGGTGATGCGCTCGGCGATACCCCGGCGATGCTGCTGAGTTCCGACCAGCCCGTGGAGCACAGCTTCAAGGTACGTGCTATCGATGGGCCCGACGGCTATGCATGGGCGGGACTCACCCCGCTGGGTGATCAGGGCAACTTCACGGAAATTCGCCTGGGCTTCGACGGCGATACGCTCAGGGTCATGGAGCTCACCGACGCCTTCGGCCAGCTTACCCGCCTGCGCTTCACCAAAGTGGAACGCAACCCCGATCTCGAGCCGCAGCTATTTCAGTTCACGCCGCCGGAAGGTGCCGACGTGTTCGGCAATTGATCGGTGCTTGGAGTGAGCCGCAGATCTACTCTTCGTTTCTGTCCAGCGCGTCTATGGCGCCGATCTGGCCGTCGAGAACACTCCGAATCTCGTCGAATTCGTGATGCAGGCGATCGGCCACGTCGAGCTTTTTTTCCAATTCCTTCTTGGCTTTCTGGATCTGTGCTTTCTGCTTGGCGACTCGGTCGGTAAGCAACTTCAATCTTCGATAATGCTCGGCGATGGTTTCCTGGTTTGCCGACAGATTCTTCATCCACTTCGCGCGAGCCGTGTCGAGCTGCTTCTTGATAACGATCATGGTGGCTTTCTTGAGTTGCACCTTCCACTCACTCAGCTTCTGCTCGCAACGGCGGCGCTCGGCTTCGGCAAAGCGCTGCAGCACCGCCTCCATCCCCGATATCGCCTGTGACATTTCAGCGTCCGGTCGTCCGTCGGCGGGAACGCCGGCCGCGGCGGATTTCCCGGGGGCCGAGGAGGGCTGGTCTGTGCTCCCAGCGCCGTTCCCGGCGCCTTCCGATCCCTCCTGGGCGCCAGCGGCCAGCTCCAGGACCTGGTCGAAGCGGGACAAGCTGGGATCGAAGTCATCGCCGTCCTGGCTTCCGCTGCCCGGCGCCTCACGCTCGGCGAGTCTCTTCTGGGCGGCGTCCTTCTCCTTGCCGATATCCTCGATGAGCTCTTTCAGGCTGCGCCCGAGCTGGGTATCGCCAAGAGCATCGTAAGGGATCTCGGTACCCGCCGAGGATTGCCCGCCGTCGTTCGATCCGGATTTGCTGGTCACAGTCTTGCATCCGAGCTCGTGCAGTTCACAAGCGTTACCATAGCCAGTCGCCGCTTCGCTTCGGCGCGCCAAGCGTCGAATCGCAGTAGAATCTTAGGCGAAGCTGGCCGCAATCGTCCGGAATGAGGCGCAGTTCTCATTTTGCCCGCGGCTTCGGATTTTTGTTCTGGCGAGGGGAGAAGAGTCACTATGAGCAGCCATCTTGCCACGGCGTTGTGGAAAGCGCGGTTGGAGGGTGGCGTCGTCGCGGTGGACGACGCGCAGCGTCCCGGCAATGACGCCGAGGCCTATGCCCTGCAGGACGAGGTGACGGCGCTGTTCGGTTCCGAGCTGGTGGGCTGGAAGCTGGGGGCTACCAACGCCAAGGCCCTGAAACTGCTGGGATTCGAGCACCCCTTCGTGGGCCCGTTGCTGGCGATGCACTTTCACGATATGAACGATAAGCTGGCCGTGTATCCAGAGCATGGCCCGTGCCTGGAAACGGAATTTCTGGTCGTCCTGGCCTCCGATTTGCCGCCACGCCGCGGCCCCTATAGCGACCAGGAGGTGATGGAGGCGGTGGATACCATCTGTCCGTCCTTCGAGATCGTCGGCTGCCGGGTCGAAGGCGGGTTGACCTCGGCCGGATCGCTGCTGATTGCCGACGGTGCCGCCAATGTGGCGGTGGTCGCCGGGCAGCCGGTAGCGGACTGGCGTAAGGCCGATTTGTCCGACCAGCCGTTGACGGTCACGGTGAACGGCATCGAGGTCGCCACCGGCTCGAGCAATCTGCTCATGTGGGGCAATCCCTTCGGCGCCGTTTCCCACCTCGCCAGCCACCCGCAGCTGACGGAGCGTGGGCTGCGCGCAGGTGACCGCATCATGACGGGCACTTGTGGTGGCCTGCTGCCGCTCAAATCCGGCGATCGGGCTTTGGCGGACTTCGGCGTGCTCGGCACGGTGCGGCTGAAGGTGGCTTGAGCCAAAGGTGAAAAAATCCCCGGTCGTTTCATGGATACGGCTCGGGAGACGATTTTGCGCAGCGGAATCCAACCATCGACAGACCGCTCTGGGGAGTATTCGCGTGTCGTAACGTCGTGCGCAATCCCCAGGGATTGTTCCCCCAGCCGCCTCCGCGAATGACCTTGCGTTTCCCGGGTGCGGTATTCATCGGGTCCGCGGCTGGCGAGCGTCCGTAGAAGGTTTCGTCGTAGCTATCGCTGACCCACTCCCAGACATTCCCCGTCATGTCATCGACACCGAACGGTGAACGTCCGCTGGGGAAGCTGCCCACGGGCGCCGTATACAGGAACCCATCGCCGTCATCGGCGCTGCAACATTGATCGCTCCCATAGGACGCCCGATATCGAGCGTTCTCGACCGGTGGTGCATTTCCCCATGCATAGGGCACGCCACCGGCGCCGCGCGCGGCGCGCTCCCACTCGGCTTCTGACGGCAATCGCTTGCCCCGCCACTCACAATAGGCATCTGCATCGCGCCAGCTGACCTGCACAACGGGATGTTGCTCCAGGCCGTCGATGCGCGATCGTGGTCCGTAAGGATGGCGCCAATCCGCGCCCTTCACCTGCTCCCATTCGCCGCTCCAATGCCATCCGACACCGTTGCGTTCCGGGTCGGTAAGGTGGTCTGTCGCTGTGACGAATTCCGAAAACGCCGCGTTCGTGACTTCGACGCGATCCAGATAGAAGCCCGATACCGTGACCTGGTGAACGGGGCGCTCGGCGGGCTCGCCCGAATCGGATCCCATGGAGAAGCTGCCAGCGCGTACTTTCAGCATGCCGCGGTAGGCCGACCACCATCTGCGCCAGGCCTGGGAATCGAAGCCAAAGCGTTCACCGCTCAGGACGGAGAGGGCGCCCACCCAGTCTCCCGCAAGCCAGCGTGGTTCATGGCCGGCGTCCAGACGGGCGACGAGCGCATCGATGATCGCGTCTTCGTGCTGCCCGGTTTGTGCGGCGGCCCATGCCGCAGCCGGTGCGAGCTCGAAGTACTTCTCGGTGGGATTTCGTGGCGCCTGCCAGTCTTGCGTCAGGTATGCCGGCGGCACGCGGCCGCTGCCGCTGAGTCCCATGGCCCACAACACGAACCAGCGATTGACTTGATTCAGTGGCGCCTCCAGGGCTCCTCCGAAAGCATGCAGGGGCAATTGCGAACCGTTCGCGCGCAGTTGCCGCGTCAGGTTCTCGGCCAGTAAAGGAGAGCGGCCGAGGGCCAACGGCTGCAGGTACGCGTTCAGAAGGACTCTGTAGTCATGGAAGTCACGCACCTTCGACAGGCCGTCGTTCATCTGCCGCAATGGATCGGTGGACTGGTCGATGGAGGCGGGCCCGCTGGCCGGCGACAACGGTGGCATGGGTACCGTCATCATCGATTCGGCATTGGCCGGTGCATGCGGGCCCCACAGGGCACCACGCTCCCCGGGGCCGCGCGTACCCACGTACACGTTGTCGGCATAAACCGCGACGTCCAGAGGTTCGGCGTTCTCGAATCGTTGTACGAGCGTCCACTGCAAGCCATCGCGGCTGCGCCAGAGAGCGCCGTTCCCGGCGCCGGCCGATACTGCCCACAAATACTCGGGCCCGGAGGCGAAAGCACGAACGTTCACGCCATGGAGCCCGGTGACGGCTTCGACGCGGATTCCATCGGTTCTCCACACAGCCCATCGGGCGCCGTCATCGTTCACCGCGTAGAGCCAGCCGGCGTGAGCGTGCAACGCCGTGCTACGCTGGCCGCGGGGCCAGTCACTGACAGCCACGAGGGTGCCCATTTCGAGCCGGAATAATTTCCCCCCTTCGTCCGTGTGGCTGGTGAGACCGGCGTAGAGCGTGTCGCCGAGAAGGGCGAGACTGGTGATCCGGCTGACACGCCCCGCCGGGGTAGGGTGGTCATAGACGATCTTCCAGCTCGCGCCTCCATCGTCGGAGCGTTGCAAGCCACCCCGCCACGCCGAAGTCGCCGCGAATAGTGTTGTTCCGCGTCCAGCCATTGCGTGGACGTGGAACACTTCCCCCTCGGGCAGCACCCGCCATTGCCAGAGTTGCCCATTGGTGACAGCGTATTCGCCGCGCCCGGCGGAGAAGCGCGCGTCTTCGAACGGCCAGAAGAGAAGACCGCTGGAAACGACAGGATCTCCAGCGTCCTGGCTGAAGAGGTGGCGTTCGTAGCGCGTATCGCCGGAAACGGGATCGTAGCTGTAAAGATCGGCGGAATTGTGGTTGCGAAACTTTACGCTGTTGACGAACCATATCCGGCCCATGAAGCCGATCATCTGTGAGACGCCTTCCCAAATGCCGGCCCTGGATAAAACGACGAGCGGAGCGTCTCGGGTGCTTGCGGTTACCCCCGGGAAAATTGCCAGGTAGGCGATGAAGACGAGTATCGAGCGAGCGGTCATGGTGGCAAATACTTGCGAGCACGGTAAGCAGGGCGCTGCCGTGCAAAAGCGACCGCTAAAAGTCCTTGAGTCGTTTCGCGGGCCGTGTTCAATCCAACCAACTCCGGCAGGAGAGATGTTACCGCGCCTGTGACAAACAGATTGAGCGACACTTCTGGAAAGAAGCCCGTGGCACTCTCGGCCGAAATTGGAAAGTCGGTTGATTGCCCATTCAAATCCGCCGCCGACTGCCCACCCGTTTATTGCTCCGTCAACCGGTTTATCGCCAAAGACGATGGCGCGAGTTGCGCGCTGGATGGCATCCACGGGGTCGCGGGCCGGCGCCTCGTTTTTGGGATGCACATGCTCATGGCGATCGTCGCCGGCACAGAATGCCCTGCCTGCACCGGTTAAGGTAATTGTCCTGGTCGCGTGATCTCCATTCGCATCGTCGAGATCCGGCTCACCACATGGATTGGAAACCTGGCCAATGCCGAAAGTTCCGATGGGTAAGGACACAGCCCGATCATGACATCGAGCTTCTGCGCCAAATTCAACAGCATGGTGTCTCAAGACTATGACACGTTCCACTTGAGGCCATCCTCTCGAATGGGCGCTCAAGGCTCCGTCGCATTTTACTTCATGGACCCGCTGTTCCGGGAATTACTTGTGCCGCGCGGTCAAACGTATAAACTCCGTTGAGCACTTCGCCTTTTCCCATGGCGTAAAACTTCGCTTTGTTGGCGATCAATGCGTCGGGAAAATCAGCCTCTTTCTTTTTGTTGCCGACCTTAACCGGTTTTGCTTGTCGATAGTCGTTCAAGGCCCGCCACATGGTTTGCCCATCCTCAAAACAAATGTTGGGTTCTTCAAACAGCGAATTGAGCACATCGATCATCGCTGTTTTGTGTAACTTGTACTTTTTCCCTTTGAGTGTCCACAGGGTTTCAGCCAGCACTACGTCGGTTATCAACACGGGCGTAGAGCCATTAATCAGTTTATCGGCCTTTGCCGCTTGTGTTTTGTCATCCCATAACAGGTAATGAAGCAGTACATTGGTATCGATAGCGATCACGCGCGCTCCTAGTCCAAGGCGCTTTGTAGAGACGCTTCATCGGTCACTGTGGTGTCAGCCTCGACATGCTCGAGAATACCCCTGGCCGCACCCGGGATCTTTTTGACAATAGTGATATGACCATCGGCAACAAAGCTTTGGTACTCGTCACCGGGTTCGATACCGACTTGCCGGCATTGATCAACTGGCAATGTGATTTGTCTTTTGGAACTGACTTTGGGCATGTCCCGTTCCCTTTACTACTGGCTGTTAGTAAAGAATAGCAGTGTCTTTACTGCATTCAAAATGTAAAGATTTGACGGTCCAAATCCGGAGATCAGGTTTCGGCAAGTTTCACCGAAGTTAAAGTAATTTCAAGGAAATGATTCCGCGGAGGCGGGCACTATACCGTTCCGCCCACGGACGGTCTTGAAAATCGGTTGATGTGGAAAGCCCCGATGGGCAAATCGGTATCTCCTTTGACAACGAGATCGGCAACTATGCGCCCAACGATGGGGCCCAGGGCGAAGCCGTGGCCGCTGAAGCCGAAGGCGTGGTAGGCGCCCTTTGCAGCGCTGGCGCCGATGACCGGAATGCCGTCCGGCATCTCTCCCTCGATGCCCGCCCAGCAGCGCACTACCTGAACGCCGCGCAAAGCGGGAAACAATGCAGCCGCGCTGGCCGCGTTGGCGGCGAGGCCATCAAAATTCAGATGCGTCCGGTTGCTTTCCGGCTCGGCCCGGCCCTGGTGGCCGCCACCGATCAGAACCGTGCCATTGTCGAATTGCTTGAAGGAAAGCATTCGGCCCTGGGCTCCGACCACGGGTTTGACGAACGCTTTCACGCGGGCGGTGATCATCAGCATCAGGGCCTTGGCCTCCACCGGTGCGTGCTCGCCGAGCAAGGCGGCGATGTGTCCCCCCCAGGCGCCCGCGCAGTTGACCAGGATCGGTGCTTCCAGAACACCTCGCGCAGATTGCACTCGCCAGGTTCCCCCAAGCCTTCGCAATGCTTCGACCGGCGCATCTTCGAGAATACAAACGCCAAGGGCCAGCGCCTTGCGCTTGAACGCCTGCACCGTCAGGAAGGGATCGGCGTGGCCGTCACCGTGCACCACCATGCCGCCGACACAATGGGGGGCGATGGCCGGGACCAGTTCCCGAAGTTGCGCCTGGTCGATGATCTCTTCGTGCTTGAAACCGAGATTCAGCACGGTATCTCGCCGCTGGCGCAGTGCGCGCAATTCGGACGCGGTCTCCGCCACCTTCACCTGACAGGAACTGACGAAGCCGCAATCGTCATCCACCAGTTCACGAATCCGATGCCAGGCGGCCAGGGCGGCGACCGCCAGAGGGATCTCCGGCAACGCTCGGCCCAGCCGGCGCACGCCGCCGGCATTGGCGCTGGAGGCGTGGCGGCCGATGCGGTCCTTCTCGACAACGACGGCAGCCAGGCCCGCGCGCGCCAGATGCAGCGCCGTTGCGCAGCCATGCAAGCCACCGCCGATAACGATGACGTCGGCAGTATGAGTGCCGCCAGCCACGGGATCAGTCTCGGCCGGGGATCGATTCGGGCGCCGTCGCCAGCGCAGCCAGCTCTGCCAGCATCAGCGGTTTCACCGGCGGGCGCAGTCGCAGCGCACCGACTTCGGCCACCGGCACGCCGCGCTGCCTGGCGATCATTTCGCTGATGGTCAATCCGCACAAGCGCCCTTGGCAGGGCCCCATGCCGCAGCGGCTGAAAGCTTTCAACTGATTGGGGCCTACACAGCCCAGCGCGACGGCCTCGACCACCCGCGCGGCCGGCACCTCTTCACAACGGCAGACGATGGTGGCGTCGTCATCGGGTAACCGAAATTGCCGCGACGGTCGGAACATCGCATCGAGGAACGGCCGACTGCGCCGCTCTTGCACCAGAGTCCGCCGCTGTGGCGCGGCCAGCCGGTCACGGTCCCGGGCGGTGAGGCGTGCGCAGCGGTGCAGCGCCCCATAAGCGGCAATGCGCCCGAGGCATTCCGCGGCCCTGGCGCCATGGATGGCGACGCCATCGCCGGCGATGGCGATGCCCGGTACATCGGTCTCGCCCCAGGCGTCGGTGACGGCGTGCCAACACAGCTGCGCGTCGCTCCAACGGTGGGCGCAACCGGCGGCCATGGCCAGATTGACGTTGGGGACGATTCCTTGATGCAGAAACACTCGGCTCGTATCGAAGCGTTGCCAGCGATCCCGGTGCCGATACTCCACAGCCGACAGCGCATCCGTGCCCAGCAGCTTCAAATCCTCGACGTGTCGGATAAAGGGAATACCGGCGGCGCGTAGCTCGGCCAACCAGCGCCGTCCCTTGAGCAGGGCGCCCATATTCATCAGCGCTGCGGGCAAGTGCGGCAGCGCGCGCAGACGGTTGGCCCGGGGTGTGGTGTCGAGGATGGCGCGGATGCCGATGCCGGCCTTCCGATACTGGTGGGCCACCAGGTAAAGCAACGGCCCGGTTCCTGCGAATACCGCGTCGGGGGCGGCCAGGGCGGCAGACTTGAGCAACACTTGTGCGCCGCCGGCGGTCATCACGCCAGCCAGGGTCCAGCCGGGAACCGGAAACGGGCGTTCCTGGGCGCCGGTGGCGAGAATCACCTGGTCGGCGCTCAGCAGCCGGGCGACGCCATCCCTGGAGACGCCGATTTCGTGCTCCGGGGAAAGCTGCCAGACGGTGGCGCCGCTCACGTGCTCGGCGCCGCTCGCCTGCAACGCCGAGACCAGCGTGCGACCCTGGTAATAATCGCGGCCGAGAATATTCTCATCGTTCAGTACCTGACGGCTGACAGCGCGGTAAATCTGACCGCCGGCAGTGGATTGCTCGTCCAGCAGCAGCACGTTGGCGCCGTGTTCGGCCACCACCGTGGCCGCCGCCATGCCCGCCGGTCCGGCGCCAACCACGACGACGTCGTAGTGATCTTTCACGACGGCGTTTCCTGCTCGCCATCGGCGAAAAGATCCGCTCCAATGCCAATGTCGCTTGCCCCCAGCTGGCGTTTGACCCGCATGCCGTCGCGCACCTCGATCATGCAGGCCTGACGGTTGGCGACGCCATCGATCTCCACCAGGCAATCGAAACACACGCCCATCATGCAGAACGGCCCTCGGCTCGCACCACTTACCGGCGTGGTGCGAAAGTTCCAGTGGTTGCCGGCCAGCAGGGCGGCGGCGACGGTATCTCCCGCGTATGCCAACAACGGTTGGCCTTCGAATTCCACGCGCACCTGCGGGCCATCGTCGCGCGGGAGCCTACGCATGACCGAACCTCCGGGTATCCATCGGCGAGAGCGCTTCGGGCAGGGCACCTTCGGCAATCCCGGCAGCCAGGTGCAGGACGTGGGCAGCGGCCAGGGTCACGCCGCTGTGGCAGACGGCAGCGAACGCGCCGGGGTGACATTGCGACTGTGCGTAGATGGGATAGCTGTCCGGCGTCATGATGCGCAGTGCAGCCCAGGCGCGCACCACACGGGCGCGTTGCAGATGGGGAAACACGCGCACGGCGCGGGCCGCGATGCGGTTCATCACGGAAGCCCGCGTGCCCTCGTCGAAGCCCGCGTCTTCATTGGAAGCCCCCAGCTGGACGCTGCCCTCGGCGGTCTGGCGGATCCGGGCCAGGGGCAGGGAGAGAAACGGACGCAGACGTTCCGTGACCAGAATCTGCCCGCGCTCCGGCCGCAACGGGATTTGCAAGCCGATCATCGCCGCCAGCTCCCGCGTGCCCAGCCCGGCAGCGAGAACCAGGCGTGCGCTGTGATGGCGCATCCCGATGGTGTCGACGGCAAAGGCCGATCCCCGGCGTTGAATCGCGATCACCCGGCTGCCGGTTTCAATGCGCCCGCCTTTGGCGGTGAGGCATTGGTGCAGACCACGCAACAGCAACAACGGATTGACATGCCCGTCGGCCGGCGAATAACAGCCGCCGGCTACCTCCGGCCCCAGTCCTGGAAGCAGCTCGGACAATGCCTTGCGGTCCAGCATCTGGTATTCGAAGTGCGGGGCGTGGGACTGTAAGCGGTGCATCTGCGCGCGTGTGGCTTCGAATTCTCCGGGGTCGATACACACTTCGGCGCCGCCGGGGCGCCGGTATCCAATATCCTCGCCGGTGATTGCCTCTATCTCGGCGACCAGGTCGGGCCAGGATTGCGCCGACGCCCAGGTCCATTGGGCATAAGGCGGAAAATCGCTGCCCTTGCCCTGCACCCATACCAGGCCGAAATTGCCGCGGGCGGCGCGAAACGCGATATCCCCCTCGTCCAGCATGAGCGTGGACAAACCGCGCCGCTGTAAGCCGAAAGCCAGCGCCGCGCCCACCAGGCCACCACCGACAACGATGGCGTCATGAACACTCAGGGCTGACTCTCCCGAATCTCAGCCACCGAAGCGATCCAGACGGTAGGGAGTCATGTCCGTGTTCAACCGCTCTTCCGTTACCAGGGCCGCCAACATGCGCCCGGTCATCGGTGCGCCGGTGAGTCCCAGGTGGCCGTGGCCGAAGCCACAGAAAATGCGTGGGTGTCCAGGAACCGGGCCGATGTAGGGGACGGAATCGGGTGATGCGGGGCGGATCCCCATCCATTCTTCGCTGGACGCGGTGTTGAGATTTGGTAGTAACGCCTTGGTGTGATTCGCGAAGATCCGGGCGCGGCGATAATCAGGGGCCGCGTCCAGGCCGGCGAACTCGGCGGTGCCGGCGCTGCGCACCCCCATCTCCATGGAGCTGGTGACGAATTTTCGATCCGCATCCAGAATCGAGTGGTTGAGCGTCAGCCCCGGATCGGTGAAGACTAGATGGTAGCCCCGTTCCGCCTCCAGGGGCACGCGAACGCCCAGGGCCGATAGCAGCCGTACCGACCAGGCACCGGCGGCCAGGACCACGGTTTTCGTCACATGCCGGCCCTGGTCGGTGTCGATGCGATAATCGCCGTCGGGGCCGGGAACGATGCCGGTAACCCGGGCGCGCAGGAAGCGCGCGCCGCGGGCCTCGGCCTTGGCGGCCAGAACCTGACCCAGGCGGCCCGGATTGACCGTGCGGCCCTGCTGTTTGACCAGCAGCGCCGATTTGAATGCCGGTGATATTTCCGGCTCCAGCTCTTGGATCGCACCGTTTCTCACGATCTCGAAGGGCACACTCCGCTCGCGGCGCAAACGCCAGGGCAGGCCATCCGTGTCGGCGCCGTCCACCGCCCGATAAACATGCAGATAGAGGCAGCCCCGGACCAGGCTCTCCTCGCCGGTGCCGGCCAGCAACTGCCGGTACAGGTCGACACTCGGCCGGTTGACCGCGAGCATGGCGTCCGCGATGGCCGGTAGTCGTTGCAGCGCACCGGCCTGGAAGAATTTCACCAGCCAGGGCAACAACCGGGGCGCGTAAGCCCAGCGCACCGCCAGCGGTCCTTCCGGGTCGAGCAACCATTTCGGGACGTTCTTCCAGATGCCTGGCAGGGATTGGGGCACGCAAGCCCAGGGCGAGATCACACCGGCGTTACCGGCGCTGGTCCCTTCTGCCGGGCCGTCGCGGTCGATGACGCTGACGGTGAAACCTTTGTCCTGGAGCGCCAGCGCGGCGCAAATGCCGACGATGCCGGCGCCGATGACGATGGCTTCCCTGGTGCCCGGGTCAGGCAATTTCGGGGACAGCGTCACGTTCCCGCCGCCGGGCCAAGCCTTGCTGGATCAGCACCGGAGCCGCCAGCACCAGGGCGTAGAGATCGCTGGTCACGCCCGGCGCGACCATGAAGATGGCGGCGAACGCCATCAGAATGCGAATGGCCACCGGCATGGGGGCGATAAAATAAGCGCTGACGGCGGTGGCCATCATGGCCACACCCAGGGCGCAGGTGAGGGCCGTTTCCAGGAATGCGGTCCAGGTGAAGTAGTCGTCGAGAACGATGAGCATGGCCGGCGAATAGACGAAGACCATGGGCACCAGCAGCTTGCCGATGCCGAAGGAGAATGCCGAGACGCCGGTCTTGAACGGGTTGGAGCCGGCGATTGCCGCTGCCGCATAGGCCGAGGTGCAGACCGGCGGCGTGATTTCCGAAATGACGCCGTAGTAGAGCACGAACAGATGGGCGGCCAGGGGCGGAATGCCCAGGTTGGCCAGGGCCGGGTGGGCGACGGTAACCAGCATGATGTAGAGGGCGGTGGTCGGCAGCCCGGCCCCCATCAGGATGCAGGTCATGGCGATCAGCACCAGCGACACGAACAGCGTCAATCCCTGCAGGCTTATATCCATCAGGGGGATCCAGGAAATCAGCACATGGAAATTCTCGGCGAAGGTCAGCGCGCTGTTGGTGACCATGAAACCGAGACGGAAACCGAGGCCGGTGGAGTTGACGACGCCGATGACGATGCCGATGGCGGCGCCCACGGCGCCAACGGCGAGCGCGTATTTGACGCCGGTGATACAGCCTTCCAGGACGTCGCGTATGCCGATCCGGTGCATGGGATTGACGAAGCCAATCGCCAGCGCCGAGGTGATTCCCCAGAACGCCGCCATGTGGGGCGAGTAGCCGCTGAACAAGACATAAATCAGCACCACCAGGGGCACGGCCGTTGGCCATCCTCCCCTGATGACGGCGAGCAGCCGGGGAATTTTTTCCGGCGGCAGGCCCTTGAGGCCCAGACGCTTGGCCTGGAAATGGACCATGCACAGGACGCCTACGTAGTGCATGGCCGCGGGCACGGCGGCGGCGATGACGATGGTGGTATAGGGAACCTCGAGGAACTCGGCCATCACGAAGGCGGCGGCGCCCATGATCGGCGGGGTGATCTGGCCGCCGGCGCTGGCTGCGGCCTCGACGCCACCGGCCAGATGGCCCGGGTAGCCCATGCGTTTCATGTTGGGAATGGTCAACGAGCCGGTGGAGACCACGTTGGCGATGGAGGACCCGGAAATGGTGCCGAAGAACGCCGACGAAACCACGCTCACCTTGGCCAGGCCGCCCGTGTAGCGCCCGGCGACCACCGTTGCCATGTCGACGAAGAACTGGCCCAGCCCCATGCGCTGGGCGAGCACGCCAAAGAGCACGAAATGGAACACCACGGTGGACACGATCCACAGCGTGATGCCGAAGATGCCCTCGGCGGGGAAGTACATGTTGTTGATGTACTGGGCCCAGTTGATGCCCGGGTGCTTGAGCACCTGAATCGGCATGTACGGGCCGAACACCGCGAACATCGTGAACAAAATAATGATGATCGGCACCACCAACCCGAGGGTGCGGCGCACCGCTTCCAGCAGGACCACGATCAACATGGTGCCGAACACCACGTCGATGGGGGCGGGGTTGCCCTGGCGCATCACCTGCTCGGGCAGGGTAAAACGATGGCCCAGGAAGTCGAAATTGAATCCGTACCAGGTGACGCCGATGTACAGGGATGCGGCGATCCCGGCGACGATGAACAGCCAGTCCCAGATCGGCACGTTGCCGTAGCGCCACCAGGTATTGGCATGCAGCTTCCAGGCGCGGTCGCGTTTGATCAGCGGAAAGCCGATGAACACCAGCAGAATGACCCCCGACATATGGATGCCCATGTGCCAGTAGTCCACGGGCACACCGGTGCCGGCGGTGATGTAGTGGTAGGCGGCAAAGAGAACAGAAAACCAGAAAGTGAATTTTATAATCCAGGGGCCGAGGGCGCGGGTATGCAGGCCGGAATCGAACTTCTGTTCCAGTTCTTCCGCCTTCTTGATATCGAACTCCGCCACACCCGTATCCTTACCCGTATCCTTTTTCTTCGAGCTATATGGATCAACGTCATTGTCGTGCCGGGGCGCAAGCGGGCCCATGGAGCCCGCTTGCGCCAACGGTTGAGTGGATTACTTCATCAGGCCCGCTTCTTTGTAGAATTTCGCGGCCCCGGGATGCACGGGGATGAGCACACCCTTGAGCGCCGTTTCCATACGAATGACTTTGCCTTTGCTGTGTCCCTTGTCCAGTAGCTTGCGGGTGTTCTTGTTCCACAGCGCCTTGGTGATCTGGTAGATGAGCTCGTCGGGCTGCTCCACGGAGGTGATCAGCTGACCGTTCACCGCCAGGGTCGGCACATCGTAGGTGATGTTTTCGTAGGTGCCGGCCGGGATCATCGAATCCACGTAGTAGGGGATGATCTCGTTGATCGCCTTCTGCTCGGCCTTGGAGAACTTGTAAAGCTCGAAGCCCTTGGTCGAACCCAATTGAATCAACGCGGCGAACGGCGTACCACCGGCATAGAAGAAGGCGTCCAGCTGCCCGTCGGCCAGACGCTGGGTGCTTTGCGCGAGCCCCAGCTCATGCTCGGTGGCCTTGATTCCGTAGTGCTTGAGAATCATACGCACCGAGACCTGGGTCCCGGAACCGGCCGCGGCCACCCCGACTCTCTTGCCGTTCAGATCTTTCAGGCTGCTGAGATTAACGCCCTTGGACAAGACCAGGTGCATGTCTTCCGGATACAGGTTGGCGATGACGCGAATTTTATCGCGCTTGTTGCCGACGAACTTACCTTCACCGTTGTAGCCCTGGGTGACGCTTTGCGCGCCGGCCAGGCCGGCATCCAACTGGCCGGCATCGATGGCATTGACGTTGGCCACCGAGGCATTGGTGGATACCGCGATGGCAATGAGCCCCGGCACGCCGCAGCTACCGCCCTTGTCGCAGGGACGCGAGCCCGGCGGGTTGGAGATGGCATTGGCGATAAGCCCACCGATGGGGAAGTAGGTGCCCCCGGCGCCGCCGGTGCCGATGCGCCAGAACTTCATGTCCTGGGCCTGGGCCACGCCGCCGGCCAGTATGGTGCCGGCGATGGCGGCGGCGAAGAGTACGCCTAATTTTTGTTTTAACTTCATGGTCAGTCTCCTGCTTGTGGTTGACGTAACGTGCCCTCATTGTCCGCGTCCTTGGCCGACGCGGAGTGGGGCTTTTCTCAAGGAGTGGTGGTGGCCCACGGCCACGTACCTCCCCAGGAAACGGGTTGGGCGGTTTGTCCGTATTTTGTTGTTAGCTATCACATCTATATCCGATATTCCATGACGGGATCAATATGAATTTGTGCTAGCTCCGCAATGAGGCGCAATCCATCGTTACCGGTCGACCGAGCGCACTGGAATCCGTTGCTGGAAAGCCCGAGACTTGTGCCGAAGCACTATTGGTACGTGGAGGAGGCGTTTCGTCGCTACCTCGACTGCGGATTGTTGTGCCGAGGTTCTGCCTGTGCCCGCTGCACGGGATGTGGACACGACCATTTGCTGACGTTCTGTTGCTCGACAAGAGGTGTTTGTCCGTGGTCGGTGTGCAGAGCGTCAACGGTGGCCGGGAAATGAAAGCCGCCCGGCGCCTGTCGGTTGCGCACCGCCGGTGCACGCATTGGCGGACACCAGCATGCCACTGAGGTCATTGCGGTAGGCGGCTGTTCAGGCGAGATTCGCCTCCCAGCACGGGTGAAGCGATCCACGGAACGGACGGGATTAGAACTCCGCGGAAATGCTTCTTGAGATTCCACTTTAACTCCCGTGGTAGAATCGGCCAAGCGGAGGACCGATTCGTGTCTCTAGCGAAACGCATTGCCAAGATTCTGACGCCACGCCCCGAGGTGCTGGACGCCTACCTGTTCGGCTCCTGCGCCGCCGGCCGGAGCCAGCCCCACAGTGATATCGATGTGGGGGTTTACGTGGATGAGCAGCAGATCGGCGAATCCGGCTACGGTTACCAGGCAGAGCTCACCGCGGCGCTCATGTCGGCGCTCGGCACCAACCGGGTCGACGTGGTAATTCTGAACAAGGCCCCGCCACTGTTGTACCATCGGGTACTTCGCGACGGTGTGCGCATCCTCGCGCGGGACCTTGCAAGCGCGACCACTCGGGAAGGCCTCGCGCTCTCACGCTACTGCGACTATGCGACCCAGCTCACCAAGATAGCAGCGGCGCGTACCACACAGCGGAGGCATCCGGGCTCAGAATGACACCCGGTCAAGCCGACAAGTCGGTCGTCCAGCGTCATCTCCTTGCCTTGACCGGCGCACTTCGCAACCTCCGGCGCCACGCGGGCCGAACGGCGGCCGAGCTTCGTGCCGATGAGGATCTCCGCTGGGCAGTGGAGCGGGGCCTTCAACTGTGCGCGCAGAACGCGCTCGATGTGGCCACGCACCTCGCTGCCGCGGCGGGGCTGGACGCGCCAGACTACGCAACCGCCATCGATCGGCTCGGGGAGCTCGGGGTCCTGCCCCACGAGTTCGCATCACGCTTCCGGGCTATCGCCGGTTTTCGCAACGTGTTGGTGCACGGCTACCTGGAGGTCGATCTCGGCCTCGTCGAGCGCATTCTGGGCGAGCGACTACCGGACTTTTCGGATTTCGTCGCTTACATCGAAGCCCATCTGGCGACCGAGGGATAGGCGGCATAGCCGTTTCATTTGCAATCCGCCGCGCCAACAGATTCAAGGTCATCGATCATGCGCTCAACCTGCTCTGATTTCTCCCGGCCGTCCGCGAATATCTCCGCAGTCTGGCGCGATAGTCGCGCAACAATGTAAAGAGGAGGCGCAATCCATCGTTACCGGTCGACCGAGCGCACTGGAATCCGTTGCTGGAAAGCCCGAGACTTGTCCCAAAGCACGATTCACGGCGGTTGCATGGCAGTGGCGAATCCAGTTCATCCGGGTCTGTTCGATGAGGCCGATACCGGGCATTCCTTAGAGGCCACCGGCGGCGGTCCATTGGCCGATCGCATGCGGCCGACGACCCTGGCCGAATTCGCCGGTCAGGCCCACCTGCTGGGAGAAGGCAAGCCTCTGCGCCGTCTGATCGAGGCTGGCAAGGTGCACTCCATGCTGTTCTGGGGCCCCCCCGGCACCGGCAAGACGACCCTTGCGCGGCTCATCGCCCGCCACGCCCAGGCGCAGTTTCTGAGCCTGTCGGCGGTGCTGGCGGGCATCAAGGACATCCGTGCGGCCGTGGACCAGGCCAGGCTCCACCGGCAGGCGTGCGGTGGCAATACCATTCTTTTCGTCGACGAGGTGCACCGTTTCAACAAGGTCCAGCAAGACGCCTTTCTGCCCCACGTGGAGGACGGCACGCTGCTCTTCATCGGCGCCACCACCGAAAATCCCTCCTTCGAGGTGATCGGCGCGCTGCTGTCCCGGGCCCGGGTGTACGTGCTGAAGGCACTGACCAGCGACGACATCCGTCGGGTCATCCAGCGTGCCATGGCCGATACCGAGCACGGAGCGGGCAATAGCGGTGTCGTCATGGCCGACGACCTGGTGACCATGCTGGCCGAGGCTGCGGACGGCGATGCCCGGCGTGCCCTCAACCTTCTGGAAGTAGCGGTGGCGCTGGCCGAAGAGCGTGACGGCAGAGCCTTGGTCGACGAAAAGTTGCTGGGCATGGTGCTTGCCGGCGGCACCACGCGCCGCTTCGATAAGGGCGGCGACAGCTTCTACGATCAGATCTCCGCGCTGCACAAGTCCATCCGCGGCTCGGCCCCCGATGCCAGCCTCTACTGGCTCGCGCGCATGCTCGACGGTGGCTGCGATCCGCTGTATATCGCCCGGCGCCTGGTGCGCATCGCCTCCGAAGACATCGGTACTGCCGACCCCCGGGCGCTCACCACGGCGCTGGACGCTTGGAACGTGCAGGTGCGCCTGGGCAGCCCGGAAGGCGAGCTGGCTCTGGGCCAGGCGGTGGTCTACCTTGCCTGCGCCGCCAAGAGTGATGCCGTCTACAAAGCTTTCGGCGCCGCCAGCAAGGATGCAAAGGCGCACGGATCGCTGGAGGTGCCCGTGCATCTGCGCAACGCACCCACGCGCCTGATGGAGAAGCTCGGGCACGGCAGGGACTACCGTTATGCCCACGACGAGCCGGAAGCCTACGCCGCCGGCGAGCGTTACTTTCCTGATCCGATGGGTGAAAGACGCTATTATTCGCCGTCCGATCGCGGCCTGGAAAGCCGCATCGCGGAGAAGCTGGCGCATCTGCGCGAGCTGGACAAGGCTCATGGCAACGATGATGACGACACGACATCATCGAAATAACGATTAGAACCCATGCTCGATCCCAATCTCTTTCGTAAACAGATCGATGACACCGCCGCGCAGCTCGCGCGGCGTGGTTTCGATCTGCCGGTTGCTCGCATCGCGCAGCTCGAGAGCGAGCGCAAGCAGACGCAGGTACGCACCCAGGAGCTGCAGAATGCGCGCAACACGCGCTCCAAAGCTATCGGCAAAGCAAAGGCCGGCGGTGAGGACATCGCGCCGCTGCTTGCCGAAGTCTCTCGGCTCGGCGATGAGCTCAAGACCCGCGAGCTGAGCCTCGAGGCCATTCAGGAGGAACTCGAGAAGATCGCTTTGGGCGTTCCCAATCTGCCCCATGAAAGCGTGCCCCAGGGCAACGACGAAGCCGACAATCGCGAAGAGCGCCGCTGGGGCGAGCCGCCACGCTTCGACTTCGAGCCGAAGGACCACGTGGATCTCGGCGCGGCCGGTAATGCCATGGACTTCGGCCTCGGCAGCAGCCTCGCGGGGAGCCGCTTCGTGGTTCTCAAAGGCAAGCTCGCGCGCCTGCACCGGGGCCTGGGGCAGTTCATGATCGATCTGCACACTTCCGAGCACGGTTACCTGGAAGCCAACACGCCGGTGCTGGTAAATGCGCAAACCCTCACGGGCACAGGCCAGTTGCCGAAGTTTGGCGAGGACCTGTTCCACGTGGAGAACGAAGACTACTATCTGCTGCCCACCGCCGAGGTGGCGTTGACGAATTTCGCCGCCGGCCGCATCCTCGCTGCCGACGAGCTGCCCATGAAGCTGGTCGCTCACACGCCGTGTTTCCGAAGCGAGGCGGGATCCTACGGCAAGGACACCCGCGGCATGCTGCGCCAGCACCAGTTCGAGAAAGTCGAGCTGGTGCACATCGTGGATCCGGAGAAGTCTTACCAGGCCCTGGAAGAGCTCATCGGCCACGCGGAAACCGTGCTGCAGCGCTTGAGATTGCCTTATCGGGTGGTGACCCTGTGTACCGGCGACATGGGTGCCGCCGCCGCCAAGACGTATGACATCGAGGTGTGGCTGCCGGGGCAGGATCGCTATCGCGAGATCTCATCCTGCAGCAACTGCGAATCCTTCCAGGCGCGCCGCATGAAAGCGCGATTCCGCAACCCCGACAGCGGCAAGCCGGAGTTCGTCCACACCCTGAACGGATCGGGCCTCGCGGTCGGGCGCACCCTCATCGCCGTGATGGAGAACAACCAGCGCCCGGACGGCAGTATCGAGGTGCCCGAGGCTTTGCAGCCCTATCTGGGCGGTATGCGCGAAATCAAACTGGACTGAACGATCCCGTAGGTTGGGCTGAGCGCAGCGAAGCCCAGCAGAGTTCTACACCAGCTGCATCAACAGCAACACGAACAACACCACAAGGCCCACCGGGATCAAAAAGGAAACCCACTGTGACGTCGATCCCTTGGGACTCTGCGTCATCATCTGCTTGGCGCGCGGAATGAGAATGGCCAGCATCGCCACCAGCAGAACGGCCGAGCCAATCTTCATCCACAGATCCATTGGATTTCGCCCCTTAGTGGATTAGAAATGACAGTCTAGAAACGAAATGCCCCGGAACGAGTCCGGGGCATCGTTGGATGCGTTGCCTCGGCGACGCGGTCAGTCGTCGCTACCTGCAAATCCCAGCAGGTGCAACAGACTGATGAAGATATTGAACATGCTGAGATACAGCGAGACCGTCATCAGCAGGTAGTTGGCAGTCTCGCCCTCGCGCACCATGCGGCTGGTGTCATAGAGAATGAACCCGCTCATGATGAGAATCACGACTGCCGAGATAGTCAGCGACAAGGCCGGAATCGCCAGAAAGATATTGGCCAGCGCCGCCAGCAGCACGACGATGAACCCTGTCAGAAGAAAACCACCGAGAAAGCTGAAGTCCTTGCGGGTAGTCAGCGCGTAGCCCGACAACCCGAGGAAGATGGCGCCGGTGCCAGCCAGCGCAACGCCCACGATCTGCGGCCCGTTCGGCAGCGACAGATACATGTTCAGCAGCGGCCCGAGGCTGAAGCCCAGCAATCCGGTGATGGCGAATACCACCCAGATTCCGTTGGCGGACCTCGCGACCTTGGGCAGCACGAACCAAATCATCACCATGGCGCCACCGATGCCCAGCAGATAAGTCATCGGCGGCATGAGCAGATAAGTGGACACGCCCGCCATCACGGCACTGAACAACAGCGTCATCGACAACAGCGTGTAGGTGTTGCGGATAACTTTGTTGGTTGCCAGTACCGATTCCGTGGTCCGCGCCGGTATATAACTAGGCGTAGCCATAGGATTTAACCTCCTGATATTTAACGCTTATCCCGCCTATATTGGGGGCGACGGGGGCAGGTTTCAAGGTTGACGGCCCGATCATACCCGAGCGGAGCGGAGAATCAATCGTATTACAGTAGCTTAATCTGACGTTCCAGGGGCCCGCAAATTCCCCGCAACCCAATCAGGTGGCCCATGGCTTTCGCGGACCCCGGCAATATTCGGTATTCTCCCCACCCCCCGGAGAGGTGGCTGAGTGGTCGAAAGCGGCGGTCTTGAAAACCGTTGGTCCGAAAGGTCCCGGGGGTTCGAATCCCTCCCTCTCCGCCAATCACATCAATGAGTTATGTCAGATTTCGGAGTCACCAGACAGATCTGAAGAAGAGCTTGTTGTGGTGTAACAAGGTGCGAAAGAATGTAGCAAGCGCATAGTCTTATGCGTGTACCGAGGCGGAAGGTCACACACCATGCCCACATTCGTGGAATGTAAAGGCCGAATAACGGCAGTCATTCGCCGCAAAGGCTACCGCACTATGTCCGCCACCTTTGACAACGAGGCCGATGCTCGGCGTGGGCCGCGTTGATGGACAATCCCGACAAGCTCATTCCGATCAACGGCAACGAACCCGAGACACGCGAACGCACGCTGGCAGACCTGGCCGACTGGTACGCGGTCTGGTTTCAAGCGCAAAGACTGCGCGACAAGAGCAAGCTGCCACGCGTCTCGTGGTGGGTGGAACGCATTGGCCGGGTGCCGTTAAGCGAGATCACACCGGAGCTGATCCGCGAGACAATTCGTGAGCTGTACACCACCGAGGCGCTGCACGGCTTCCCAGGTGGACAGAAAAGCCTGGGTCGCCATCGTTCGTCTGCGACCGTCAACCGAGTAGAGGTCGGTATCAATCCATGGGATCACGAAATCCTCGATTTCTTTAACCCTGGTTTGCTGCCCATCAGGAATCCAGATAGATTAATCAATAAGCTCTCTAGTTAGTAATACAGCGGCTTCCAACACCGTCGTTCTCGGCTTCAGAGGCAATGTCCGCTCTCGACCCTTTTTGGTCAGTCGCGACCTGATCGTCGAACGTCCGTTACGCCAGCAAAAGCGACCACTCAATTCCAGGCATCTGACTGGTACTAGCGGCCAAACCGAGACATTCGAGTCGATGAGACACCGCAGTCCAAACTGCCGGTCCTGCCCCAAAGGATGCATACAACTATTGAATTCGATCAGCGAACAAGGGGGCGCTCATAAAGTCACCCCCTTGAACGCACGACCACTGGTGTCGATTTATTTGCGGCCTGTCAAATGAAAGACCACGGGGTCGATAATAATGTTTCGATGGAATTTCTTACTTCACCTTGAGCATCATAGGCTTTCCGACATCCCCCACCTGAAACACCAGGATCTCAAGGTCATCGGTTGCGCTCAGATTCTTGCCGACCATCGCAGTATTAATATCCTCGGCATATAACTCCCCCGCCTTAAAGGTCTTAGTCTCGCTCGCAAGCTCTACAGTAAGCTCCCCCTCGAGCACGTACACAAAGACAGGGCCGGGATGCATATGCTTGCCCCCAACAAACTCAGCCGGAAGTCCAAAGTGTTTAACTACCATCTCCTTGCCTTCCACTCCCTGGAGCGGCGCTTTGTATAGCGTCTTGACTTTAGCCTTCGAGACATATACCTCGGCGGCGTTGGTTACTTGAAAACTTGCTATACCAAATAGTACGGCCGATGCGAGTGCAGTGCTAAGTAAGCGTTTTGTTTTCTTCATTTCTCCCTCTCCTGGACATGGGACCGATAGGTGTACATGCGCATACCGGTCGTTATGGGCCACGAGGCGAAAAGCGAAGGTCAATAAACAAATTTCTTGGCCCAGCCGCCACTGTGGTCCGGTGAAGGCAATGGTTGGCGCTCGTCCCTTTAACGCCTGATTAATAGTATAGAAATTAGCACTAGGCGGGAAGTGACGCTAAGCGACGTAAGACAAAGGTATTCTGAAATTGTCGTCTAGATTTCTGCCGAATGTCCGGTTGGGTCGGTGGCTGCCGATCGCCAAGTGGCCTCTGGATGACCGCTTTCAGTTTCAACCAGTCAGTCAGACCAGATGACTTGATCGGCAGGTTGTGGCCGATTTCGGCCTATCGCACCGCAGCAAAGTTGTTCAGCGCACCGAATCAGCCCAAAAGGCAGCGAACGGCAAAAATCGACCCTGAGTTGCCATTCGCGGCGCGCTCCTCGAAGGTCCGCCCAACCGCAAGAGCGGTCATCCACCGTCGGGCAACAGCCGCGCGCTTTAGCGCGTCGGCCGCATGAAATTATTAGGCGCTTTCTTGATTATCTTGAGAA
>Ga0209980_10000349_pt1 | contig 24823 bp, 20 predicted proteins | sample CR02metaG_FD_183611 | JGI IMG/M metagenome (GOLD analysis project Ga0209980, IMG submission 183611) | Deep subsurface microbial communities from Mariana Trench to uncover new lineages of life (NeLLi) - CR02 metaG (SPAdes) (version 2) | ecosystem: Environmental > Aquatic > Marine > Ocean trench...
GTGTTGGATGCCGACGTGACGCTGACAAGTCGATCCGGTAGCCGCACGCTGGCGCTAGCGGATTTCTTCCACGGCTACAAGCACATGGAGCGCCGTCCCGATGAGCTGCTGACCGAGGTGAGCTGGCCGACGCCAGCAGAGACAGCAGCCAATCTGTTCTACAAGCTCGCGCGCCGCAAGGGCGATGCCATCACCGTCGTGGGGGTCGCGGTGGCCATGCGCGTGGAGGCCGGTGAATGCCACGGCGTGCGCATTGCGCTCGGCGCCGTGGCGCCCATCGTCAAACGCGCGATCGCCGCCGAGGAGATGCTCGAAGGCAAGGCACTGACGCCCGAGAGTATTGAAGCCGCGTCGCGGGCGGCAGTGGAAGATGTGAGTCCCATCGACGATGTGCGCGCGTCCGCCGGCTATCGAAGTCATTGTGTGCACGTCCTGACTCGGCGTCTGCTGACCCGGGCCTGGGAACGGCTCGCTCCGGGAGGTTCGCAAGCATGAACGATGCAAAAGTCATTCGCCTGACGATCAACGGTCGCGATTTCGACGTCGGCGCACTGTCCAACGAGACGCTGCTGGAAACCTTGCGCGGGCTCGCCCACTTCGAGGTCAAGAGCGGCTGCGAGAAAGGTGATTGCGGTGCCTGTGCGGTGCTCGTCGACGGGCAGGCCGTGGACAGCTGTCTGACCCTGACTTGGACGGTGGAGGGAGCGGCTGTCACGACCGTCGCGGGCCTCGGCACCGTCGACGCCCCGCATCCACTTCACAAGGCATTCATCGAGCGCGGCGCCGCGCAATGCGGCTATTGCACGCCGGGTCTCATCATCGCGGCGCAGTCGATGCTGGACAACGACACGCGGGATCCCGCCGAGGACGACATTCGTCTCGCCTTGAGCGGAAACCTCTGCCGCTGCACGGGTTACACCAAGGTCTTCGATGCCGTCAGCGAGGCGGCGCGCGTCATGCGCGAAGGATGGGAATCCCCATGAGCGATACTGCGACGACAGCGCGAGGTGGCGCCAACATCGAGTTCCGGCAGGTGGGCAAGCCCCTGCCGCGCATCGACGCACCGGGAAAAACCCACGGCAAAACCCGTTATGCTGGCGACTATGTCATGCCGGACATGCTGCACGCCAAAGTGTTGCGAAGTCCGGAGGCGAGCGCGATTCTCACGCGCATCGATGTATCGCGAGCCCGTGCCCTTGCCGGCGTCGCCTGCGTGCTGACACACGCCGAGCTCCCCGACCGCATGGCGCCGACGGATATCCCCGGCCAGACGGGGCGCAAGCGCCTGGATACCGATCAGCAGATTCTGGTGCGCGAACGCGTGCGCTATCACGGCGAGCCGTTGGCACTCGTCGCTGCGGATACCCCGGCAATCGCCGAAAAGGCGCTGGAACTGATCGCGTTCGATCTGGAGCCGTTCCCCGGCGTTTACAGTGTCGAAGAGGCGCTGGCCCCCGGCGCTCCCGTGGTGCAGGGGACAGATAACGTCGTTTCCACCTACAAGGTGCGCAAGGGCGACGTCGAGGCGGGATTCGCCGCCGCCGACACCATCATCGAGAAGACTTATCGCACCCAGTTCATCGAGCACGCCTTCCTCGAGCCCGAGGTGGGACTCGCCTGGGTGGACGAGAGCGAAGTCGTCAACATTCGCATGTCGACGCAGGTGATCGAGCACTTTCGCTTCATCGCGGAGGCCATCGGCGTGCCGCACAACAAGGTGCGCATACTGGGATCGATGGTGGGTGGCGGATTCGGCGGCAAGGAAGATATTACCGTCGAGATCTATCTGGCGCTGCTCGCCAGAGCCGCCGGCCGCCCGGTACGTCTGTGCTATACACGGGAAGATTCCTTCTTCGGTCACGGGAAGCGGCATCCTTTCACCATCACTCACCGCACCGGATTCACACGGGAAGGGAAAATAACGGCGTTACGGGTGGACATGACCGCGGACGCAGGCGCCTATGTGTATCTGAGTCCCTATGTGCTGCTCTACGCAACGGTCGCCTCTCCCGGACCTTATCGTGTCGACAACTTGCACGTGGATGCCCGGGCAATCGCCACCAACAACATGTACACAAGCGCGTTTCGCGGTTTCGGCGCGGCACAGGCCTGCATCGCCCACGAGCAGCAGATGGATGAGGCGGCCAAGGCGCTCGGTATCGATCCGATGGAGCTCCGCCGGCGCAATTTTCTGCGCACCGGCGATCTCATTGCTACCGGCGTTCCCATCGAAAGCGCCGTGTGGTCCGATGAGTGCATGACGCGGGCGTGGGAAGCCCTCGGTGAACGCCCGCCCGATCGGGGGCCGATAAAGATCGGCCGCGGCGTCGCCACTTATCAGCAGAGCTACGGCCGCATTACCTGGTTGCACGACACGTCGGAGGCCTGGGTGGGCGTGGAGATGGACGGCACGGTGGTGGTGCGCTCGGGTGTGACGGACATCGGTGCCGGACAGGTTTCGGCGCTCGCGCAAATCGCGGCGGAGCTGCTCGGTGTGAACCTGACCGATGTTACCGTGCACAACAGCGATTCGGCGACCACTCCGCTTGCCGGTACCACGACCGCCACGCGGGCGCTTTACATGACGGGAAATGCCGTGCGGCTGGCGGCGGAAGCCGTGCGAAATCGGCTGCTGAAGCGCGCCGCCAGGGAATTTGGCGTGCAAAGCCACGAAGTGGACGCGGCAAACTCCATGGTATTTGTCCGTGAGCAGCCACAGACCGAGATGACGTTGGCCGATCTGGTCGCCGCTTGCGCTTCCGAAGGGATCCATCGATCGGAGCTGGTCATGTTCCGCGCGCCCTTCAGCGACGGCATCGACGCGGAAACCGGCCAGGGCCGCGTGCATCCGGACTATGCCTACGGCGCCCAGGCGGTCGAGGTGGCCGTGGACACCGAGACCGGGGAAGTCACCGTGCTGAAAAGCGTCGGTGCCCACGATGTCGGCCAGGCCATCAACCCGGACGCCGTTGAGGGTCAGATCGAAGGCGGCACCTCCCAGGGGCACGGCTACGCTCTCAGCGAGGAGCTGATATATAAGGAGGGCAAGCTGGTGACGCCGTCCTTCAGCGAATACCTGATCCCGACGGCCATGGACATGCCCAGGGTGCAGTCGATCATTCTCGAGTCACGAAGCGGTGTCGGCCCGTTCGGTGCCAAGGGCATCGGCGAGCCCGCACTGACGCCGGTGGCGCCCGCCATTGCCAACGCCGTTGCCGACGCCATCGGAGTACGTATCACGGATCTCCCCATCACGCCGGAGAAAGTGGTCGAGGCCTTGGCGTCGAAGGGAACCTCGTGAAACTGTCAAGCGTTTGTCCATTGGACTGCCCGGATACCTGCAGCCTTTCCGTCACCGTCGATGACGATCGCGTGGTCGCGGTGCGTGGCTCGAAGGCCAATCCTTATACCGCCGGCGTCCTGTGCGCCAAAGTGTCAAAGTCCTACCCGGAGTTCGTGCACGGCGCCAACCGTTTGACCCGGCCGCTTCGCCGGATCGGTGCCAAGGGGGAAGGGCGTTTCGAGGCGCTGTCCTGGGATGACGCCCTGGATGTCATTTTCGAGAAATGCTCGGCCGTCATTGCGGCCCACGGTCCCCAGGCGGTTGCGCCGTTCAACTACGCCGGGCCCCACGGCATGCTCGCGAACGGCTCCATGGATTTGCGCTTCTTCCACAAGCTTGGGGCGAGCGTGCTGGACCGCATGCCGCTGTGCGGCGGCATCCGGTCGCTGGCGTACGCGAGCATGTACGGCGACGTGCCGGGCATGCCTCCGGAGCAGGCCGAGCACGCCAAGCTGGTCATCGTCTGGGGCAACAACATCACGGTTTCCAACCTGCATCTGCAACGGATCATCAAGGCCGCGCGTGAAAATGGCGCCAAGCTCGTCGTGATCGATCCGAAACGCGTCCGGGTCGCCGAGCAGGCGCATCTGCATCTGGCCATCAATCCGGGCACCGACGTTGTGCTCGCTTTCGCAGTGACCAACGCACTCGAACGCCTGGGCGCTTTCGACCACGGATTCATAGAGCAATGGGTGAGCGGCTTCGATGTCTACATGGAGAAGGTGCGCCAGATGACACCGGCAAAGGCGTCCGTCATCTGTGGCGTGCCCGAGGCCGATATCCGCGCCTTTGCGGCGCTTTATCACGAGCTGTCGCCGGCGGCGATCTCCATCGGCAACGGTCTGGAGCGCAATCGCAACGGCGGCTCCGGCATTCGCGCAATTCTCGCTCTGCCCGCTTTGGCGGGAAAGTTCGGCGTCCCCGGTGGCGGCTTGATCGCCAAAGCCGGCGCCGCATTTCCGAAAACCAGCCATCGGCTGCAGCGCCCGGATCTGATCCCCGCCGGTACCCGCACGATCAACATCCTCGACCTGCCGAACACGATTCTGGATGAGCACGCATCGCCGCCCATCAAGGCACTGTTCATCTACAACCACAACCCAATCGCCGTGCTTCCCAGCCAGAATCGCGTCATGCAAGCGCTTTCGAAACAGGATCTCTTCATCGTTGGCTGCGACATCGCCATGACCGACAGCATGGCATTTGCCGACATCGTGCTGCCCGCGTGCACACATTTCGAGTACGCGGACATTTATCCGGCGTACGGGCAGCAGTGGCTGCAGCGGGCCGAGGCCGTCATCCCTCCGGTGGGAGAATCGTTGCCGAACACCGAAATTTTCCGGCGCCTGGCGGCGCGCTTCGGCTTCGACGAGCCGATGTTCCGAGATACCGACGCCGAGCTCATGGACGCGGCCATCGACGGCAGTGACGTGCGGCTGGCGGGAGTGCGGCCGAGCGAGCTGCCCACGGACCGGGCATTGCCGATGGAATTCGATGGCGGGGATCCGGTACTGTTCAAGAACGTCTTCCCAGCCACACCCAGCGGCAAGGTGGAACTCTACTCCGCGTCGCTCGAGGAGGCGCACGGACAAGGATTGCCGGGCTATTCCCCGCTCGAGTCCACGCATCCGTTGACGCTGATCACGCCTTCCTCGGACAAGCGCATCAACGCCACCTTCGGCGGACTGCCCGACAGCGACGGGATGCCTGAGCTGGAAATGCACCCGGTTGACGCCGAAGCGCGCGGCCTGGCGGACGGCGCCACAGTCAGAGTCTGGAACGATCTGGGCGAGGTGAGGCTCATCCTGAAGGTGACGGACGCCACCCGTCCGGGCGTGGTGTTCTCGCCCAAGGGCGTGTGGCTCAGAACCAGCATCACCGGCCAGACGACGAACGCCCTGGTCCCCAACCACAAGGCCGACATCTGCGACGGTGCGTGCTATAACGACACGCGCGTGGAGATAGCTGCCCTGTGACGGCTGCGCCCGCGTCCCGTGCCGCGAGCCGCCGCTTCCAGACGATAGTGATGAGCGGGATGGATGACGGCGCTCCTGGAACGGGACGCCGTTGATCAATCCTGCACCCGTCAGGCCGCTACGTCCTCCAGGACATCGTCCTCCAGCGAGCACCAATAGGTCACCACGAAGCCGTCGGCAGCCAATTCTTTCTTGAGCGCCACCCAGCGGTCACGCTCGACCACGCCCTGGGTCACCCGGCTGTGGGTGGATTCGTCGCTCCTTGCCACGAAATAGATGTTCACCGCCCTGTTTTCTTCCTTCATTGTGGTCTGGATGGGCGCCATGCGCCGTTTCGAGGCCGGATCGGCGATGGTCGCTGGTCGAAACCGGGTCCCGTCGGCGATCGCCTCGATACTGGTTAGTGTAACTTCCTAAAGTGATTTCTCAAGTCTAAATTGCTGGCTTTCCAGGCGTTTCGCGGAGGGCAGTGGAAATGGCACCGTCCCTTTTCCATACAGGGGCAGTTCGAGCATGCTTTCCTCCTGGGGGCCTCTCAACGGGGATTAGTGATGTTCGCATCGAATGAGCAGGGGCCATTGGGGGCGTTTGCCGGCAAATGCCTGGGGCGGCCGGCTGCGAATGCGGTATTCGGCCTGTTTGCCGCCTTTTATCTGGGTGGCTGCGCGCTGGAACCGATTCTCACCTACGACAGCGACACCCCGGCACTGGTTCTGACGCCCATCCGCGCCGCGGGTGTGAAGGACGGGCGCGCCCGGTTTCGAGAAATATTCTGTGCGCGTTTCGATGCCATCGGAGCGCCGAAGGAAGGACGGCCCGCTTGCACCGACTATCTGCACCGGCTGGCCGACGAGCCCGCGCCAACGAAGCAAGCGGCGCGGCCGCGCATTTCGTTGCGCGCCATACGATTCGTCATCGTTCCAGGCTTCATGGGGGATGCGGCGCCGGGGGGAATGCGGGCCCTGGGGCCATCCATCGATCGGCTGGCGGGGAAGGGCTATCGGATCGAATACCTGCAGGTCAGCGGAGGCGGCGGGGGTGGTTACAACGCAGATCAGATCGCGGCGTACTTTCGAGAGCGGAGTTTTCCCGAGGATGAAAAGCTCGTTTTGATCGGTTACTCGAAAGGCATTATCGACCTTCTGCACTTCCTGGTGGATCACCCGGACATCGCCAGTCGAGTGGATGCCATGGTGAGCTACTCTGGCGCCGTGAACGGATCCCCCCTGGCGGAGGTTTTCCCCGAATTTCTGGTCAATATAGGGCTCGCCATCGCAGGTGGCGAGGCCGGTGACAAGGGCGGATACAATACTCTCAAGCCCTCGGTGCAAATACCCTGGTTGGCCAGCCATCCCCCTCCGGCACACATCGAGTATTTCTCCCTGGCATCCTTTACGGACCGGGAGAACGTATCCGGTATTCTTACGGACGGTTACGACCGTCTGTCTCAAATCAATCCGAAGAATGACGGGCAGTTGATTTTTTATGATCAAATCTTACCGGGCAGCACGCTGCTCGGTTACTCCAACGGCGATCACTGGTCGGTCGCCTTACCGTTCACCGAGCAGGCCAGCGGCTTCGCATCGACGATCGCCACGAGGAACGTCTTTCCCCGGGATGCCATGCTCGAGGCGGTGCTGCTTTACGTGCGGGAAAATCTTTGAGGGTCAGGCGGGCACCGGTTGTCTTACCTGCTCGACGAAGTAGCGGGCCATCTCGAACTGGTCATTGCCCCAGATGACGCGATCGGCAATGACTATAGTTGGAATGCCGAACACACCCAACGTCATGGCATCTTCGGTAACGGCGTTCAAGCGCTGATCGAGCTCCGGGCTTCGGGCTTTTTCCAGGCACGCGTCCGCGTCCAGGCCCGCGCGTTCCAGAAGCCCATGGACGATCGACGGTTGTGAGACGTCGTCCCCGTCGACCCATCGTGCCCGGTAGGCCGGGTAGTGGTACTCGCGAAAACGCTGCTCATCCCGGGCGATCAACGCGCCTTTCAGCAGTAGCGCCGTATCGGCGCGCACCAGCCGTTCCGGATCTCCGAACTCGGCGCCACAGCACTCCGCCCAGTTGCTGCGCAGCTGCGCGTAGTAGCCTGCTTTGCGCGGGCCGTAGCTCCGCTCACCGGCGGGCTCCGGTCCGACCATGGGCTCCTTCATCTGCTTGAGATAGACGGGCCGGAAGTCGATGCCCACTCCCTGGTCGGCGAAATAGGCCTCTACCCGCACGCTGCCGATATAAGCCCATGGGCAGGTGTAATCGTAGAAGAATGGAATCTTCATCTCTATCTTCGCTCTGAATCGACGATGTGCGATGACGTTATCAGACGCTATCGCTGATTGCACCGTATCGTCATGGATCCACCGATAATCGGCACTTCGTATATGTTGGTGGTGGTCACGGGCACTGCGCTGTCGTCTTCGCTCACGATCTGGTAGCCGTTTTCGCCACACAGCCTGGCGGCCCTGTCATAGCACTCGTTCCAGCGCAAGGAGGATTGATTGCAGTGCACGGTGAAGTTGCCGGAACCATCCGGGGTAAAACTACTCGAGGTTGCGCCGCATCCGATGAGAACGGCGGCCAGCGACAGGGGCGCGTATACGGGACGGCGAGTCATGGCGCGGCTTCAAGGCTTCATGGGCCGATCACGCTCGTGGTCGACAATACACAGAAAGCCGAAGGGTGCTTGCGTTTCATTGTGGAGCTGGTGAACTTCCAGTTGCTGCAGGTAGACGACATCCATCGGCGCGAGGACGATGCGCTGATTGCCCATGGTAAGAACACCCGTGCCGCGGGCGCCGATGATGATGTGCGTGTGCAGGTGCTTCTCCAGGCTGGTGAAGCCGCCGGGCGCGACCTCGAAATAGCGTAGGTCGCAGCGCGTTCGTTCTCCGAATTTGCCCACCAGCTCCACCCGCCGTACACCTTTGAATGCCAGGTCGTCGGCGTCTTTGTATGGTGTGCTTTCCCGGTTCGACCATTGGAAGCCGTCCTGGAACTGCAGGTGCCGGACGACGGCCTCGGCGAGCTCATGGTCGGGTTCGCTGGCATGCTCGGGCATTTCCAGGCGCTCATGGAAGTGGCGGCGGATTTCATCGAGAAAGGCCGAGGTGCCCGATCGCAATTTCTCGGAATGCCCGAGCAGCGCGCCGCCCACCAGAAACACCGAGTCCGCACCGTAGTCAGTGGCCATGGCCTCCAGGTTGCTCAAATGCATGCCGCCGGCGGGGCAGGGCCATGCCGTGCGCAGGCTCCCCAGCGGTGCGCGTAGTCGATCGCGAATGCTGGCGCAGTCACCAGCCTTGTTGGCGAAACGACCGCCCACGTTCGGGAAGATGGAAATGTCTGCGCCCATGAGGCGAAACAGCGTGCCCAGCAGCACGCCGTGCTCGATACCCTGGGAGTCGCTGTTGGTGTAGCTCCCGGTGAGCGCGGGGTGGGCCATGAGCAACAACTCGTACTCGAAGGCCAGCGTGCGTGCCGTATCGAGGCCCATGATCATCGGACAGGCGAGCACCCCGGGGGCGCCCAGCCAGTGCACATACTCGAAATAGCGCTCCAGCTCGTTGGCCGGTGCCGCCACGTGGGGCAGGTAGAGGCAACGCCGGCCGGTGGCCGCGTTGGCGTCGGCGACTGCCCGGTGGCAGGCTTGCACGCGCAGCTTGAAGGCTTCGAAACCGTCGTCCACCAGGTTTTGATCGTCCTTGACGATGTCGCCCCCGCCCAGCGCGAATTCCGCTGCGATTCGCGCCAGCCCATCCACCGGCGTGCCCCGGGGCTTGAGCGCCGTGGCGAGCAGCGGGCGCCCATGGACGCCGAGCATTTTTCGCAGTCCTTCGACGCCGTAGCGCGGGCCCTGCAGATGCTCGAGGAAGGATTCTGGAAGACGCACATCCAGCAGGCGCACGCCGGGATACATGGACACGTTTCCGAACAGCAGGTTCAGGAGCTGAGGAAGCTGGCCGCTGGCCAGCGCCGGCGAATAGCCGATGGTGATTCGGTGGGCGCCCGCGAGGCCCGTGTCAGGCTCGACGGCCTCGATCGCGCCGACGACATCCGCGCGGATCCCGGGATCGGCGATCAGCTCCTCGGGCAGCTCCACCGTTTGCTCGTAGGCGATGGCGCGGGCGATGGCGTGGGCCTCCCCCTCGCTGCCGGAAACGCGGTAAACGGCCCGAATGCGCTGCTCCGACATGATTGAAAAACCGCGCTCCTGTGCTGCTCGCGGGCAGAATGACAGGCTTCGGTGTGCTGTCAAGCCATGGGTCATCGCCCATGTCCGGCAAACCGCAGCAGGCGGTTGTGGCTACGCCGGCCGGTGCTCTCCGAAGCGCTCCGCCACGGCAATGCCGCCGAGCACCAGCGCAAGCCCCACCATATGATAGGGCCGAAAGGACTCTCCGAGTATCAATACCGCCAGTAATGCGCCGAAAATGGGCACCAGGTTGATGAAGAGGCCTGCCCGGTTCGCGCCCAGTATCGCAACTCCGCGAATGAAGAATATCTGCGACACCATGGAAGGGAATATTGCTGTATAGGCGATGATTGCCCACGCTTCCGGTCCCGGCATTCGGAAACCATCGCGCAGGATCTCCACGGCGTAGAACGGTAGCGCAAAGATCGCTGCCGAACAGGTCAAAACGAACATCAGGCTGGTCCAATGGATGTCGGGGCGAAAACGCAACGCCACTGTGTAGCTGCCGTAGAGAAGCACGGCCAGCATCATGACGGCGTCGCCGCGATTGATGCCGATTTCAAAGATCGCGAGCGGCGAGCCGCGAGTAGCAGTAACGAGCACGCCGATGATGGTGAGCAGGACCCCGATAGCCTGCAAACCGGTGATGCGCATGCTGAAGAACAAATAATTGGCGAAGATGATCAGCACGGGCATGGCGGATTGCTCGATGGTGACGTTGATGGCCGTGGTGTAATGGAGCGCCCAGTAGAGCGCGAAGTTGAAGGCCGAAAATCCCAGGGCGCCCAGGCCGAACAGCAACGGCAGAGATTTACGAATGGCCGGCCAGTCGTTTTTCAGATGAGGGCGGGCCAAGAAATAGAAAGCGACACAGGCGATCAGCCAGCGGGCGAAGGTGAGCGCCACCGGCGAGATGACGCCTGCCGCCATCTTTCCGGCGATGGCGTTCCCGGCCCACAGGAGGGTCGTCAGCGTGAGCAGCGCGTAGGGATTCGCATGCATGGGTTGTGTTCGGCGGGCTGAGGCGTGGCGGCAAGGCCGGTTGATGAAGCTACGTTTCGGTCGCCCCCACGACGCGATAGACCATCACCTCGCGTTTGACGTTCTTCAGCTGCTTCTTGCCGATCTCTTCGCAGGCGAACTGCCCTTCGATGCGCCGCGCCGTCTCGGGACCGATGCAGATCATGCCGCCTTCGGCAATCCCGGCAATCCGGGCGGAAAGATTGATCACCGGGCCAAGGGCCGTGTACGTCCAGCGCACGCCGCTGGCACCCTCGTACTTGGTGGGGCCGATGAGGGCAATACCCGAGTTGATGCCCATGTGTATCGAGATGGGCTCGAAGATACCTTTGAGTTGCTCATTGAGCTCTTCGGTTTTCTGCAGGATCTCGAGTGCTGCCTTCACTGCGTTGATGGCGTGCTCTCGGGGATCGTCACCGGGGAAAACGACCATGAGCCCATCGCCGCTCGTCTCCGTAAGATCACCTCCGTGGGCGTGTATGCAATCGAGGTAGCGCGAGAAGTACTTCTCGAGCATGAAATCCGTGGTTTGGCGCATGCTTTCGCTCAACTTGGTGTAGCCGGTCACATCGACGAATAGCGACGACATGTCCTGATCGGTTTTTTCGAGCTCGGGCGCCTCGGGGTTTTCCTCGAGCTGGCGGATGACCGATTGCGGCACAAAGCGGGCGAGAAACTCTTGTGCCCCTTTGAGCCGGTCGAGCTTCGTGTCGACGGTCTGCTTCAGGCGTAAGGACGTCTGAATGCGGGCCAGGAGCTCACCACGATTGACCGGTTTAGTGAGGAAATCATCGGCGCCTGCCTGAATCGCACGCACGCGATCATCCACCTGTCCGAGCGCCGTCATGATGACCACGGGAATCAGACGGCTATCGGGATCGTCCTTCATCCGCTTGCACGCTTCGATGCCATCCATGACGGGCATCATGACATCGAGCAGGACCAGGTCTGGCGGTTGGCTCTTGATCTGCTCCAGGGCCAGGGCGCCGTTTTCTGCCGTCGACACCTCGTAGCCTTCGCGCTCGAGCAGGCGGGAGACGATCTCACGGTTGTTTTCGTTGTCATCCACCACCAGTACCCGGCCACCCAGGGTCCCGGCGTCGCTCGCGCACCCGGCGCCCAGCGCATCATCATCCACCTCCTTGGTTGCTGATTCGGCCGGGGTCTCGAGCGCAAGCTCCGCAATGCCGGCGTCGACGGCCGCCGGGTCGAAGAGCTGGTTGAAGAGCGTCAGAAGCTCTTTGCCAGCGGTATGGATGTTTTGCAGATCCGCCAGCATATCCTCGAGACCGCGTTCTCTGGCCTCTTCCAGCAGCAGCTCGCTGTAACCGATGATATGGTTGAGCGGTGTGCGCAGCGTATGACGCAGCTCCGCATCGGCACCAGACAGGTAGGCGGGTGCGCGAAGCGGTTGGTTCTGCTCACCGTTGGACTGCGGGGTCGCATCGGGGCGTTCGCGGTCAGGCCCTTCCTGGCTCATGCGCTGGCCTTCCCGCCCAGCAGCGCTTCGATTTTCTCCAGCAAGCGCGGCAATTCGATGGGCTTGATATCGTAGTCGTTGCAGCCGGCCGCAACCGCTTTCTCGCGATCGCCGGCCATGGCGTGGGCGGTGAGCGCGATAACGGGTATGGACTGCGTTTCCGGTGCGCTCTTGAGCTGGCGCGTGGCCTCCCAGCCATCGACCACGGGCAAGCTCATGTCCATCAAAATCAAATCGGGCGTCTCCGAGCGGGCCATTTCAATGCCCTGCCGGCCGTCGATAGCGATGACCACTTCATAGCCCTTACGCGCCAGGCGCCGCGACAGCATGTCGCGGTTCATTGCGTTATCTTCAATCAGTAGGATCTTAGCCATCAAATGGTCTCCTCTACGCTCGATTACCGTGACTGCACGCGGGCTTGTATCGCGTCGCGAACTTCACGCAACAGCTCCTCGGGCTTGTAGGTACCCTTCTGCAGGATCCCTTCGACGTATCCATTCAGGCGCCGCCGGTCTTCCTCGTTCAGGTCCTTAGCGGTAATGACGATAATAGGAATCGAGCGCCAGCGTTCTCGAGTGCGGACCTGGTCTATGAATTGGAATCCGTCCATTTCCGGCATCATCAGATCAAGCAGGATCAGATCCGGTAGCCCTTCCGCCATGCGCTCGAGGGCTACGCGTCCGTTCTCCGATTCGATCACTGTCCATCCTTGCTTTTTCAGCCGCGTACGCAGCATTTTGCGTGTGCGCGCATCGTCCTCGACGACCAATATGCGACGGGTCGCGTCTGCAGACTGGTAATTTTGCAGAATCGCCGTCAGGCGCTTCCAATCGATGGGTTTGGTCAGGTAATCCGCCACCCCGAGCGCATAGCCCGCCTGTCTCTCATCGACAATCGTGACCATAATGACCGGGATCTCGCTCAGCGCGGGGTCGGCCTTGAGCGCCGTTATTACGGCCCATCCGTCCATACCCGGCATCAGGACGTCGAGCGTGATGGCATCCGGGCGCAGCTCTCTCGCAAGCCGCAGGCCCTCCATTCCATCCGCAGCCGCCACCACGCGTAGGCCTTCTTTACTCAGGAAGCGCTGCATCAGATCGCGAACGGTCGGATCGTCGTCGATGACGAGCACGGTGAGCGCCCCTTCGGGCACCGGTGTGGCGCGCGCCGGCATTTCCTCTTCACGAAGGGGTTGTGCGGCTTTTAACTCAGGCACCTCGGCGGGAAGCCGAATAGTAAACGTGGATCCCTCGCCAAAGACACTCTCCACAGTGATGTCACCGCCCATCATCTGACAGAACTTACGGCTGATCGCGAGCCCGAGCCCGGTGCCGCCGTACTGGCGCGTGGTAGTAGCGTCGGCCTGGGAGAATGCTTGAAAGAGCTTGTCCATCTGCTCCGGCGTCATGCCGATGCCGGTGTCGCTCACGCGAAACCGGAGCCAGGGGCTTCCGTCGATGGCTTCGTTAGAGACATCCAACGTGATCGTACCTCGGTCGGTGAATTTGCAGGCATTACTCAGTAGGTTGAAAAGCGCCTGCCTGACCTTGGTAAGATCCGCGCGCATAGCGCTCCTTTCGTCCTGGCAGTCGACCTGTAGATTGTTGGCGTTTTTCTCCACCAGCGGTTGGATGGTGGCGACGGTATCGCGGACCATCGTCGCCACCTCGAAGTGCTCGAGATACAGCTCCATCTTGCCGGCCTCGATCTTGGACAGATCGAGGATGTCGTTGATGAGACTGAGAAGATGTTTGCCGGCGACATGAATGTTCTTGAGATCAGGAAGAAATTCCTCCTGCCCCAGGTCCTCGGCTTCTTCCTGCAGCATCTCGCTGTAGCCGATGATGGCGTTGAGAGGCGTGCGCAGCTCATGACTCATGTTGGCCACAAACTGCGATTTGTGCTGGCTCGCGACCTCGAGCTCCCGGCCCTTTTCCTGGATCTCCTGGAAGAGCCGTGCGTTCTGGATGGCGAGGGCCGACTGCGCGGCAAAGGTCTGCAGCAAGTCCAGGGTTTCGCGAGGGAACTCGCCCGCGGTCTTACGACGGACCACGAGCCCGCCGATGATGCGTTCCTCGCGCAGCAGTGGCACCGCTAGGAGGGCACGGAAGCCGGCTTTCTGCACCGCAATCATCGGATAATCGGGGGCATTCAACAGATCCGGGATCTGGAAGGGCTTTCGGGCGGCAGCGGACTGACCGACGCCCGATTTGTCGCCCACGCGCTGGCGCGATTTGCGCAGGCTTTCGATCACCTTTCCGCTGATACCGTGGTTCGCGCGCGGGAGGAAAACCTGCTCGGTTTCGTCGAACTCGTAGATCGTACCGGCGTCTGTCTTGGTGAGTTGCACAGCGTGGGTCACAATCGTCGTGAGTACCGTTTCGAGGTCCAGGTTAGCGCTTATTGCCTGACTGACTTCGGCGAGCCCCTGCAAGTCCTGGACCGAACGTGCGAGTTCGCTGGTACGCGCCTGCAGTTCCTGGAATAACTGTACGTTCTCGATGGCGATCAACGCCTGACCGGCGAAGGTCTTCAGGAGCTCGATTTGCGCGTCGGGGAAAGCTTCTGCTAAGGATCGCGTCACTGTGATCGTACCGACAGGACGGCCGTCACGTATCATCGGCACGCTGACAGCACTTCGAATGTTCGTTATCTGGGCACTTTTTAAAACGCTCTGGTCATAGCCGGAATCTGCTTCGATATTCGGGATGTGGACAATGCTGCCGCTCAGAATCGCGCGGCTCGTGGCGCTGCCTCCTCCCGGCTGCCTCGGGTAGGTGTCTCGATATACCTGCAATGCAGTGTCTTTAAGACCGGAAGTGCTGGTGAGGTGGATCAACTCGCCGTCGAACCGACTCACAGCGCAGAAATCGCCGTGGCAAAGATGTACGGCACTGTCGGCGATCATATCGAACACCGGCTGAACGTCGGTGTGTGAGCTCGAGATCACCTCCAGGATCCTGCTGGTCGCCGTCTGCTGTTCGAGTGCCTCGGTGAGATCCCGGTTGCGTGCTTCGAGCTCCTGAGATTGGTGCCAGCGATCGATGGCGAGCGCGAGATGCGTGGCGAAAGATTGAGCGATCTTGACGTCCTCTTCCGTGAAGGCATTTTTGTCGACACCGCCAAATGTGATAGCACCGAGCACGTTGTCGTACGCGGCGAGCGGGAGGCTGAGGACCGATTGGATGGATCCGCCTTCCAGGGCTTGGTCCGAAACGGGCGGCGTCTCGTCGGCAGAGGAAAGATCGGCAAACAAGCGCATGCGCCCCGACTGGATCACGGCACCGGGAATGCCGTTTCTCAGGGGAACGGAGTCGAGGGGATCTTTCGAGAAGCCACGACGGCTTTCCATCAAAGTCTGAATTCGATACGTCGTGTCGTCGTCCACCAGCGCCAGGGTGCAGCGCTCGAAATCCATCACCCATTTGAGTTTGTTGATGACGCCGGAAAGAAGACGATCCAGATCAGGGGTCTTGGCGATCAACAGCACGACGTCGGACAGCAGCGCCAGGCGTGCGGCCTGCGCTTGCCATGCTTCATGGGCGGCCGTCGATTGATGGGTGCCGTCACCCATAGAAATTAACCTTGAAGTGCTTGTGCGATCGCTTCATCGACCTCGAGTTTCAAGGAGTCGGCAATTGTATCAAGATAATTGCCAAGGGCCGCGAGTGAGACGATCTCGACAATCTCTTCATCGCTGATGCCCTGTTCACGCAGGTTCTCATAATCCGCGTCGCCGAGGCTGTGCCGATCGGTGGCACACTTCCTGGCGAAGGTCACGATGGCCTGCACGCGCCGGGGCGACAGTCCCGCCAGATCGCTGTCCAGCGCGGCAAGCGTCCCTTCGTCGACGCCGACGGTGCGGCAGGTGACCTTGTGAATGGACCCGCAATAATTGCACTTATTGGCGGCGGCGACGGTATACAGGATCATTGCGGCCAGCGAGGCGGGCAGGCTGGTCCCCAGGAAAACGTTACGAAACAGTTGCCACTTGCCCGCCAGTGCCTTCGGCGAGACCGCCAGCGCCTTGTCGATATTGGGAACGAACGGGATCCCCAGCTCTCGTTGAATTTCCTCATAGATCGCGGCGACTTCGCCCGACGCTTCGCTTTCCTGGATGCTCGCTAGTTGACTCACGGTAAGGTCCCCCGTTGCTGATTAAATGGGTGGCGCAGGGAATTGTGGCTGCGCGTGCTTCTCGTCGATTCCAAATAGCCGACTGGACAGAGAATAACAGGTACGCCTGTCTGATCGGGTCCAGTAAGTGTGCCGCATTGTCCGGGCTGAATAAAACCCGAGTCGATTTGGGGGGAGCGCGAGTTGATTCATGACGCGATGCAACAATTGTCGCGGTGCCCGCCCGAGCCTGAGGCCGACCAAAATCACGACCGAAAGTGTTATCTTCTGGGACCCGCAGACCAACAGAAACGTCGCTGCCCGGCCGTAAATTATCTACTGCGCCGACAAGCATGAGGATTACCTGATGCTGCTGCTGGAGAGACTCATCGAGGGATTGAATATCGACGTACGGCCCTTCGCCGTCTGCCGGGTCGGAACGGGCGCAAGAATGTCGATCCCGGCGTTTGATGAACCCATGATGCACTATGTGCTCACTGGACGGTGTACGCTCACTTACCCAGGCGGCACGCCGGCCGATCTTTCTCCAGGAACCATGCTAATCCTGCCGAGGCACACGGCTCACGATGTTGCTGCGATCGGTGCGGGCGCAGCGATGCCGGCAGAGCTGCAACACTGCGGCTTGCAGAGCCAGGGCATTGAAGTGCTCGAGAGTGGTTGGCACGGAACCGGTGTGGTTTTGTTGTGCGGATTTGTCGGCGCCACTTACCAAGGTACGCACGGTCTGTTCGACTATTTGCCGGCAGCAATCATCGAACACGCCAAGCACGGTGATGCTATTTTCAACGCGTTCGCAACCCTCGTTCATGAGCTCGCCGACCCGCAGCCGGGCACCGTAGCAATGACGGCCGCGCTCATGCGGCAGTGTCTGCTCGCGGTCCTGCGAAAGCGCGCCCAAGACGGCGTATGCAACGTACCGTGGTTGTCCGCATTGGAACACCCCAAGATCAGCAGAGCCTTACGAGATGTCCTGCTGCATCCAGGCCGACCGTACACACTCGAGCTATTGGCAGGGATGGCGGGCATGAGCCGCTCTGCCTTCAGCGAGCACTTCTCCAAGACATTCGGCCGCACCGCTATGGAGTTCGTTAAGGAAGTGCGTCTGCGGAGGGCAGCAGAGCTTCTGGTAACAACCAAGCGACCGATTAAGGCGATCGCCGTCGACGTTGGCTACCATAGCCGGAGCCATTTCACTCGGGCGTTCAAAGAGACTCACGGCCTCAATCCAGCTGCACATCGTGAGCAGGGCAGGCAACCGTCGGCTCCCGGGCTTTCCTGATCAGAACCTGCCGTTAGCGCCGACGGCGACCCGAGTGTCGTTGCCCACGTGAATCACAATCGCCCATGTCGGGACGATCGGGCACCTCTTTCGGACCCGATCAGACCGCTCAGCCTTTATTTTTGAAGCTCACTGCACCGTTCAGCCGAGAGGGAAGGGGCAAACGGGCTTGAAGCATCACTGAGAGCTCAGGTGTGTCACCCCGGCTGACCAGAGGCGAATCATCAGAGGAGACTTCTCATGGCACAGGAAAACATCGTCAACGGTATGGACCTCGACAAGCTTGAGGCCTTTCGCGCATCGCTCAAAGAGGACCCGTTCACGCTGGGTCTCGAGGTCACAGGAACCTGGGAGGGTCATTCGGGGCGCAGCACCGTGCACATCGGGCCTTACAGGCTGGGTAATGACCGGATCGATCGCCCGACGCGTCACTACACTATTCCCTATGGCGCGTGGAAAGAGGTGGAGGAGGCAATAGGCTTCGTCGGCCCGACAGACCGTGCCGAGCCGATCGAGATGGCGCTGAGTGCGATCGCCGCCTGCTTGGCGAACAGCATTGCCCTCAACGCGCCTAGGCACGGTATCGCGCTGGAAGGCCTCGAGATCAAGGTTTCGTGTGATATCGACCCGAGCGTGCTGTTCGAGGTGAAGGGTCCGGAGTCACATACCTCATGCATGCCCAAGATCACCACCGAGGTAACGGCCAAAGGTGATTTGAGCGACGAGGACCTCGGGACAATCCAGAAGCTTATCAGCTACTCGCCGGTTCATGGCATGCTGGAGTACGCCAACAACGTGGAGTCCAAGGTCCGGCGAGCGTGAAGCCAGGCCCTGAACGGGCGGGGTCACACCCCGCCCGTTTTTTGCTATTTGACAGCAATCAGCCACTCGAGATCCGTTTCACCGCCTCATCCGTGCTCCACACGGCGTTGGCGATATAGCGGAAGTTGATAATGGCCGCCAGATAGCCGTCCCCCTCCGGGACCTTGGCGCCAGCAGTGGCGTCCTTCACGACCGCTACTTCGAAACCCTGCTCGAGCAGCTCACGCAGATGGGATTCGACGCACAAATTCGCTGACATGCCGGCGAGAATGACCTGGTCCACGTGATTCTTGCGAAGCCGCAGTACCAGATCGTTCGCTTCGGGGCCATAAACCTTGTGCGGTGAAGTAACGATGGTCTTACCGTCGAGGATGTACTTCTTGTATTCCGGCATGAAATCGGCACCGGAGTTCTCAAAGCCATCCATTGTGTAGGGGCTCTTGCGATCGAACATGCCGATGTTATGCATGAGCTTTTCCAGCGCCCCTTCGAATTTCCAACCCTTATCCGTGGGGTAGTAGTAGTGTGGTGAGATGGCCACCGTCATGTCCGCCTGCTTGGCGGCCTCGAACAGCCGTCGCAGATTCTCGACGGTGTTGTGCTGTTTGACGCTTTCACCCACTACCCCCCAAGTCACGCCCTTCGGGCTCAAGAAATCGATTTGCGGATCGGTGACGACCAGTGCCGCTCGCTTGATATTCAACACCATGTTGGACGGCGGCAATCCGGGTTTCGCCGGCTCCGCATAAGGGTTCTCCGCCGCACTGGCTGACCGGCCACCAGCTGCAAGCGTTGTCACTGCGGCCGCCCCGGCCACGCCGGCTTTGAGGAAGCCACGGCGGTCCAGTCCCTCGGCGCTTTGTGTCTCATCGGATTTTCTCACTTTACACATCACTTACCTCCATAACGGCTACGGTTGGTATCAGGCCACGCTAATGTACCTTCCCCCCCGACTGCACGAAGGTCCGAGATGGGTGCGAATTCGTCCGCCGCCTGCCGAGTTCATGCTGGCACGCCGGATTCTGCTTAAAAATATTCGATCTTCGAAGTGCTCGAGCGCGTGAGGTTGATCAGACCGTTTGAGTCTGGCGGGTTGCGGCGATAACCCGGCTCAGCACGACGACTGGAATCAGCCCCGCGACCACGATACCCAACGCGCCGAGGCTCGCCTGCTCGATGAGCTCGTCGGATGCGAACTGATACACGTAGGTCGCCAGGGTGTCGAAATTGAAGGGCCGCAGGATCAGTGTGGCGGGCAACTCCTTCATGCAGTCGACGAACACGACCAGCACGGCGATCAGCACACCGCCGCGTATGAGCGGCAGGTGGACTTTGAAAAAGGTGGCCATGGGACCGTGCCCCAGGGTGCGGGCGGCCATATCCATGGCCGGTGTCACTTTGGCGAGACTGGAGTCGACGCTGCCGAGCGCAATGGCCAGAAACCGTACCACGTAGGCGAACAGGATGGCGAAGACGGTGCCGCTGAAAAGAAGCCCGGTGGATATGCCGAAGTGCTCGCCCATGAAGGCATCCAGTGCGTTGTCGAAACCCGCCAGCGGAATGATGACGCCGATGGCGAGCACCGCTCCCGGCACCGCATAGCCGAAGCTCGCGAAGCTGACGGCCCCGCCCACCACCTTTCCTCCCACCAGGCGCCTGCCGTAAGCAAGCAGGAGTGCTATGCACACTGCCACCATGGCGGCACCGAGAGAAAGTGACAGGCTGTTCAATGCGTACTGCAGCAATTCCGGTGTCCAGGATTCATCGAAATAGCGAAAGGAGTTGGTCAGCAACATGCTTGCCGGAATGATGAATCCGGCGGCGACCGGCAACAGGCATGCCACGAAGGCGAGGCCCCCACGGGCGCCAACCAGGCGGTGGGCGGGAAGCTCCTTCAGTCTCCCGGAAATCTGATAGTGCTTGTGGCGGCGCCGGCTCTGGCGCTCGATGGTGAGCAATATCATGACAAAAACCAGCATGACCATGGCGATCTGCGCTGCACCGCCGATATTTCCCATGTTCAGCCAGACGTCGTAGATGCCGAGGGTGAGCGTGTGCACGGCGAAGAAATCCACGGTGCCGACATCGTTCAACGTTTCCATGAGCGCCAGTGCGGTCCCGGTGGCAATGGATGGGCGCGCCATGGGCAGGGACACGCGAAAGAACGTCGCCCAGGGACCACACCCCAACGTGCGGCTGGCGTCCAGCAAGCCCACGGATTGCTCGAGAAAAGCCGCTCGGCTGAGCAGGTAAACGTAGGGATAGAGCACCATGGACATCATGGCGATGGCGCCCCCGAGGCTGCGGATCTCCGGGAACCAGTAGTCGGCGGCGCTTTGCCAACCGAACAGGTGGCGCAAGCCGATCTGCACCGGGCCCGCGTACTCGAGCAGATCCGTATACACATACGCGACCACATAGGCCGGCACCGCCAGGGGCAGCAGCATTGCCCACTCGAAGAAACGGCGCCCGGGAAATCGGCACATGGTCACCAGCCAGGCGCTGGTAACACCCATGGTCAGAACGCCAAAGGTGACACCGAGCATCAGACCCAAGGTGGTCAGCACATATCCGGGTAGGACCGTAGAGACCAGATGCGGCCAGATGTTTTCCGTGGGAAAGAGCGCAAGCCAGGGAATGACGAGGATGGGCAACGCGACCACCAGGGCCACGAGCAGAGTCGCGGTCGTCCAGGGATTGATTCGAAGCCTCGATGACGGGGTATCGAAGTCGAATGCGTCCGGTGACGGGGATGCGGACAGGCCCATGTTGCTACGAATTCTCCCTCCCCCCGTTCGAGGGGGGAGGAAGTATAAGTCGTGGAATCAGTTGTCGTAACCTACTTTATCGGCCATCTTGCTGGCGGTTTTTCGTTGCATGGCGATCTTGGCGAGGCTCAGGTCATCGGCTTTATAGGAGCCGAAAGACTGCAGCATTCCCGACCAGGGCACACCCTGCTTGATGGGATACTCGAAGTTCTGCTCGGCGTACATGGCTTGAGCCAGGTCATCGCTCAGAAACACCATCAGTTTCAGGGCGTTTTCCCTGTTGGGCGCACTCTTCGTCAGCGCCATGCCGCTCACGTTCATGTGCGTGCCGTAGCTCTGCTGGTTGGGGAAGACCATGTTGACCGACGCCGCCCAGGCCGCCTGATCTTTGTTGGTCATCATTTTGCCCATGTAGTAATGATTGATGACGGCCACGTCGCACACGCCTTCCATGATCGCCTTCACCTGGCTGCGATCGTTGCCTTGGGGCTTGCGGGCCAGGTTGGCCTTCAGGCCGCGCAGCCATTCCTCCGCCTTCGCTTCGCCGTGATGGGCGATCATCCCGGCGGTCAAAGCGACCATGTAGGCGTGCTTGCCGCTCCGGGTGCAGATGCGTCCCTTCCATCTGGGGTCGGCAAGATCCTCATAGGTGGTGATCTCTCCCGGCTCTACGCGATCCTTGGAAGCGACGATGATGCGCGCCCGTGCCGTGAGACCGAACCAGTGATGATCGGGATCCTGGTATTGGGGCGGAATGTTCGCCTGCAACGCCGGGCTGTTGGCAGGCTGGGTAACGCCGGCGTCCACCGCTTCGGTGAGGCGGCCGATATCCACCGTGAAGATGAGATCGGCGGGGCTGTTGGCGCCCTCCTGATGCAACCTCTCCACCAGCCCCTTGTTGGCGTAGACCACATTGACCTCGATCCCGGTGTCACGGGTGAAGGCCTCGAACATGGGCTTTATGAGGAAGGGCTGCCGGTAGGAATAGACGTTGACTTCCTCATCGGCATGGGCGGGAAATGCCAGGCTCGCAGTCATCAAGGCAGCGATCACTGCAAGCGTACGCGACAGGACTTTCATTGAGTGGCTCTCGGAGTAGCTCGACGATGGAATTTCGGGTGGAGGTTGTTGAGATTGAGAATCATTCGCATTGGAATTTTCAACATAACGATGTCTTTTGCTCATGACAATGACGTGGATCAGGTTGAGGAAAGGCAGGTGGAATCGTCCGCTTCGGGTCCGGCACCGTAATCGTAATGAGAATCATTCGCGTTTAGGGGCCCAATGTCAAGGGCGGGTTATTGCTGATTCATTCCTCGAGCCGCGTTCTCCACAGGCGCTTGTCATGAAATTCTTCACGGCTATTACTGCGCGGATAGGGCAGGTCGGGAACGGCACAATCAAGAAAAGCACACAGGGGCTCCCAACCGCTTCCGGCCTCGATCACCAGCAGGCGATTGGCCGAGATGCCATCCTGGACCGCCTGGTTGTGGCGCTGGTAGACGGCGATGGCGTAGGCAGCGTCGTCCAGCCGGCCATCGAAGGTCCGATGGAGGATCAATTCCCGGGTCATGGCGCGATGGCTGCACGCATCCCGGTCGCGCGCGTCCGGAGTGGATGACAGCGCCTTGAAAATCGTCTCCAGCACGCTCTCGTGCCATTCGTGCGGCTCGCGCACACTGAGAACGAATCGGGCCTGCGGGTAGTGATGGGAGAGCTCCCGCCAGAACGCGGCTACCGGCCAGTCGACAGCGGAGGTGAAACCCTGGAACAGCGCGTCCCAATCGACGCGCTCACCGCGGGTGGCCGCGTGCCACAGTGGATCGTGCACCGGATGTGCCAGCAACTCGCGCATGTGGTAGCAGGGCCCCAGTCCGAGATGCTCGAGTGCCAGCTTCAGGGACATGGTCCCGGTTCGGCCGAATCCCGCGCCAATCACCGCCAACGTCATAGGGTCCCTTCCGCATCGAAAATTATTATATGATGCCATTTCCTGCCAGAAAGGTCGGAATATTTGCAAATTCCAAGAGGAGGGAGAAACACAATGAAAAAACGGGAATTTCTCAAAAAAGCAGGCGCGGGAACAGTCGCCGCAGTGGCGGCCACAAGCGTCAGCGCACCCTACGTGCACGCACAATCGAAAACGCCCATCAAGTGGCGTCTTCAAACCTACGCCGGCCCCGCGCTGGCCGCGCACGTCATCAAACCGTCCATCGACGCCTTCAACAAGATCGCCAACGGCGAAATGGTCATCGAGTTGTTTTTTTCCGATCAGCTGGTGCCCACCGGCGAGCTGTTCAGAGCCATGCAAAAGGGCACCATCGATGCCGTGCAGAGCGACGACGACTCCATGTCATCTCCTGTCGATATTTCGGTATTCGGCGGCTACTTCCCGTTCGCAAGCCGTTACAGCCTGGATGTGCCCGTGCTGTTTCACCAGTATGGGCTGAAGGAAATCTGGGAAGAAGCTTACGGTGAAATAGATGGCGTCACCTGGTTGAGCGCCGGCGCATGGGATCCCTGCCACTTCAATACGGTCGAGCCGATCCGCAGCCTCGCGGATCTCAAGGGCTTGCGTGTGTTCACGTTCCCGACGGCCGGTAAGTTCCTGTCGCAATTCGGCGTCATCCCGGTAACCCTTCCCTGGGAAGACATCGAGGTCGCGGTTCAGACCGGTGAGCTGGATGGAATTGCCTGGTCCGGCATCACCGAGGACTACACGGTCGGTTGGGCCGACGTCACCAATTATTTCCTGACGAATAATATTTCCGGCGCCTGGTGCGGATCCTATTTCGCCAACTCCGATTCGTGGGACAAGCTGCCCGAGCATCTGAAGACCTTGTTCCAGGTTTGTGCGGATAGCTCTCACTACTACCGGCAGCACTGGTATTGGGGCGGTGAAGCGCATCTTCGGACCAAGGGCACGAAGCTCAAGCTCACCACCATCCCGGACGAAGAGTGGGCGACAGTGGAGAATGCAGCCGCAAAGTTCTGGGATGAAATTGCCAAGACCAGCCCGAGAGCTGCCAGAGTGATCAAGATATTCAAAGAGTACGCCGCGACGATGGAAAAAGCGGGCCGTCCCTACCGATACACGTAGACTCAACACTCGAAGTTCAATAACGAGAAGAGGCCTCCCCTGGTTTCGGAGCGAATCCGGCCAGGGGAGCCAGCGTCTGGCATCCTGATTCGGCAGAATGGAGATCGGGGGGCGTGTGCCAAAAGCAGTAAAAACCTTCGTGCGGGTTGTCGATGTGTTTAATCGCACGATCGGCAGATTCGCCATGTATCTGATATTCGTCATGATGGGCGTGCTGCTGTTCTCATCCATTTCCAGAGGTGTTTTCGACACATCGTATATCTGGGTTGTGGAGGTGGCTCAAATGACCATGGCCGCCTACTATCTGCTCGGCGGCGGATACTCCATGCAGCTCGGCTCCCACGTAAGAATGGACTTGCTGTATGGGCGATGGTCGGTGCGGACGCGGGCGATCGTCGATCTGGTCACCGGTTGCTGCCTGATGTTTTACCTGTTTTTTCTCCTCTACGGCGGAATATCGAGCACCCAATATGCGATCCAGTACGGCCAGAAAAATTACTCGGCATGGGCGCCGCCCATGGCCCCGATAAAGGTGATCATGACGCTCGGCATCGCAATGATGCTGTTGCAGGTGTTGGCCACATTTTTCAAGGACATGGAAAAAGCCAAAGCATTCTGGATGGCATTGCTGGAGCCTCTGGGCGCTAAAATTCTCATGGACATGGACAGAATCGCCCTGATGGGACCTGCCATGGATCAA
>Ga0209980_10000350_pt1 | contig 24788 bp, 21 predicted proteins | sample CR02metaG_FD_183611 | JGI IMG/M metagenome (GOLD analysis project Ga0209980, IMG submission 183611) | Deep subsurface microbial communities from Mariana Trench to uncover new lineages of life (NeLLi) - CR02 metaG (SPAdes) (version 2) | ecosystem: Environmental > Aquatic > Marine > Ocean trench...
GGGTGAATGTCGAGTTCATCGCTGCGGCGCTCGAGTTCGCTATCAATACCGGCGACAGAAAAAAAACTGCCGCTGCCATCGAGACTGGCGCAGTCACCGGGTAGCAGGGTGTTCCATGTGCCGTTCCTTACCCTTTCCTGGAGTATTTGATTAAAGAGAAATGACCGTGCGGCAGACAAAGCGATGCTTCGTTTGCCGCGTGAAAGTCGCTGGCCTGCAAAAAGATCGCGCGCCAGAGCAAGATTGCCGCCGTCATGACCAAAGCGCTGTTCGCCGAAATAATTCGGCACGCCCCCATCCCGTACTTCCATCAGTCGTTCGCGCAGGCCACCACCTGTCTCGGTGAGATTTCTAAGCGCGATGCGAAAATCATTGCCCGAATGCGCGCCACGACGAAGTTTGCGCCGATGACGGTCCACCTGCAGGACGCGAACGCCTTCGAGATCGAGTTTCAGCCAGTCCGCTCTGTGACCGGCAGGCCGTCGTACGCTGAACCATTGCGTTGCAACTGCGTGGCGGTCTTTTAAGCCGGCGAAGCCCACATCGGATACAGCAATAGCGGCGAATCTGGCAAGACCGCTGGCAACCCAACTCGTGTTTGCGCCCTCTTTTTCAATTTGCAGGAAATCGTGCTCGCCGTCTCCGGACAGCCCGAAACCGAGTCGCTCGCTTAGTTGAAAGTCGGCGTTTTCCTTTTTGATCCGGCAGGTAAGGACCGGCTCGCCGATGGCGCGTTGCCAGTTCGGCAGCGCATACTCAGTCACTCTGACTTCGGCGTGCCAGAGGCAGGTACCACCTGGTAGAAAGTTTCATTGCGGCCAATCATCCCGAGGTCCGTACGTGCCCTTTCTTCCGCCGCCTCATGGCCGTGCTTCAGATTGAGCATTTCCGCCTCGAGGGCCGAATTCCTGTCTTTGAGGACCTGATTCTGTTGACGCTGCAGCGATACGGCTAGCCGCAGCTCCCGGGTCTTGCCATAGCCGTCATCGGACAGCCACAGCTTTGCCTGCATCATAAGCCCGAGAATGGCCAAAATTGACAGTATCCAGCTCCTGCTTCGCAAGATTTGTCCCCAAAAACCCAATCAATCTAAGGTACTTTGACCGAAAATGCCTCCCGTCCGGCATATCGGGCCGCGCTACCCAGTTCCTCTTCGATGCGCAACAGCTGGTTGTACTTGCTGATCCGGTCCGATCGTGACAGCGACCCGGTCTTTATCTGCGTCGCCCGGGTCCCGACCGAGATGTCTGCGATCGTACTGTCAGATGTTTCCCCGGAGCGGTGAGAGATGACTGCTGTGTAGTCTGCCTCGACCGCCATAGTAATTGCATCAAAAGTCTCCGATAAGGTACCGATTTGGTTAGGTTTTATCAATACCGAATTGGCGATTTTTTGCTCGATTCCGCGGCTCAGAATTTTCGTGTTAGTGACAAAAATATCATCGCCGACGAGCTGCACGCGCTCGCCAAGCCTCTCGGTGAGCAGGCGCCAGCCGTCCCAGTCTCCCTCGTCCATGCCGTCTTCCAAAAAAATAATCGGGTAGGCATCGACGAGTTCGGCCAGGAATTCGCAGAATCCGGCCGCGTCGAAGTCGCGCCCCTCGGAAGCCAGCCGGTAACGGCCGTCCACGAAAAACTCCGAACTGGCAACATCGAGGCCCAGCAGGATGTCTTTTCCCATGCTGAAACCTGCTCGCTCTGTTGCCTCGATGATCGTGTCGAGCGCGGCCCGGTTCGACGGCAGGTCCGGCGCAAATCCGCCTTCATCGCCAACAGCGGTATTCAGCTTCATTCCCAGCAAAACATCCTTGAGCGAGTGAAAAATCTCCGCACCGTACCTGAGCGCCTCGGCAAAGCTGGGCGCACCGACCGGCAAAATCATAAATTCCTGGATGTCGATGCTGTTGTTGGCGTGCGCCCCGCCGTTGATGATGTTCATTGTCGGTACCGGCATCGTCGTGCTGTTGCCGAGATGCCGAAACAGGGAAATACCTTTTGACTGCGCTTCGGCCTTCGCGACCGCCAGTGAGACGCCAAGCAACGCATTCGCACCCAGGTTTTTCTTGTTGTCGCTGCCATCGAGCTCGATCATCTTCTCATCGACGGCACGCTGATCGCTGAATGTCCCGGCGAGCAAGGCATCCCGAATAACGCCGTTGATATTGGCGACCGCTTTTTGCACGCCTTTGCCGAGGTATCTGGCCTTGTCACCGTCACGAAGCTCGACCGCCTCACGTGTGCCGGTCGAGGCGCCCGACGGTACGCCGGCGCGCCCCAGACTGCCGTCGTCGAGACGCACATCTGCTTCGACCGTCGGGTTACCGCGGGAATCGAGAATTTCCCGTGCTCGAATATCTGCAATCTTGATCATGTTTTCTCCGATGAAATATCCACATTTATGGGATGAATCTCATAGGGGCATCGTAGCAGGCCCGATTGCTCGGGCTGGTCTATGTGGTATCGCGGTTGCATCGCTCTCGCGCATCCTGCGCTCCGCGATATAAGTACATCCATGTACAAAAAGACGCTCCTACGACGCAGCTACGCGGCGCCCGGATCCCTTGTCGTTATCAATGAAATCAGGAAATCAACCGCCGAGCCCGTACTCCGCTTCCTGGAAGTCGGCCTTCTTGACCTCGTCGTCTATGGCCTTGAGCGTCTCCAGCAGTGCTGCCATTTTATCGAGTGGCCAGGCGTTCGGTCCGTCGCTTAACGCTTTGTCGGGATCCGGATGTGTCTCCATGAAAAGGCCAGCCACACCGGCGGCGATCGCCGACCTCGCGAGTACCGGAATGAATTCCCGCTCCCCGCCCGAAGCGCTGCCTTTGCCGCCGGGCAACTGCACGGAGTGCGTTGCATCGAAGACAACCGGGCACCCGGTTGTGCGAAGTATCGCGAGACTGCGCATGTCCGAGACCAGGTTGTTGTAGCCGAAGGAAAAACCGCGTTCACAGACCATGATGTCTTCATTGCCCGTGGATTTCGCCTTGGCAACCACGTTGTGCATTTCCCAGGGCGAAAGAAACTGGCCCTTCTTGATATTGACGGGCTTCCCCTGGTTGGCAGCTTTCAAGATGAAATTGGTTTGCCGGCACAGGAATGCGGGCGTCTGCAGCACGTCCACGACCGATGCAACCTCTGCCATCGGCGTATCTTCATGGACATCCGTCAGCACGGGGACGTCAAGCTGTTTCCTGACTTCGCCCAAAATGCGCAGCCCTTCTTCCAGGCCGGGACCGCGGTAGCCGTCCTTCGAGCTTCGATTGGCCTTGTCGAACGATGACTTGTAGATGAACGGAATCCCCAGTTCGGCGCAGATTGCCTTCAAATGCCCGGCCGTGTCGACCGCCATCGACTCACTTTCGACGACACAGGTTCCCGCAATCAAAAAAAACGGTTTGTCGATACCGGCATCGAAACCGCATAGCTTCATCCCTGGGCGACCTTCGGCATCTCACCGTTGTGGTAAAGCCTTGCGGCGATAATGAATCCGGTGAACAACGGATGGCCATCGCGCGGGTTGGATGTGAACTCGGGGTGAAACTGGCTGGCGATGAACCAGGGGAGATCGGGTACTTCGATCATCTCGACCAGGTTATCGACTGACAGGCCGGTAAACCTGATACCTGTTTTCTCGAGAACGTCGCGGTAGTTGTTGTTTACCTCATAACGATGCCGGTGCCGCTCGTAAATCGTTGTTTTGCCGTAAATCGCTGCTACAAGCGATCCCTCAACAAGATTTATTCTTTGTGCGCCGAGACGCATCGTACCTCCGAGTTCTGAATCTTCACTGCGTTCTTCGAGTTCGCCGGCCTCGGTTTCCCACTCGGTGACAAGCGCTACTACCGGATATGGCGTGCCGCGTTCGAACTCCGTGCTGTGCGCGCCTTCGAGACCCGCGAGGTTGCGTGCCGCTTCGATAATGGCCACCTGCATACCGAGGCAGATGCCAAGATAAGGCACCTTATTCTCCCGCGCATAGCGAACCGCCTCGATCTTGCCCTCGATGCCACGATCACCGAAGCCGCCGGGTACGACGATGCCGTCCATCCCGCGCAAGCAGTCGACCCCTTTGTCCTCGATGTGTTGTGACTCGAAATAATGAATATTGACGCGCGTGCGAGTGTATATGCCGCCGTGCAACAGCGCTTCACTCAGCGAGATATAAGCATCCCGTAGATCGACGTACTTGCCGACCATCGCAACATTGACTTCACTTTCCGGGTTTTGTTTTGCCTTGACGACATAGTCCCAAGCACTGAGATCGGCCGGCGGCAGATCGAGGTGTAACTGCTTCGTTACAATGTCGTCCAGACCCTGGTCCTTCAACATCGCTGGTATTTTGTAGAGGTCGTCGACATCATAGGCCGAGATCACGGCAGCTTCCGGTACATTGGTGAAAAGCGCAATCTTTTTGCGGTGTTCGGAAGGCAGCACCTTTTCCGAACGGCAAACGAGAATATCGGGTTGAATTCCAATGGAACGGAGTTCCTTCACCGAGTGCTGCGTTGGCTTGGTCTTGATTTCGGACGAGGTTGCGATATACGGCACGAGCGTCAAATGCACATAGACGACGTGATCGTGTCCGAGTTCGATACCCATCTGACGAATCGCCTCCAGGAATGGCAGGGACTCGATGTCGCCCACCGTTCCGCCGATTTCAACGAGGCAGATATCGGCATCGCCCGCGCCCTTCTTCACGCTCTTCTTGATTTCGTCGGTGATGTGCGGGATCACCTGCACCGTGGCGCCGAGATAATCGCCACGCCGCTCTTTGGCAATGACGGTCTCGTATATCCGGCCGGTGGTGAAATTGCTGTTGCGTCCGGTTGTAGTGCGAACGAAACGTTCATAGTGACCGAGATCGAGGTCAGCCTCGGTACCGTCTTCGGTCACAAAAACCTCACCATGTTGAAAGGGGCTCATCGTGCCCGGGTCGACGTTAATGTACGGATCCAGCTTGATCATGCTGATCGACAAACCCCGGGACTCCAGAATCGCGCCGAGACAAGCAGAGGTAATGCCCTTTCCCAGGGAGGACACCACGCCGCCGGTGATGAATACATACGCTGTCATTTACGGGCCCTTATAAAGTAAGGCGGCGGGAAATAACAAAGGGTCAGAATAAAAACACGAAACCGGCGCCAAAATCGGCCAATTTGCGCTTTTCTTCCAACCCTTGAGATGTCCCGTCGATGGATGAAAGACGGTGTTAAAAGTTAACAGATCGCTGCGTCTTTAACAATGAATACGGAAACTGCAGTAAAGGCTATTGTTGAATTAATGCAGCGCAGGACGGTTGCGCCAGTGCACGCCGTAACCGTTCGCTTTGCTTACGTCCGCAGCCACCCAGAGGTCGCCGACGGCAACCAGATCATCGCCCGAATACAGTAGAGGAATACACTGGCGCATCCACGGTACGACACCGTCCTCCTGCAGCAGTTTTTTGAGTTTATGGGTGCGCTTTCGACCGGCCGGACAGAATTCCTCTCCTCCCTGGCGATACCTGAGTGAAAGTCCACCCTTGACGGCCCCACGGTCGATGCCACCATCGACACCGGCTTCCAGACGCATCTGACCGTTACCGGTGCCCAGATCCAGCCAGCAACCGTCCGCCATCAGTTCCATCACAGCAGGTTTTTCTTCGGGCGTCGTCTCGGCGAGCAGGTAGAGCTTGTCACGGTACCGCCTGATCTCGGCACCGGGCCACCCCACCAGTGGTTGTGCGTCTTCCCGCGCCGGGATCAATTCATGGGTAATCTGGTGCAGGCGCGTTGCCGGCGGCGCCGGCAGACCGCACTTTCTGGCAGCATGGCGCAACACATTGCGTTGCCGCTTCTCTGACAAGGCTTTCAGTCCGTTAATGTCCAGCCGGTCCGGCTTGTCCCCTGTCGAAACAGTGGCAAGATCCAGTTGCGCCAGGTCGTTCAGCAGTTCGCTGGCCTCGCCTGCCAGTTCGGCGCTTCGTCCGAGGCGCACCGAGACACCGGGCCATCGTCGCGCGAGCGCGGGTATGATTTCCTGTCGCAGGAAATTCCTGTCGAAACGCGTATCGAGATTCGAGGGATCGTCGATCCAGCGGAGTTTATGTTTTTCGGCATAAGCCTTTATCGAAGCAGCGCTGACACCAAGCAGCGGTCTTACAAGCATCCCTCGGGCAAAGCTCTGTATGACACCGATTCCTGCCAGCCCGGCGAGGCCACTGCCTCTCATCAGATTCAGCAGCAGAGTCTCCGCCTGATCGTCCTCGTGGTGTGCGCTGAGAAGCCAGTCTCCATCTTCGACCAACGGTCGAAAAGCATCGTAACGGGCCTGCCTCGCTGCAGCCTCGGGACCGAGTCCCGATTTGTCGTCGATCTCGACGGTCTCGCTGACAAATGGCAGGTCGAGATCTGCTGCCACAGTCCGGCAATGCGCTTCCCATGCGGGTGCCTCGTCATGCAAACCGTGATTGATGTGAATCGCCAGAATCGGCGTCCGATGCTCGTCAGTACATGCAGCCAGCGAATGCAGGAGCACGGTTGAATCCATACCACCGCTGAATGCAACCAGAAACCGGCGCGGCTTGTCGATGCCCTCTGCGAGCTTTGCGAGGCGCGACAACAGGACTTTGGAATTAAACGTCATGGTAGAAATCAATCGAGCGCCGCACAGGAGCCCGTCCTGACGGGCACATCAACATCAATGGCTTACAGCCAGCGAGAATGTAAGCGCTCCGAGAACCGCAATTTTCGGAGCGCGTGGTCAAATAAGTCATGGATGACTTTTTCAACATCCCGCCAGCGTGATTCTTGCTATTCCTTGTATTGACCAAATCCCGCGATGCGACGCTGGCGCTCTTCGAGTAGCTGATCAATATCGAGCCGATCGAGTTGTTCGAGGTGGTGCAGAAGTGCATTGCGAACAACCTCGGCAGCAGCAGCCGGGTCGCGATGGGCCCCGCCAAGCGGCTCCGGTAATATCTCGTCAACAAATCCGAAATCTTCGAGGCTGCCAGCGGTTATTCGCATTGCTTCAGCGGCCTCTTCGGCTTTCTCGGCACTTTTCCAGAGAATTGACGCACACCCTTCCGGTGAAATGACCGAATAAACGGCATACTGCAACATCAAGAGGCGATCGCCGACACCAATCGCCAATGCGCCACCTGATCCGCCTTCGCCGATTACAACGCTGATAATCGGCGTGCGTAAACCCGCCATCAAATACAGACTGTGAGCAATCGCTTCGCTTTGTCCACGTTCTTCGGCGCCGATACCAGGGTCCGCGCCGGGCGTATCAATCAACGTCACGATGGGCATTGAAAATTTCTCTGCCATTTTCATCATGCGTTGCGCCTTGCGATACCCCTCCGGTTTCGGCATTCCGTAATTTCGACGAACACGTTCTTTGGTATCGCGGCCTTTCTGATGTCCGATAAACATCACGGACCGGCCGTCCAGTCTGCCAACACCGCTGACGATCGCAGGATCATCTGCATACATGCGGTCGCCATGCAGCTCCTGAAAATCAGGCGCAAAGTACCCGAGATAGTCGTTCGTGTATGGACGCATCGGGTGGCGGGCAATCTGTGCGATCTGCCAGGCACCAAGTTTCGAGAAGATGCTTTTGGTCAGCGCCGCGCTTTTACCCTTGAGCCTCGCGACCTCTTCGTTGATGCTGATTTCCGAATCATCACCGACAAATCGAAGCTCCTCGATCTTGGCCTCGAGTTCTGCGATAGGCTGTTCGAAATCCAGGAACTTGAGATCCATACGCCCTAACCCCAGTGATCCAACAAGGCTATATTGATGGGTCCAGCGAGTCGTGAAGCGCTTGACCACCAGGCGCGCCTCGCAGGTAATGGCGCGTCCCTGCCAACAGGCGCAACACCGCGGACGACCGCTTCACGGCTCGCCCGAAGGGGGCTCCGCACCGAGAGCCATAGCGTTGTGCTGTGGTTCGAGGGAAGAGCCCGTCAGGCGCAACGAGAACCGGCCACGAAGCGGACAGCCAACGGAAATTACGAAGTGGCACCATAGGGAAGTATCGTCATTCGTTTCCAGTTAAAATCGTTGCCAATGATCTTGGGCGGTCTCGTGCAATGCGCGGACGTTTGTTATCAGCACGGGAAAAGTGACTCTACAACATTTCCCGGCCGGGTGCGTAGAGCAACCTGACACTATTCTGGCCGAGCAATTCCGCCAGCTTGTCTCGCAATTCGCGGCTCGGCCTGACGGTCCATTCCGGTCCGAGATTCAGTCGGGCCGCCGCGTTGGTACCGACGTACTGTACCGCAACATCGCAATTGCCTTCCCGGTACGGCAGTAATACATCATGCAGTCGGGTCAGGAGGTGCTCGCCCTGTCCGTTGGGGACCAGGCTCAGAATCATGCTTTTTGCCTGCTCTTCGATGGCGCGATCGATATGCAAAACGTTTTTAGCGCTCAGACGCCAGGCCGTCAGGAAATCGTCATAGCGCAAGGTGCCGCTGACTACGATGATTTCATCTTTGATCAACAAATGTCGATACTGCTGAAAGGTCTCCGTGAAAAAACTTACTTCGAGACGGCCCGAGTCGTCGTCCAGAACGACGGTGACGCGATTGCCTCTTTTTCGGATGTCCATAATGAGGCCGGCAACCGTCAATTCGCGGCCGGTCTGCGCATAATTTCGCTCGCCGTTGCTGGTCTGCGGTGCCGGTTCCGAACAGATGTCCCCTAGCCTGCCGTCGGCCAGAAACAGTGCGTCCTTGCGTACCGCATCGAATGGATGGCCGGTCAGGTAAAGTCCGAGTGCTTCCTTTTCATTACCGAGAAGCTCACGATCATTCCATTCGACAACTTCAGCATTTCGTGATGATTCCGTCGCATGCTCTGGTTTGTCGATACCAAACATGTCGTTTTGACCAGCCGCACGGGCATGCGCCTCCTGGACGGCACACTTCAATGCTTCCGGTAAAGATCGCATCATGCTGCGGCGCGTCTCGCCGAAGCTGTCCATCGCTCCGGATTTAATCATCGCCTCGATCGCCCTGCGGTTGAGTTTTTCGGGGTTGACCCGGCGGCAAAATTCACCAAGATTTTCGAAATCGCCGTTTTCGTTTCGCTCGGCGATAATCGATTCGACAACACTGCGGCCAACACCCTTTAGCGCGCCCAGGCCATAAAGGATCGACTGCTCTCCGGCCACGCTGAACTGATAGTTGGATTCGTTGATATCCGGTGCCTTCAACTCGAGCCCGATATGCCGGCAGTCATCCTTAATCATCACCAGGCGATCGGTGTTGTCCAGATCGGCGCTCATCACAGCCGCTGTGAATGCCGCCGGATAATGTGCTTTGAGATAAGCCGTTTGATACGCCAACAATGCGTACGCAGCCGAATGTGACTTGTTGAAACCGTAAGCGGCAAACTTTTCCATCAAATCGAATATTCGTGTCGCCGTGAAGTCCGCGACACCGCGCTTCACCGCACCATTCACAAAGACTTCGCGCTGCTTGGCCATTTCCTCGGGCTTTTTCTTGCCCATCGCACGGCGCAGCAGGTCGGCCCCGCCGAGCGTATAGCCGGCGAGCACCTGTGCAATCTGCATCACCTGTTCCTGATAAAGGATGACACCATAAGTTTCCTTGAGGACCGACGTCAGGTCCGGATGCAGATAGTCGATGTTCGTCTTGTTTGCGTCGTTTTTTCGCGAAATAAAATCGTCAACCATGCCCGATTGCAGCGGCCCGGGACGGAACAATGCGACCAGCGCGACGAGATCGTCGAAGTGATCGGGTTGCATGCGGTGTACAAGGTCACGCATACCCCGTGACTCAAGCTGAAAGATGGCCGTCGTACTGCTCGTCCTCAGCATCTCGAAGGTCTTTGCGTCGGTCAATGGAATGTTCGCGATATTCAGTTGCAGGTCGGGGTGCTCCGCATTGATGATCTGCACAGCCCAATCAATGATGGTCAGCGTTTTCAGGCCCAGAAAATCGAACTTGACGAGCCCGGCAGCTTCCACGTCATCCTTGTCCAACTGGGTGACGACGTTCTTGCCGCCCTCTTCGCAATACAGAGGTGTGAAGTCTGTCAGCTTGTTCGGTGCAATAACGACGCCGCCCGCGTGCTTACCCGCATTCCTGACCAGTCCTTCGAGCGATTTCGCCAGATCGATGATCGAGCGGACTTCTTCATCGTCTTTGTACATCGCGGCAAGCTCATCTTCCTGCTCCAGGGCTTTGTCGAGCGTGATGCCCAGCTCGAAGGGCACCTGCTTTGCAATGCGATCGACGAAACCATAGGGCTGACCCAGGACGCGACCCACATCACGAATCACGGCTCTTGCGGCCATTGTTCCGTAGGTAATGATCTGGGACACACGATCCCTGCCGTATTTCTCCGCGACATAATCGATAACGCGGTCGCGTCCTTCCATGCAGAAATCGATATCGAAGTCCGGCATCGAAACGCGCTCGGGATTAAGAAATCTTTCGAACAGGAGGCCATGTTCCAGCGGGTCGAGGTCGGTGATGCCCAGCACCCAGGCGACCAGCGACCCCGCGCCCGAACCACGCCCGGGGCCCACCGGAATCCGCTGTTCTTTTGACCAGCGAATGAAGTCCGCAACGATCAGAAAGTAACCGGCAAATCCCATGTCGCAGATTACCGTGAGCTCGGCGGCCAGCCTCTCTCTGTACGAAGTCGCGGCGTTTTCCTGGTCCCCGACCTCTGTTTCGCGCTTTTGAAATATCCGGGCCAGCGCCACGTCCAGTCCCGCTTCCGACTCCGACCTGAGATTTTCCTCCGTCGTCTGACCGGCCGGAACGGGAAACACCGGCAAATAGGTCTGGCCCAGCTTGAGATCAAGGTTGCAGCGCTTCGCGATCTCCGCTGTATTCAAGAGCGCCTCAGGCACATCATCAAACAGCGTGGTCATCTCGTCACAGTTTTTCAGATACTGGTTTTCGTTGTAGAGCTTCGGTCTGTCGGTATCGCTCAGCATGCGTCCGTACTGAATACACACTCTTGCCTCGTGCGCCTCAAAATCCTCACGCTCCAGGAAACGGACATCATTGCTCGCGACGACCGGCACGCTCATGCTGCTGGCAAGCCCGAGCGCACTTTGTACATACTCTTCCTCTCCGCTTCGTCCCGTACGCACGAGTTCCAGGTAAAAGCGGTCGCCAAATACATCGAGCCAACTTGCCAATCGCTTTTCGGCGACATCGTAGTGGTTGCTGACCAATGCCCGGCCCACGTCACCATGCAGCGCGCCGGACAAGGCAATAAGCCCTGCGCAGCTTTCCCTCGTCAGCCACTCGCGTTCTGCCATGGCAACGCCGCGATGCTGACCCTCGAGAAAGGTCTTCGTTACGAGAGCCGTGAGGTTGCGATACCCCTTCTGGTCCTGACAGAGCAATAGCAGGGCCGACGGCCGGTCGACGTCGTCATGATCAGCAAGCTTCAGGTCTACGCCGATAATCGGCTTGATTCCCTGTTTAAGTGCCTGCTGGTAAAACTTCACCATGCCAAAAAGGTTGCCGTGATCGGTCAGCGCAACCGCCGGCATGCCCAAGTCCGCGCATTGCCGCATCAGCACGGGGATCCTGACGGTACCGTCGATGATCGAGTACTCGGTGTGCAAATGCAGATGAATGAAGGCTTGAGTCATGGTGTGTCGTTACGGTCGCCGCTCATCGAGCCGCTGTCAATATCGTTTTTCCTGGCTGCTGGCATGTCCTGCCACTCGCGCTGTACCAACGGCATGAGCGGCGGCGTCACCGTCAATTCCAGACCCATTAATCACCTTGCTGGAGCACTTGCGTCATCGAGGAAAATGGACGAAAACTCCGACGATGTTGCTGACACGGTCCGAACCGGTCGATGCGTTCACGATGATCGGCCGTAGCGTAACCTTTATGCCGGGCAAAACCATAATGCGGGTAGATGCCCGCCAGTTCGACCATGATCTCGTCGCGACAGACCTTCGCGACGATGGAGGCAGCGCTGATCGCATCAATTATCGCATCGCCGCCGACGATCGCCTCGCCCTCGATCCGGCCGGCGCCAAATGTGAGCTTCGGGAGACGATTGCCGTCGACCTGTATGTAATGTGGTCGAATTCGCAGGCCGAGTATGGCGCGCCGCATTGCCAGAAACGTGGCCTCGAGGATGTTCAGGCGGTCGATCTCGGCTGCATCCGCCCAGGCAACCGACCAGGCCAGCGAATGCCGCCGTATTTCCCCGGCCAGCTGGGATCTGCGGCTGGGACTGAGTTTCTTGGAATCCCGGAGCCCGTCGATCGGCGATCGCTGGTCGAGGATCACTGCACCGGCTACGACCGGTCCCGCGAGCGGCCCCCGGCCTGCCTCATCGACACCCGCGACCGGCCGGTTGAGCTCACAAAACAAGGCCTGTTGCATCATGCGGCACCGGCAAGATCAAGTATTGCTTTGGCTGCCCGTTGCTGGGCGCCACGAGTCAGCTCCGCACGCAGTGCCACAAACCTGCTCTCGATGACTGCCCGGCGTTCAGGGTCATTCAGCAATTCGGCAACTGCCGCCGAGAGCGCCTCCGGCGTCGCATCGTCCTGCAGAAACTCCGGCACCATCGGCTCGTCGGTCAGCAGATTGGGCATCGCAAAATACTTCACTTTGACGAGCTTGAACAAGCGGTGCATAAGATATGTCAGCGGTGACAACTTGTACGCTGCAACCATCGGTCTGCCATACAACGCGGTCTGCAACGAAGCTGTGCCGGAAGCGAGCAGGACGACATCGGCTGCGACAATCGCGGCCACCGCATTGCCATCAATCAGTTTGATGTGGTCTCCCATACCGGCTGCGTCGATTTGGACCTTGAAGGCCTCTCGCAGCGTGGGGCTGACCATCGGTGCAACGAACTGCAGGTCGGGATACCGGTCGATCAGCAGCGCGCAGGCCTTCGCAAACACCGGCCCGAGCCTGGCGATTTCATTGCGGCGGCTTCCTGGCATCACGGCAATGACTCTCGGCGCCGTCAGACCCAACTGTCTTCTCATTGCCGCGCTGTCGATGTCGGTATCGACGCTGTCAGCCAGTGGGTGTCCGATAAATTCGGCTGCAACATCATGTGCTTTGTAAAAATCCTCTTCGAACGGAAATATGCACAGGACCAGGTCTACCGCTTTCGCGACTTTGCGCACGCGACCCTGCCGCCATGCCCAGACCGTCGGACTTACGAAGTGCACGGTGGTAATTCCCCGGCTCCGCAGCGCTTTCTCCAGTCCCAGATTAAAATCCGGCGCATCAATACCGACGAATATGTCCGGGGGGTCCTCCGCCCAGCGTTTGACGAGTGATCGGCGCAGGCGAAGCAGGCGCGGCAGCACTTTAACAGGCTCAACCAGACCCATCACCGCCAGCGTGTCGGCATCCTCCCAGACATCGCAGCCGGCCTCGCGCATCGCCGGCCCTGCAACGCCCTCGACCCGAACCCCGGGATTCCGTGCCTTGAGCGCCCGGATAAGTCCGGCACCCAACTGGTCGCCGGATACCTCACCAACGACCATGCCGATCCGCAATTCTTGCATGTCGCCTGTCAGCCCGAAAATTGCACAAGAGTCCGGAATCGTGGGCGCGACATCGTCATGCCTGACGCCGCTCCGGACTGAGAGGCATAACGGGCTATGGCTGCACGGAAGAAGTCGCCCGGGTCACCAAGGGCCGCCATTGAGATTTCGATAGTCGTGTTCATTTCACGGAGCTGTCAGCAATTTCTGGGTGTCTTGTGCAATATTCGGGCTCGCCTATCGCACCACGCCACGCTCGGACGTTGTCAGGGAATCGAGAAAGATCCGCAGCTCCGGCTGATCGTTAACCAGGCTGTCAATCTCGGCAATGGCTTCGGCGAGTTTCAGGCCGTTGCGATAGACAATCCGATACGCGTTCTTGATGTTGCGAATCTGATCCTTGCTGAAGTCGCGCCGTTTCAGCCCTTCGCTGTTGATGCCAGCCGGCGCACCGGGAAGGCCAAAGACCATCACGTAAGCCGGCACGTCCTGGTTCACACCCGTATACATGCCGAGAAAACTGTGTGCACCAACGTGGCAGAACTGGTGCGCACCAGCGAACCCGGCGAAGATTGCCCAGTCGTCGACATGCACATGTCCGGCAAGGGTCGTGTTGTTCGCCATGATGGTCTTGTTTCCGACCTGGCAGTCGTGCGCGATGTGGACGTAGGCCATAATCCAGTTATCGTCACCGAGTACCGTTACTCCCTTATCCTGAACAGTCCCTCTGCTTATCGAGCAGTATTCACGGATAGTATTTCTGTCGCCGATCTCGAGGCGGGTATCTTCGTTCCGATACTTCTTGTCCTGCGGATCATCGCCGACTGATGCAAACTGGTAAATGCGATTGTTCTCGCCGATTCGGGTCGGTCCGTTAATCACAACATGGCTGCCGACTATTGTGCCTGCGCCGATTTCAACATGATCACCTATGATTGTATAAGGTCCGACCTCAACGCCATCGGAAATCACCGCGGAGTCAGCAACAATCGCAGTTGGATGGATCACGCGGGCTTGTCCCCCGGCGCGCACATGATGACCGCAGACACTGCCTGCTTGCCGTCCACGCTCGCGGAACAATCGAAGCGCCACATACTGCGGCGTTTTCGCGCAACGCGTACCTCTATTTTCAATTGGTCACCGGGCGACACCGGGCGGCGAAATCTGGCCTCATCAACGGCTACCAGATAAAAGAGTTGCCCGGATCCGATAGCTTCCGCAGACAAGTAATAAAGTATGCCGCCAGCCTGCGCCATCGCTTCAATGATCAATACGCCCGGCATGATCGGCCAGTCGGGAAAATGTCCCTGGAAAAAAGGTTCATTTGCCGTTACGTTCTTGATTGCGGTGACTGACACTCCCGGCCGACAGTCGGTTACCCTGTCAAGCAACAGAAACGGATAGCGGTGTGGCAGCAGCTTCTGGATCTGCACGATATCCAGAGTACGCGATTCATCCGTCATTCTTGCTAACCTTCGCTTCGAGTTCTGCCACCCGTTTCTCGAGTGCTGCACTTCGGCGGAACCTTGCAACCATTCGCTTCCAGACCTGGTCTTTTTCCGCCCCGAATGTCGCCGAGTACACGCCAGGCTCACGAATGTCTTTCGTGATCAGCGCCTGGGCCATAATGACTGTGTCGTCACATACTGTCACATGCCCTGTCACACCTGCCAGGCCTGCGATCATGCATCGCTTGCCGACTGTCGCACTGCCGGCGATCGCGGTCATCCCGGCAATGGCCGTATGCGCGCCGATGCGGGCGTTGTGGCCGATCTGAATCAGCTTATCCAGTCTGACACCGTCTTCGATGATCGTATCATCGATCGCGCCGCGGTCTACCGCCGTGTTTGTGCCAATTTCGACGTCGTTGCCGATAACAACGCCTCCGAGCTGGGGAATTTTTGTCCAGCCGGAGTACGCCCGGGCATGGCCGAATCCATCGGATCCGATAACAGCGCCGGGGTGAATGATCGTTCGTTCACCAATCCGGACATCTTCAACCAGCGTCGCGTTGACAAGCACCTGTGAGTCCCTGCCGAGCGAACAGCGCTTACCAAGAACGCATCCAGCCGCGATGTAAACGCCCTCGGCAATCGAACAGTGTTCGCCAATGACGACATTGGCGGATATATGTGCGCTGTCCGAAATACTCGCGCTATCTGCAATGATTGCGGACGAATGAATGCCCGCTGCATGGCCTGCGGGCGGGTGCAACACACCGGCGATGAGCGCATAAGTCGCGTACGGGTCGTCGGAGATCAGGGCGGCAACCCGACAATCGCCGGCGTCGGCCTCTGTCAGGACGACGGCAGCCGCCCTGGTGGAAAGCAGCTCGTTTCGATAAGCCGGACTGGCAAGAAAACCGACGGATTCCGCTGAAGCGTTCGTCAGCGTCGCAGCGCGGTGCACGCGGATCTCCGGGTCGCCTACTAACTCACAACCGAATTCAGTCGCCAGTTCTCCGAGGCTAGCCGGCATATTTCACCGTGATATGTCAGGCAGGGTCGGGCTGCCGTTAGCGCGCCCCCGTAGCGTTAAAGTTTGCTTCCATCGCGCGCAGAACGAGTTCGGTAATATTTACCGTGGAACTTGCATACAAGACGCCGTCACCGACGATAAGATCGAAACCGGTCGTCTCCGCATAATCCTGCACTTCCTTCAAAAGGGATCGTTGCAGTTTGCCGAGTTCTTCATTGCGACGAAGATTCAGGTCCTCTCTGAATTCAGTTTGCAGACGAGTAACTTCGCGCTGCAAATCACGAAGTTCTTTTTCGGCATTGCGGCGTTCCGTTTCACCCATCACGTCGAAATCACGTCTTATTTTTCCGTTAAGCTCTTCGAGTTCCGTCTGCTTGGCAACAATTGTCCTTTGACGTGGTGCAAACTCCTCCTGTAATGCATCCATCGCCATTTTTGCCTGTGGCGCTCGTTCCATCAAAATCGGAATACTGACCACACCAATTTTCAACTCCTGAGCGGCGACAGTCCCACCAAATATAGACATAACTGCAACAGCCAGTGTTGCCTGAAGCAATCGTTGCTTTAGCAAATTCATAAAAAATCCTATCCTTAAAACGCCTGACCAATGGAGAACTGAAAGCCTTCGATTACGTCTCCGTAGAATCTGTCGTTGCCTTTGAACTCGTTGAGCGGCACCGCGTAACTGAATCGAAAAAGTCCCATAGGCGCCAGCCACTGAACCGCCACACCGACGGATGTCTTCAACTCATTGAAATCCGGTTCATAAGAAATCGGAGCACCCAGTTTATCGGTGAATTCGACCTCACCGGAATTAAATACGTTACCGATGTCATAGAAAATACTGGCTCGCGTGCTGCCGCTCAATTTAGCCGGAAGGGGGATTATAAGCTCTACTTGACCGGCGACCAACACATTGCCGCCATAGGGGTTCCCGAAGCTGTCGCGCGGGCCCAGCCAGGACTCTTTGTAGCCGCGAACCGACTGCGGCCCGCCGCTGAAGAACTGCTTATACGGCGGCAGCGCGGTCGTATCGCCCAGCGCCTCGCCGAAGCCCAGTTCGCTATTCAGGCGTATGGTCCATCTACCGAAAAGCGGAATGTATTTCGTAAAATTGTGGCGCACCGTATAGTACTGGACCCCACTGCCGGGCAGCGCGTACGAGAGAAATAACTGCTGGCGGGAACCCCGGTCTGCGAAGAGGCTCCTGTTGCGGCTGTCATAGCTCCAACCGGCTATCAGTTCGTACGTGTCAAATTCGGTGCCGGTGAAAACAACGCCGGGACTGACTTCATCGGTGAACTGGTTACCGTTATTCAGGACCCAATCCTGAGCCTGTTGCGAACTCCTGCTGGACGCAAGTAGTTCGGCACGATTGAAGCTTATTCCAAGACTCAACGATTGGTATTCGGTGATCGGATAGCCGTACTCGATCGTCGCACCAATGTTTGTTGTCGAAAAATCGGATGACGCCGAGGTGAATTGCGTGACATCTCGAAAATTGACTGACACGGTTCTTCGAACGCCGTTTCGCGTCGTGTAAGGATCTGTATGTGACAGGCTGTAGAGGGTCGAAAAGCTTCCCGTACTCACCTGAAGCGCAACACGATTTCCCGAGCCGAGAAAATTGGTATGCACGATGCTGCCGTTCAAAATCAGCCCTTGCGATTCGGAAAAACCAAGTCCGCCACTGAACTGGCCGGGCATGCGATATTCGATATCGAATTCGATGTCGACCAGGTCCGGACTACCCGGCACGGGAACGTTTTCTACTCCTACCTTTTCGATGTATGGCAAACGCTGTAATCGTATCCTTGACCGATCGACCAGGCGATTCGACAGATAGGCGCCCTCAGTCTGTCGCATCTCGCGACGCAAGACCTCGTCGTCGACCTGATCGATATTCTTGAAAATAATTCGTCGAACGTAGACACGACTCCCCGGATCAACGAAGAAGGTTACCGATGCTTCTTTTTTCTCGTGGTCGAGTTCCGGCACCGGTTCGATCTCAGCATTCGAATACCCTTGTTCGCCGAGACGGAACTCCATCAGCTCCATTGACTGAGTGAGTAGCTGCAGGTTGAACGTCGAACCCGGTTTCGCGAGAATGAGACCGCTGAGCTGCTCTTCCGGTATCACCATCTTGCCGACAACTTTCGTGTCGGAAATCTTGTACTGCTCTCCCTCGTGCAGGTTAATCGTGACATAAATGTCTTTCTTGTTCGGGGAAATCGCGACCTGCGTTGATTCGATTCGAAAGTCCGCGTAACCACGGTCCATATAGAAGGAGCGAAGGGTCTCAAGATCGCCGCCCAGGGACTCCTTGGCATAGCGATCGTCCTGTCGGATCCACGACAACCAGTTCGCCGTGTCCAGTTCAAAGTCTTCGCGGATTGTCTTTTCGTCGAAACTGCGATTACCGATGATATTGACCTGACGTATCTTCGCCCGCTCTCCCTCCTTGACCTCGATGCTGACCCGGACCGTGTTATTCGGCCGATCCATCACATCGGTATTGACGACCACAGCGTATTTGCCGCGGTCGTAGTACTGTTCCTTCAGGAATTGCTGAACTTCGTCCAGGACCGAACGGTCAAAGGTCCGGCCACGTGCCAGACCCACCCCACGCAGCGATTCCATGAGATCTTCGGTCTTGATGTCCTTGTTGCCCTCAATCGTGAAGTCTTCGATAGATGGACGTTCCTTAACCGCTATGATCAGTGTGTCTCCGTCACGTCGCATCTCGATGTCGTCAAACAGCTGCTGCGAATAAAGCGCCCGCATTGCCTCCTGAATCCTGATGTCGTCGACCGTATCGCCGACATTAATTGGCAGATAGTTGAAAACCGTGCCCTCGGAAATACGTTGCAGGCCTTCGACACGCATGTCACGCACGACAAAATCAACGGCCAGGGCTGCGACCGGTAAGGTCAGACAGGCAACGGCGATGACTGCCGGCAGCCGCTGCCAGAATCGAACTCCCTGTCTCTTGTTTTGCCAGTGCCTCATATGCCTTGCTTCTTGAAAACCGCCGTAAGTCAACTGGAGAACATTCGCGCAATGTCGTTATAAAAAGCGAAACTCATCAACAACAGGATCGCGAGAATACCGGCCTGCTGCCCCAGCATCTGCGCCCGGTCGGACATCGGACTGCCTTTGATCCACTCTACCGACTGGTAGACGATCTGCCCGCCGTCCAGAATCGGAATCGGCAACAGGTTCAATACGCCCAGGCTGATACTGATCAGGGCAAGTACGGTCAACACATATGAAAACCCTGCCCGCGCAGAATCGCCGACATACTTCGCAATGCTGATCGGCCCGCTGATGTTCTTGATCGAAACCTGGCCGGTCACCATGTGCCACAACATGCGAACCGTAAAGGCCGTCTCACGTCCAGTGCGTGAAAATGATTCGCCGATTGCCGCGACCGCTCCGAATTGTCGCAGAAATCGCGGGCTGACACCGATTCGGCCGACGACGCCGTCAGCCGTTTCCACGGCAGCGATATCGACGTAAAGGGTCTCTTGCCGGCCGTCCCTTACGATCCTGATCGGTACAGTCCTGTCCGGCAGCTCGACGATGACAGCCGCCAAATCACCGAATGTCACCGTGCTCTCGCCGTTGACGCTGATGATCCTGTCCCCGGGACGTATTCCGGCCCGGTCCGCTGCAGCACCTGCTTCAACCCACTCGGCAATTGCCAGCGGTTGTCCCAGCATGAACCCGAGCCCGGTCAACAGCTCTCCCGGCTCCGTGAGGCGTGTGCGATCGTCGCCCACATGGATTGTCACCCTGCGCTCATCGCCTTCGTTGTCTTGCACGACGAGTGGAACCTGTCCCGTTGCGACCATCTCGTCCAGGATCGACAGCAATGCAGTACCCCAGTTATCGACAGCTTGATCGCCGACCGCCACCAGCAGCTCTTCAGGCAGTAATCCGGCCTCGGCGGCGTAGGAATCAGGCTCGACCGGTCCGATGACAGGACGCAAAGTGGGCAGGCCCTGCATGGACAATACCCAGTAAGCGATCAGGGCAAAAAGAAAATTGAATGCCGGCCCTGCGAGCAGAACCGCGATCCGCGCCGGAATGGGCCGATGATTGAATGCCCGTCCCTGGTCGGCTGGATCGACGGGCCCTTCTCTCTCGTCCAGAAACTTGACATAACCCCCGAGCGGGATCGCTGAAATACAGTATTCGGTGCGATCCTCTCCGGCGATCCAGGTCCATAGCGGCTTGCCGAAGCCGATCGAGAACCTGAGTACCTTCATCCCGCAGCAGCGTCCCACAATGTAGTGGCCAAACTCGTGCACGGCGACCAGTACGCTGATCGCGACAATGAATGCGATTAAGTTGATCAGTGCAGCGCTCATAGACGAACCATTCTCCGTGCCCTTCGATGTGATCGGACATCTTGTGTCGCTACAAGCTGTCGACCGGCTGTATGCGGCGCAGTTCCCGCCAGGGCCGAATGACCCGTGCAGCTTAGATCCCGGTAAATGAACGGGAACTGAATTCCGGCAGCCATTATCTCAACCCCACCCAGCCGATGCCGAGCGCAAACAACGGTGCTGCGGCTGTCACGCTATCGATTCGGTCGAGTACGCCGCCGTGCCCCGGAAAAAGCCGGCCGCTGTCTTTTACACCGGCATTCCTTTTAAACATGCTCACCGTAAGGTCACCAACGATCGAGATTATGGCGACGGCGAGGCAAAACGGCAGCAATACAACGATATCGATCTCCAGCCAGCGTGCCCGGACCAACGCCAGTACGGCAACCGCCAACAAGCCACCGAACACGCCTTCCCATGTTTTTCCCGGACTGATCTTCGGCGCCAGTTTAACTTTGCCAAAGCGCTTACCCGTGAAATAGGCGCCGATATCTGCTACCCACACAATAACAAGGACGAACAACAACAGTGCCGGTTGCAGCGAGTACAGTGACATAATTGCAAGGTATGCCGGAATCAGGACGAGCACACCGCATATCCAGCCTGCCAACTTCGGTATCGGCGTCGGAAACATGAACACCCAAAACAGCGCAATCAGCCACCAGGCGAGCGCAATTTTCAAAACGACTCCGACAGCGAATTCATTGGCCAGACCGACGGAGGCAGCAGCCAGAAGCGCCGCTATCAGGCCGACGTAGGCAAGCCGCACCGCGGCTTTTTCGGGTTGCAGAAAACCTGACCATTCCCAGGCGCCGGCGAGAATCAGTGCAGCAAACACAAGCTGTGTGATCACGGGCGGCAACACGAACAGCACCACGAGGAGCGCGCCCAGGGCGATAACCGCCGTCAATACGCGTAGCTTGAGCATCTCAAACCGCCTCTACCTGTTCGCCCGTATGGCCATAACGCCGCTGTCTCAAGCCGTAAAACGACAATGCTTTGTCAAATTCCCGCTCACAGAAGTCCGGCCAGAGGCAATCGCAGAAATAAAGTTCTGAGTACGCGAGATTCCACAGCAGGAAATTACTGATTCGCTGCTCGCCACCCGTGCGAATCAACAGATCGGGATCCGGAACGCCAACCAGCGCCAGCTCCCTGGCAAACCTTTCATCGTCAATGTCTTTAACGGTCAACTCCTTGCCTGCCACCTTGCCCGCCAGCTGCCTCGCCGCATTGACGATATCCCACCGTCCGCCGTATGCCACGGCGATTATCAGATTCAGGCCGCTGTTTTCCTTGGTTTTTTCTTCAGCCGCCCCGATCTTCCTCAGCAATCTTGGTCTGAGCTGCTGCCGCGCACCAACAAACCGAAGCCTTACATTATTACGATGCAGATCATCCACTTCTCGTTGCAGCGCTTCGAGAAACAGGCTCATCAAGCGGCTGACTTCATCCTGTGGCCTTTGCCAATTTTCACTGCTGAAGGCGAACAATGTCAGGAACGATACGCCCCGCTTCGCGGCGACTTCCACGGTTTCGCGAACTGCTTTGACGCCGGCACGGTGCCCCGCGTGGCGAGGTAGCGACCGCGCCTTCGCCCAGCGGCCATTGCCGTCCATTATTACCGCGATATGGCGCGGCACATCCATGCCCGCTGCGGTGTTGGCTACCGACTCTGAATCCTCCATTCGCGATGCGCGTGCCAGTTCAGATCTCCATCACGTCGTTTTCTTTATCGGTCAGGACCTTGTCTATATCTTCAATATGCCGGTCCGTGATTGCCTGAATCTCGTCATGCGCACGATGTTCATCGTCCGCGCCAATCAACTTTTCCTTCAGGAGTTCCTTGATATCGCTGAGCGCGTCTCTGCGGATATTGCGTACGGCGACCCGGCCCCCTTCTGCCTCATGGCGTACCAGGCGAATCATGTCCTTGCGACGTTCTTCGGTGAGCGGCGGCAAGGGCACGCGAATCACCGCCCCCGCTGACGCGGGATTCAAGCCCAGGTCTGAATTCAATATTGCTTTTTCGATGGCCTGCACCATGGTCTTTTCCCAGGGAGAAACGGTGAGCGTACGCGCGTCTTCGACATTGATGTTCGCGACCTGGTTTAGCGGTACTGCACTACCGTAATACTCGACCGTAATGTGCTCGAGCAGACTGGTGTGCGCACGACCGGTGCGCAGCTTGGTCAACTCCTGGCGAAGCGCTGCAACACTCTTGTCCATGCGGGTGCCGGCGTCTTTTTTGATGTCATCTAGCACGGTGCTCGCCCTCTCCTGTCTCAGGTCTCATGGCCTTGTCAGGCCGTGACCAGTGTTCCAACGCCCTCGTCGGTCATCGCCTGCACGAGTGCGTCTGCGTCGTTCAGGTTAAAAATCCGCAATGGTAAATTGTTGTCCCGGCACATGACGACAGCCGTCGCATCCATGATCTTGAGTTTATCGACCAGGACTTTGTCGAATGAGACGGTGTCGTATTTCAACGCATTGGCATTCAGGTTCGGATCCGAGTCATAAACACCGCTGACCATCGTTGCTTTCAGCAGCACGTCGGCGCCGATTTCAATTGCGCGAAGACTGGCCGCCGTGTCTGTCGTAAAAAATGGATTACCGGTGCCTGCGGCGAGAATCACGACGCGTCCTTTCTCCAGATGCCGCACGGCGCGCCGTCGGATGTAATCCTCACAGACTTCATGAACCTGCAGCGCTGACATGACGCGTGCATATACGTCCAAAGACTCCAACGCATCCTGGATCGCCAGCGCATTCATGACGGTCGCAAGCATGCCCATGTAGTCGCCCGTTACCCGGTCCATGCCTGCCCTGGCCAGACCGGCACCACGAAATATGTTGCCGCCGCCGATAACGATGGCGAGCTCGACACCGAGTTTCCGGACTTCTGCAATCTCGGCGGCAATGCGTTGTATGACGCGGGGCTCGATGCCGTATTCCAGCTCGCCCATCAGCGCCTCGCCACTCAACTTGAGTAGTACGCGACGATAAAGTACGCCCGGCTGAACCTGGGCTTCGCTCATGCTGGCTGCCTTTGCAAGTGAATAATTGGCGATCGCGCTGCCTTCGGGGTAGCCGCTGATTTTACCCGATTCATCCAACCTGATCCGTATTAGCTAGAATTTTCAATTATTTAGCCGCTTTGTTTAATCTGGGACATCACCTCTTCGGCGAAGTTTTCCTGCTTTTTCTCGATGCCCTCACCGACCTCGTAACGTACGAATGCTTCTACTTGCGCGCCGGCGGCTTCGAGTAGTTTGCCGACAGACACGTCCGGGTCCTTGACGAACGGCTGACCCAATAATGTAATTTCTTTCAAGAACTTAGCCATTCTCCCGCTGACCATTTTCTCGATGATCTCGGGCGGCTTGCCGGATTGCTGCGCCTGTTCAACGATGATCCTGCGCTCCCTCTCGAGCGTTTCGGCGGGCACGCCTGCCTCGTCTATGCAGACCGGGTTTACGGCAGCGACATGCATGGCGACGTTCCGGGCCAATTCGGCATCGCCGCCCGACAGGGATACCACTGCGCCGATTCTGGCCCCATGGGTATAACTCCCGAGTTGATCCGCGGCATCGACACGTGCGAAACGGCGCACCGAGATGTTCTCGCCGACCTTGTTGACCAGCTCCGTCCTGGCTGTTTCGATCATTTTGCCGTCGGCGCGAGACTCTGCCAGCAGCGCCTTGACGTCTTCCGCATGGCCGGCGAGCGCCGTCGCCGCAACCGAATCCACGAAAGCGACGAAATTCTCGTCCTTGGCAACGAAGTCGGTTTCCGAGTTGATTTCGGCGATGACCGCCTTGTTGCCGTCGGTAGCCACGACGATGCGGCCGTCGGCCGCGATGCGACTGGATTTCTTGTCGGCCTTTGCCTGGCCCGATTTGCGGAGAAGCTCGATGGCTTCGTCTATGTCACCGCCGGTCTCGACCAGGGCTTTCTTGCACTCCATCATGCCGGCACCGGTGCGCTCGCGGAGTTCTTTAACCATTGATGCAGGGATAGACATCATTTTTTCCTTTGCGTGAGTTTACCCGACGAAATTTGCAATTGCGCAGCACCTGACACTCAAGATCTGCGAACCGGTGTCCGCTCAGGCTGACTTGTCTGTATTGTCAGTCGGCTTCTTTTTGCTGGTCTTCTTGGCAGCGCTTTTCGTGGCCGCTTTGTCAGCGGTAGTTTTCTTGGTCGCCGCTTTCCTGGTCGCGGCCTTTTTCGTCGTTTTCTTTGCGGTAGCCTTCTTTGTCACCGTTTTCTTTGCGGCGGTTTTCTTCATCGCCGGTTTTTTCTTGAGCGTTGCTTCCTCGGTTTTACTATCAGCCTTTGCCTCTTCCGGCCTTTCTTCAGGTGCTGCGTCGGCTTTCGTCTCCTGCGCCTCTTGCTCTGGCTC
>Ga0209980_10000351_pt1 | contig 24733 bp, 18 predicted proteins | sample CR02metaG_FD_183611 | JGI IMG/M metagenome (GOLD analysis project Ga0209980, IMG submission 183611) | Deep subsurface microbial communities from Mariana Trench to uncover new lineages of life (NeLLi) - CR02 metaG (SPAdes) (version 2) | ecosystem: Environmental > Aquatic > Marine > Ocean trench...
TGGCGCTTCACCGCAGGGGCGCCGGTGGTCGTGGGCTCGTCAGCGCGGATGAACTGGAAGCGCTGGTGACTGAGGCTAGGCTCCGCGACGAGCGCATCGTCATGACCAATGGCTGCTTCGATATTCTCCACGCGGGTCATGTGAGTTACCTGGAGGAAGCGAAAGGACTCGGAGATCGGTTGATCGTTGCCGTCAATGACGACGCGTCGGTACGCGATCTCAAGGGACCATCCCGGCCGATCACGCCTCTGCAAGACCGGATGGCGGTATTGGCGGGTTTAGCGGCCGTCGATTGGGTAGTCTCATTCTCGGCGAAGACGCCGGCTGCGCTGATCGGGCGGCTACTTCCCGATGTTCTCGTTAAGGGCGGCGATTACGAGGCGGATGAAATCGCCGGGGGCAAAGCCGTGATCACGAACGGCGGAGAGGTTCGCGTTCTGGGTCTGCACGAGGGCCGCTCCACGAGTGCCCTGATCGACTCGATGAAAAATGCCTAGGCCGCAGTTGGCAATATGCGGGCTAGCTTCTCATTCCAGCCAGCCGTTGATTTGGTCCAGGTCGTCCACCGACAAGCTGCCGGCGGCCTGCTGCAGACTTAAGACATTGAGAATATAGTCGTACCGGCTGTGCGCGAAGTTCGTCCGGGCTCGCGCCAGAATATTTTGCGATAACAGAACGTCGACGGTTGTGCGTGTGCCGACCTGGAAGCCCGCCTCGGTCGCCTGTAGAGCGATTTCCGATGATTGCACTGCCTGGCTTAGCGCTCTGACGCGAGAGATTTCGCTGATCACACCAAGATAGGCGTCGCGAGTCTGGCGTTCGGTCTGCCGGGCGATCCGTTCAAGCGTCTCCAACGTCGCACGGTGCTGATACACGGCTTGTTGGATGCGGGAGCTGTTGAAGCCGCCCGTATACAGCGGCACGACGAAATTCAGCGACAGGCTGTAACCTTCGGGCGCCGATGTTGACAGATTTTCGATTGCGCTGCCGGTCCGGAGAATTGTTCGGATCATATCGGCGTCCGATTCAGAGTAGCTTCCGGACAGGCGCAATGTCGGCAAGCGACTACCGCGCTGGATATCGATATCGTCCGATGCGATATCGGCGGCGATACGGCTGGAGTTCAGGGCGAGATTCTGGTCCATCGATACTCGAACCCATGCGTCTACGTCGTCCGGTTGAGGTGAAAGTAGTGGAAATCGCTCCGCCGTGCCGGCAAGCTCTGTGATGTACGCGTTGACGATCTCCCGCAAGAACTCTCGCGCCGTCGCTAGAATGCGTTGCGCGGAAATTTCGGTTGCGATGGACAAATCATAGCCGGACTGAGACTCCTGGACGTCGGTGATGGCGATCAGGCCGACCTCGAAGCGCCGTTGTGCCTGTTCGAGTTGCCGGCCGATCGCCTCTCGGGCTGTTTGCTCTGCAGAGAGGGTATCCTCGGCCGCCAGGACCTCGAAGTAGGCCTCTGCGACACGAATGATCAGGTCTTGCTTGGCTAACTGGTAGTCGGTCTCGGCGCGCAGAACCCGTTTATCGGCCTGCCGCAACGTGACGAATTGACCCTTGTCGAATATCGTTTGATTTAGATTCAAGCTGAAAGAAGTCGAGTCGCGCTCGGTCTTGCTACCGATACTATTAGGATCCGGCAGACCGGTCTGGAAGTCGGTTGTCGGTGTATTGTCGGTGCTATCGGAAGTCGTAGCGCTGACGTTGAACGAGAACTGCGGCAGCAGATTGCTTCGCGCCTGCGGTCTCGCCTCCAGGCTTGCGAGATAAATTGCTTCCGCCTCGCGGATCAGCGGATCGTTTTGCAGCGCGCGCTGGTAGACGTTCATCAGGTCTTCCTGCGCGCTGCCGGACTGGGCGAGTGCGAGCAGACCGGCGACGGTGATCAGTCGATAAAGTATTGAGTTCATAGCTGTCCTACCCTTGGGATTTTTCGGATTGATCGAGATCGCTAATACCTTGGAACTTGCGGATCGATCTCCTGTGACCAGGCATCAATACCGCCGGTTAGATTAAAAACGTGCTTGAAGCCTGCGGCAAGGAGAAATCCCGCTACTTGCCTGCTGCGCGCGCCGACATGGCACACGACGACCAGAGCGGCCTCCCGATCGAGTTCGTGAAGGCGTTGTGGAACCTCACGCATCGGGATATGGACAGCTCCTGGAAGCGTCGCAAGTTCAAGTTCGGCCGGCTCGCGAACATCGAGAAGCACGACCTTGTCGGAGCCCGGCTTCTCTGGCCAGCGTTTGCGAAACTGCTCGGGTGTTAATTCCGGGACGACCCTCATACCAAGCCTGCCGGTGTCAGAGGACAAAGGGCTCGGGTTGTTCGATGTTCACGAGTGGAGTGATTACGAATTCGAACAGGCTCTCTTGCGCGTATTCGCCGCGCTCATGCATTGTCACGACACGGGCATCCATGACGGGTGCGCGACCGACAACAATAAAGAGCCGCCCACCGGGACGGAGCATGCGGATAAAATGTTCGTCGAGTTCGGGTACCGATCCCGTGACAGCAATCGCATCGAACTGCTCTTGTTGCCCGAGTTTAAGGGCATCCTCTGTGCGGAACTCGACATTGCCGGCGTTCAGCTGCTCAATTCTGGCGTTCGCGCTCCGGGTGAAGTCTGCATAGATATCGACGCTGACTACGGAGTTCGCTAAATCTGCGAGACAGGCCGTCAAAAAACCGCTACCGGTACCGATCTCGAGGACATCATCGCTGGGCTCTAGACGCAGCGCTTGCAACAAACGTCCTTCTAGCTTCGGCATCATCATCTGCTGATCGTGGGCTAGGGGGATCTCCAGGTCCGCAAACGCCAACTCACGGTACGCGTCGGGCACGAACGACTCTCGCGGAATTCGCCCAAGAGCGCCCAGAACTCGGTCGTCCAGGACCTCCCAGGCACGGATTTGCTGTCCCAGCATTTGGGCTCGTGCTGCTTCGAGATTCATTGCTTCACGCTGGATTTAGCGGCTGCCAACCCGAGATAGCGGCTAAGGTTACGGAGTTTAGCCAAGGCACACAAGGCGATCTCTAAAGAATTATGGTGAATTCCCAGCGACCGGGCACGCTGTGTTGGAGTATCTTAACCGCAGACCAAGAATACGGCATCCGGCCCGTCTGGGGCGGGGTTGGGGACTGATTATCATGGTAATGAGTCTCTCGCGTCGAGTGATAAACACATCGCCGCCCGCTCACGATGGCGAAATAAAAGGGGCTCCCCCCCAGTGCCAGCACAAAATGAAGGCGTCCAGAGTAACTAAGCCCTTAATAGCATCGGGTCCGTCCCGGATTGGCCCATGCGCACGATTCGCGGGTGGACAGTGATCGACAGCGCAGCAACGGTATACGAAGCGATGGCGAGTCTAATGCTCGACAATCCCTGGCTTACCGCGACCGTCGTCGTGACTGTGTTGTTATCGGCAGTGGCTATCATAGCGTCTGTCTCTGGACGACGTCGGGCACAACAGGCGAAACGACTTAGCACGGACGTACGTGAGTTACTGGAGAAAGGAGACTCGACGGATCGATTGGGCGTCGCGGGCCGATCTTCCGAATTCAGCGAAATCGCCGCGAACCTGAATGAGCTGCTTGGGCGGGAACAACAGAACGACGAGTCGGAATCCGGCGCTGCCCCGTTGTTCGAAGCCCTGGCACAGACGCTTCCCGATGTGATGCTCGTCCACACGGAGACCATCCTCTTTGCCAACGATGCTGCTGCGGACTTGTTTGGTGTCGCGCGCGGGGCCCTCCACGGCAAGCCCGTCACGGATCTAATGCGCCCCGCGTATCGTGCCATGGTGCGCCGGCAAGTTCGCGCCCATCTCGATGGCAACCAACCTTCCGGACCACTCGAAGTGCAGCTCATCAACGGTGGTGAGCGTGGTCTGTGGGCAGAACTCCATTCCCGAGTCATCGATTTCAATAATACCCGAGCGCTACTAACGGTAGCCCGTGATATCAGTCATCGCAAGAGCATGGAAGCGTCTTTAGGCCGTGGAAAATTGCAGGCTCGGATTACGCTCGAGTCGATCGGTGAAGGAATCATCACGACCGATACCGCTGGCATCATTGACTATATGAACGAAGCGGCCGAGCACCTTTCGGGTGCATCCCGCAGCTTGGGGCTAGGGAAGCGACTGACCGATCTGATCGCGCTTGTGGACGAGAACGACCGGGAATCGCTGGGCGACCCGGTACAGAAATGTCTTGATCAGGGCAAACGTGTCAGCCTGGGGCGCAGAGCGCTGCTCCTGAGTAAGCAAGGTAAGCGTGAGTTTTCTATCGAGTTGACGGCGTCGCCTATACGCGGCCCGGAAGGGACCGTGGCTGGTTGCGTGATTATCTTTCACGATGTCACCGAGATCCGAGGGCTCACTCGGCAGATGTCCTATCAGGCGAGCCATGACGCGCTCACCGGACTGGTCAATAGAGCCGAATTCGAACGGCGGCTCAAGGGCGTCCTGAAATCTGCCAGGAGCGCTGATGATGGGCATGTCGTTTGCTATCTGGATCTCGATCGGTTTAAAGCCGTCAACGACAGTAGCGGTCACTTAGCCGGAGATAATCTGCTCCGCGAGATCGCTAGTCTGTTAAAACTGAAAGTTCGCGACTCGGACACCGTGGCCCGCCTTGGCGGCGATGAGTTCGGTTTACTCCTCGTAGGGTGTCCGTTGGATAAAGGGCGACAGATTGCTGATGATGTCTGTCAGGCGGTCGCTGATTATCGATTCGTTCGCCACGACCAGATATTCGACATCGGTGTCAGTATTGGCCTGGTGGAGATCGGGCATCAAAGCGGCACTGCTGAGAACGTTCTCAGTGCCGCTGACTCCGCATGCTATATAGCAAAACAGCAGGGGCGTGGTCGAGTGCGCGTCTATTCCGTCCGGGACGAGGTAGTCGCGCGGCAGCGCGGCGAGATTCAATGGTTGCAACGGCTGCAGCGGGCATTGAAAGAAGATCGGTTCGAGTTGTTCGTCCAGCCGATCATTTCGGTTGCGGGTCGAGTCACCGAAGGACCGGCGCTGGAGGTGCTGCTGCGAATGCGGGATGTGTCGGGTGAATTGTTCACGCCGGCTCAGTTCTTGGATGCAGCCGCCCGGTATCAGCTCATGCCGCAGATCGACCGCTGGGTCGTGCAGGCGACGCTCACCGCGATGGCGAGCGGCGCACTGCGGTTACCCGACGAACGGAGCTGCGCCATTAACTTGTCGGGGCAGGCGCTTGGGGACGAGGACTTTCTCGAGTTCGTCGTGGAAGCGCTCGATCGTACCGGCGTCTCGCCCTCGCAGTTATGCTTCGAGGTCTCTGAAGCCGCGGTTGTGAACAACCTCAATCATGCGCAACGGTTCGTCGATGTCCTGCACGGCATCGGCTGCCGATTCGCGTTAGATAATTTCGGCAGCGGTATCGGCTCGTTCGCGAATCTCAAGCATCTGGCTGTTGACTATCTGAAAATCGACGGTGCCCACACTCGCGACTTAGAGACCGATAGCGTCAATCGCGCCATGGTCACGGCCACGATCAAGCTGGCACGTACGCTGAACTTCCAGGTCGTGGCCGAGCAAGTTGAAGACCAGGCTTCGTTCGAGGCCGTTCGCCGGCTGGGCGTTGACTTCGTGCAGGGCTACGTTATCGAGCGCCCGCACGCGCTGCGAACCGTCCACTAACCGCACAACGTCGAGATACGACCATCAGGAGGCGTACGCGGATAGTCTTGCGAGCTTCATGGGCGAGGAGCTATCTGGGTGCGCGCCCAACTCGTTACAGGAGCGGCACCGCCAGTAGCGCAACGATGTTGATGATCTTGATCAGCGGGTTGATGGCCGGGCCTGCGGTGTCTTTGTACGGATCGCCGACGGTGTCGCCCGTCACGGCGGCCTTGTGAGCCTCTGATCCCTTGCCACCGAGATTCCCGTCTTCGATGTACTTCTTCGCGTTATCCCAGGCACCACCGCCGGTCGTCATAGAGATCGCCAAGAACAGGCCGGTCACGATCGTGCCGACGAGCAGACCGCCTAATGCTTGCGGGCCGAGGAGCTGACCGACGACGATCGGTACGAAAATCGGCAGCAGCGACGGCACGATCATTTCTTTTATCGCAGCCTTGGTCAGTAAGTCGACCGCTGTGGAGTAATCCGGGCGGGCCGTGCCCTCCATGATTCCCGGGATTTCGCGAAACTGTCTTCGAACCTCCTCGACGACCGAACTAGCAGCACGCCCGACAGCTTCCATCGCCATGGCGCCGAAGAGGTAGGGCACCATGCCGCCGATGAACAGGCCGATAATGACGCGGTGATCGGAGAGGTCGAACCTCATGACACCAAACCCGGCCTCTTCCAAACTGTGGGTATAGTCGGCGAACAACACGAGTGCCGCGAGACCGGCCGAACCGATGGCATAGCCCTTCGTCACTGCCTTGGTGGTGTTTCCGACCGCATCCAACGCATCTGTCACTTTGCGTACTTCCGATGGCATTCCCGCCATTTCGGCGATGCCGCCGGCATTGTCCGTGATCGGACCGTAGGCATCGAGCGCTACGATCATACCGGTCATGGAAAGCATGCTCGTCGCTGCGATGGCGAGTCCGTAAAGTCCCGCGAGCTGATAAGCGCCCCAGATCGATGCACATACCATGAGCACGGGCAACGCCGTTGATTTCATGGCGACACCCAGCCCGGCGATGATATTTGTCGCATGACCAGTGGTCGAGGCGCCGGCAATTTTCTTTACCGGCGCGAAATCGGTGCTGGTGTAATATTCTGTGATGACGACCATGGCCGCAGTTAGTGCGAGACCGACGAGTGCCGCGAAATAGAGATTCAGCGCTCCGTCTCCCATCAACGCGGTAGTGACGGGATAGAAAGCGATGGCCGCCAGCACGCCGGAAACGATGACACCCTTGTACAAAGCGCCCATGATTTTGCCGCTGTTTGTGCTGACAAAAAACGTTCCGATGATACAAGCGAGAATGGAGACGGCTCCGAGTACCATCGGGTAGAGCACGGCATTTGGTCCGAGCGATTCCGCAGTAAGACCGCCCAGAAGCATAGTCGCAATGAGTGTGACTGCGTAGGTTTCAAACAGGTCGGCGGCCATGCCGGCACAATCACCGACGTTGTCGCCGACGTTATCGGCAATCACAGCGGGATTGCGTGGGTCGTCCTCTGGAATACCGGCCTCCACTTTGCCGACCAGATCGGCACCGACGTCCGCTCCTTTGGTAAAAATACCGCCACCGAGTCGAGCGAAGATCGAGATCAGCGAGCCACCGAAAGCCAGGCCGATGAGTGCCCTGAGTACAGCCTCCTCCGCCATTCCCATCGCATGCAGGATGGCGTAATAACCTGCGACGCCTAGTAGCCCCAGGCCCACTACCAGGAGCCCGGTGATGGCGCCGCCACGGAAAGCGATTCTCAGTGCCGGATTAATGCCCTCCGTCGCCGCCTGGGCGGTTCTGACATTGGCCCGTACCGAGATGAACATTCCGATATAGCCTGTCATCGCAGAGAGAGCTGCGCCGATCGCGAACCCGATCGCTGTTGCCCATTCCAGTACTACGCCGAGGATGACGAATAACACGACACCGACGACTCCGATCGCGGAATACTGCCGGTTCATATAAGCGTTCGCGCCTTCCTGGATGGCCGCTGCAATTTCCTGCATGCGCTCATTACCCGCTGGCTGGCGAAGGACCCACCTCGCCGAGATCAGGCCGTACAGCAGTGCAAGCACCGAAGCTCCCAAGCAGAGCCACAAAGCGATATCTGGATTCATTCCGTTTTCTCCCTATTCTCCCAGCCACCAGGAGTTCGGAATCCGCAGAAGCGGATTGTCGAATCCTGGATATGGCAGGGGGCATCTACCCCAAGCGCGACCGACCGCGAATTACCTGTTGAGTCCACCGGGTCGGTTGGGGAAACTTTCAGAGTGTCAGTTTTTAATGCGGACCCGTTGTTGTTAGCTTCGCGGCCCGAACGCGCTCTATTTTAGCACAAAGTCTTTGCGGAGCTTCGGTGCGACCGGGACATGCCGCAACTTCGCGTAGCGGGGTAGCCCGTTGTGATAAGGCGGATAGTCTTCACCACGAATCAACGGTTCCAGGTAGCGTCGACAAGCAGCGGTCACGCCGAAGCCGTCGCGGCTGATGAACCCTTTTGGCATCATCTTCTCGCGATTGGCGATTCGGCTTAACATGACTTGACCGACGGTCCACCGATACGGCCTCTGGGACTTGCGAACGATAGTTGGCATTACCGCGTTTTGCCCCTGCAGCGCCAGCTCAACGGCCTTCTTGCCGACCGCGTAGGCTTGCTCCACATCTACTTTCGAGGCGATGTGTCGTGCCGAACGCTGGAGGTAATCTGCGATCGCGTAGTGAACCTTGTGGCCTAAGCGATCCTTGGCTAGCTTGGCGATCATCGGCGCCGCGCCGCCGAGCTGGGCATGACCGAACGCGTCGCGAGTACCGGTCTCTGCGATAAAGCGGCCGTCGGTATCGCGCGTGCCTTCGGCTACGACCACGACGCAGTAGTCATAACGGCGTACACATTCTTTTACTCGAGCGAGGAAACGAGTCTCGTCGAAAGGGACTTCTGGGAAGAGAATAATATGCGGAGCATCTGCTGCTGTCTGTCCGGCGAGCGCCGACGCAGCGGCGATCCAGCCGGCGTGTCGTCCCATGACTTCCAGAATGAACACCTTTGTCGATGTCTTCGCCATCGAAGCGACGTCTAACGCAACCTCTCGCGTGGAGACTGCCACATACTTCGCGACCGAGCCGAAGCCGGGACAAACGTCGGTGACCGGCAGGTCATTGTCTACTGTCTTCGGGATTCCGATACAAATAACTGGAAACTTGAGCTTCCTGCTGATCTGGGACACTTTATGCGCTGTGTCCATCGAGTCGCCACCGCCGTTATAGAAGAAAAAGCCGATGTCATGTGCCTTGAAAACCTCGATAAGCCGTTCGTACTCCGCGCGGTTCTCGTCCAGTCCTTTTAGTTTGTAGCGCGCGGAACCGAACGCCCCTCCGGGCGTGTGGCGCAGTGCAGCGATGGTCGCAGCGGATTCCTTGCTGGTGTCGAGCATATCTTCGGTTAACGCACCGATAATGCCATTCCGCCCAGCGAACACTTTGCCAATCCTGTTCTTATGCTTTCTCGCAGTTTCCAATACCCCACATGCGGAGGCATTGATAACCGCGGTCATGCCTCCGGATTGAGCGTAGAATGCATTTTGCTTCACGAATCCTCCAATTCAGATTCCTGTGTCGATGGGCTGTCGAGACAGGATACCAAAGAGATCGGCTGGATTGACGGCCAGAAGAGTCCGGGATAGTTTACGCGTCCCGTATCGGCGCGGCACAGGAACGCGGAGAATTCGCCATGCGAATCGTATTGCTCGGAGCCCCCGGATCTGGCAAGGGCACTCAGGCACAGCAGCTGCAGAGCGATTACGGCTGGCCCCAGATCTCCACCGGTGACTTACTGCGTAAAGCGGTCGCAGCCGGTACCGAGCTTGGTCTCGAGGCGAAAGCTGTCATGGATGCGGGTAATCTTGTTGCTGATGACGTCGTGTTGGGGATCATCAAGGACAGGCTTGGTAACCATGATGCGAAGACCGGGTTCGTGCTCGATGGCTTCCCGCGTAATCGCACTCAGGCCCAAGATCTGGAAACGGTGCTGTCGGATCTGGCGAAACAACTCGACGCTGCGGTCCTGATGGACGTCAGCTTCGATATCCTGATGAAGCGATTGACAGGACGACGCACTTGTTCAAAGACCGGAAAATTATTAAACGTCTATTTCTCCTCGCAGGAAGAACTGGACGAGTGTACCGACGCGGGCGGCGAGTTGCTCATGCGCGTTGATGACAATGAAGCCACTATCCGCAACCGTCTGCAGGTTTACGATCAAGCGACGGCACCCTTGATCGATCATTATCGTGCTGGCGGGCTGTTGCGAACGGTGCAGGCTGACGGTACGCGCGCCGAAGTCTACTCGCGGCTATTGACCGTTCTCGGGGTGGTCAGCCAGTAGACATTGGAGTTCGGCCTGACGCCAGCCGCTGTCCATACGGCCGGACGTCCTGCCGACCAGAAATTCACCGATTTCTCTACGTGTCGCCAGGACTTCATTGTGGAGCCCCAGCTCGCCGGCGCGAGCTCGAACCCGCTCGTGTAGTGCCTGCAGCTCTCTTTTCTCCGGACGCTTCGGCGGTAAATGTGTCTCGATGAGCATCCGCTGGTCGGCTCCGTCAGAGTCTTGCAGCGCGGCGAGCAGCTCGTGGCCGGAACGGTTCGCGAGGCGCCTGGGCATTTCATCTACGGTCTGAAGTGACTCTAGATTCTCTGGCAACGATTTAGCAATGCGCAGCAGTAATTCATCGCTCATTATCCAGCGCCGCGGCTGGTCGAGTGATTGCGCGTATCGCTCACGCCAGGTCACCAATGCCAGCGCGGCGCATTGCCGCTGCGGGTCCATCGATCGCAGTCCACGAAGCCGTGTACACAGTGTCAGTGGCGGGGTGACTGGTGGAGTGTTGAGGGCGGCAACGCAATCCGACGTAAGCCAGTCGCCGCGCTGCAAGACGTTTAGCTTCTGCGCAAGGATTTGCCACAACGGCAGCAGGTAACGAACATCGTCCAGGGCATATCGGACAGCAGCCTCTGGTAGTGGTCGACGGCTCCAATCGCTGCGCGCAAAGCCTTTGTCTAGGTCAACGCCAAGTTCCTCGGAGAGTAAATCCTGGAGACCGATCTGTGGTGTATGGCCCAATAGTGCTGCAGCGATCTGTGTGTCGATCAGTTCGTGAGGCAACTGTCTGCCTTGCTGATACATGACTTCTAGATCCTGGCGGGCGCTATGCAGTACCCACGTGCAGTCAGCCTTGAACAACCGGTTGAACAAAGGCGCTAGATCGATGTCCGCTAAGCAATCGATACAGGCCGTGAGTTTCGGGGTAGCGATCTGTATAAGACAGAGCTTCGGATAGTAGGTTTTCTCTCGAACGAACTCGGTGTCTAACGCCAACGCTGGTTCTGTAGCAATGCTCGCAAGCAACGCTGTTAACTTACTGTCGGAGTCTACATACAGATTCGTGTCAGCCATCCAGTTTATCTACGCTCGTTCGGTACGCTATTATCATCAATTAATTGATCTCTGTAGAGAGGCGGATGTCTGGACAGACGAGCAGTTTATGGCGCCTCGGGCTGGTATTCGTGGAGATAGCTCTGCACCGCCGCGGTCCGGAGCATATACCGGCGTCCGGTTTCTTGTTCGGATTTCTATTGCTCATCTACGTTACGGTGAGCGTCGTCGCGGCGCAGATCGCACAGCCGCTGTCGCGAGCGGTCGGAATAATGATCTTCGACACGGCGCTCTACGTTGGCTTCGTTTGGATGGTGCTGGCGATGTTCCAGTATTCGAGTCGCTTCATTCAAACCATCTCGGCGTTACTCGGTTCCGAGACTTTCCTGACACTTATCGGAATTCCTATTTTGTTATCGGCGGGTTTCGAGAACGGTGATATCGAAACGCCTAACGCCAGTACATGGCTGTATTTGCTATTGATTCTCTGGTCGATCGATGTTGCGGGTTTCGTGTTGTCGCGAGCACTGCAACAACCGTATGTTGTAGGTGTATTTGTCGTGCTAGTGTACATGTTCGGTTCGTTCACCCTCGGCGGGCTTTTGTTTCCCGTAGCTAGCTGATGCGCGTTCATATACTTGGTATCTGCGGCACGTTCATGGGCGGCATCGCCGCGTTGGCGAAAGCCGCTGGCCACCAGGTCTCCGGTTCCGACGAGAACGTCTATCCGCCAATGAGTACCCAGTTGCGGAAGCTCGGAATCCGCCTCTATGAAGGCTACGATGAACATCAGTTCGACGCCGATCTGGACTGCGTAATCGTCGGCAACGTCCTCAGTCGAGGCAATACAGCGGTCGAGACGCTACTGAACTTGGGTCTGCCTTATTACTCCGGACCGGAGTGGCTGGCCAACAACGTGTTGACCGACAGGTGGGTGCTCGCGGTGGCAGGGACCCACGGCAAGACGACGACGGCCAGCATGCTGACATGGATCCTTGACTACGCCGGGTTATCGCCGGGCTTCCTGATTGGCGGAGTGCCGATCAATTTCAAGCTCTCGGCCAGTCTGGGTCGGTCGAAGTACTTTGTCGTTGAAGCGGACGAATATGATACGGCGTTTTTCGATAAGCGAGCGAAGTTCGTCCACTATCGCCCGCGAACATTGGTGATCACTAACATCGAATACGATCACGCGGACATCTACTCGGATCTGGATGCGATTCTCTGGCAGTTTCATCAGCTCGTGCGGACCGTCCCCAGTCATGGCTTAATTGCGGCGAATGGCCGAGATCAGAACATCGATGACCTCTTGGCGAGAGGCGTGTGGACTCCGGTGGAAACCTTCACCGCGGATGATGAGGCTGCAACCTGGTCCGCCAGTTATGATCTTATCGGCGCGAAATCACGGTTCAGCGTCTCTCGTCACGGCGAGAAGGTAGGGCAGGCGGATTGGGCGCTGCTGGGGCGTCACAACCTCGAGAACGCATTGGCCGCGCTAAGCGCTGCGGTGCATGCTGGGGTTGGAATCGCTGTCGCTCTGGAAGCGCTTTCCAGGTTTAAAGGCGTCAAGCGCCGACTCGAGAAAAGAGGCGTGTTCAAGGGCGTGACTTTGTATGATGATTTTGCCCATCATCCGACTGCTATTCAAACCACGCTCGCTGCGGTCAGGACTCAAAAAGTGGATCAGCGCATCATTGCGGTGATCGAGCCCAAGTCGAATACGATGCGCATGGGTGTGCACCGCGACGCTCTGCGTGAAGCGTTCGGGAAAGCCGACCGAGTTTTCGTTTTGGCGACCGAGGGCCTGAACTGGAGTCCAGAATCTGCGCTAAAGGCGTTGGGCGGCAAGCTAACCGTCGCGTGGGACGTCAACGAGCTGCTTGCAGGCCTTCTATCCGAGTTGCAGTCTGGGGACCAAGTCATCTTAATGTCGAATGGCAATTTTCAAGGCTTGCCCCGGCTACTCCAGCAGGCCCTAAAGAGCGACGAACAAACGGTGAAAAGTGCGTAGCGAGTCGCATTAGTCGGGCTAGTGCTCTCGGATCGAGGTGACATTGAGCCCACGCGCTGACAACAGCTCGATGACACTGTCCTCGCCGACCAGGTGCAGTGCGCCGACGACCACTAGATAGCGTCCGTTGCTTCGCAGCAGCTCTTCAAGCTTTACTGCCCAACGTTGGTTTCGCGCGCTGACGATTGCTGTCCGCAACTCGGGAAAGTCCTCAAAGTCGACAGTAAGTTCCAGCGCGAGTTCGTCGAGGTTGCCATCGCGCCAATCAGCCACGAGCTTCGACATCGCCGCTTCTGGTGCCTGAAGATCCGTTAGCGTATGGAGCAGCAGCGCTTCCTGATCTGCCCACGAGAGTGAATCAAAGATACTGATCTGATCACCGAGGGACTCCAGCCCGAGGATCTCTTTGCCGTCGGCAACCGAGCGGCGCAAAAGATATTGCTCGAGTCCCTGGCTCGCCCGATAACCGAGGCGGTTCATTCCAAGATCCATCAATGTCAGTGCAACAAGCCAGGGCTCCAAATGTTCCAGCAGCATCAGCGGCATACCGAGATCTGCGGCACGAGACTCGGTAAGGTCGTAGACCCGCGGTGCCAATACCGCTCGTAGTGTGGTCGATGCCGGTAGGATGCCAACCTCCATGAAAGTTGCCTGTACGGCCGACAGATCCAGGTCATCGAGGTCGAGTTCCATGACCAGCGTATCGGCCTGTCGATAGAGTTCGTCGATCCGTGGGGGTAACGGGTAATCCTGCTCGCGCAGGTAATGGATCGAACCTAGCAGCCAGAGCTCACCATGCTCGCCGTTGACGTGCCAGGCCGCCGGGTTCCCCCAGGCGGACACACTGAGTAGGCACAAAGTGACAGCCGGCAGCCTCACGGTAGATCGGCGTCTTGCAACCACTCGACTTGTGTGTCGATACGGCCATCGGCTTCAAGCGTCAGCCATCGCGACCCTGGGGGCAGGTTATCGAGAGCAAAGAATTCGCTATCGGGAAGGAACTGCGAGCAGGTCGAAGGCGTGCTTAAGAAACGGACGCCGTCCCGAACACGATCGGAAGCCTGGTGCACGTGTCCCCAGAGGACTCCGCGTATGTGATCGTGGCGGGCTATACACACCAAAAATCGCTCGGCGTCTCTCAGGCCGACACCGTCAAGCCATGCACTACCCATCGGTAGTGGCTGATGGTGCATGCAGATCAGTGCATGGTGTTTAGAGCATGCCGCGAGCGTTTCATCCAACGCCGCGAGCGCCGTGGCTCCCAGTGTGCCGCCGTCGTCACCGCTAACGAAAGTATTCAGGAAAACCAAAGTCCAACCTTTTATCGTGGTGTCGCCGCAGACCTGGAAGGGATACTCGGCCAGGACTTCCGCCATCAACTGCGGATCATCGTGATTCCCGGGCATGCAGAAGACGGGTATTCCGAAGGGCTCCATCGTCTCGCGGAAGCGTTCATAGCCTACGCGACTCTCGTCTTGAACGATGTCACCCGTAACAATGATCGCGTCCGGCGGCCATCGAGTATGATTTTTCGCATTATCCAGCACGGCGAGAAGAGTCTCGTAGGTCCTCACGCCTCGCATCCTGCTGTCTGCGGCGGCGTGCAGATGCGGGTCGGTAATCTGAAGCAGAACGACCGGAAGTTTAGTGTTGCTCTGAGCCATCACAAGCGGGGTACGAGTCTAGCGGTCAACCGCTTCACGACTCGCCCGGAGGGAGCTACCCAGATAATCCAATACGGCGTTGCAGTCCTTGGAAAGGGCACGCCATTCCCTACAGACTGCGCCCTGTCTTGGATCATCTGGGCAGCTCTGAACTCATCGATAGAACCTTGTTGGACCACGACGGTCTGGAGATCATACGCAATTCCTTGCCGGCTGGTCGGCACTGGCTCACAGGCACGCTGGCGTATCGCGTGTGGTTGCGAAAGGTGTCCATCGTAGGCGACAATCTTTGTTGTCCAGATCCACCGTAAGTATTCCCAATGGCATCGACCGGAGAGACTATGACGGCTTCCGTAAGGCCGCCCAGACGTAAGCTTGCCGACGCAATTCGCGTACTGTCCATGGATGCGGTGGAAAAAGCCGGCAGCGGGCACCCGGGTATGCCGATGGGGATGGCCGACATCGCCGAAGTCTTGTGGAACGATTATCTACGCCATAACCCAAACAACCCGCATTGGGCCGACCGGGACCGGTTTGTTTTGTCGAACGGTCACGGTTCGATGCTGCTCTACGCGGTCGCTTTTCTGCGCGGCTATCCACTGGATCTCGAGGAGCTTAGAAATTTTCGCCAACTCGGACACCGCACCGCCGGGCACCCGGAACGCGACGTCGAGATCGGTATCGAGACCACAACCGGTCCACTAGGCCAGGGGTTAGCGAATGCTGTCGGTATGGCATTGGCTGAGAAGGTCCTCGCAGGTGCGTTCAATCGCACAAACCACGAGATCGTCGATCATTTCACATATGTCTTTGTGGGCGATGGCTGCATGATGGAAGGAATCTCTCATGAGGCGTGCTCACTGGCGGGAACGCTTAAGTTAGGCAAGCTCATCGTTTTCTATGATGACAATGGCATCTCGATCGACGGCGAGACTTCCGCGTGGTTTACCGACAACACTGCGGCGCGCTTTCGTGCTTACGATTGGCAGGTGATAGAAGACGTGGACGGCCACGATCCGCAGAGCATCATCGCTGCGGTGGACGCCGCCCGAGCTGAACATGGACGACCCAGTCTTTTATGTTGCCAGACCGTCATAGGTTACGGCGCGCCGAATAAACAGGGTAGCGCAGCTACTCACGGCGCTGCCTTAGGTGCGGAAGAGGTCGCGGCCACCAGAGCGAACATTGGCTGGGAGTCGCCGCCGTTCGTCGTGCCGGACGATATTCGGGCCGCCTGGAACGGCGGCGATCGGGGCCGTGAACTGGAAGCCGATTGGCAGGATCGGTTCGACCGGTATGAACAGAGTTATCCAGAACTCGCGGCAGAGTTCCTGCGGCGTATGCGCGGCGAGTTGCCTGCGGATTGGCAGACAAGAGCTGCAGCGGTTGTTGCGGAGGTCGCGGCCGAAGGGCAGGACATGGCAACTCGCAAGGCATCGCAACGTGCTTTGGAGGGATATGCGCCCTATCTTCCTGAACTCTTTGGTGGTTCGGCCGATCTGACCGGCTCAAACAACACGTTTCACTCCGGTTCCGAAGTTCTAGACCCACAGACCGGGCAAGGGAACTATCTGCATTTTGGCGTGCGCGAGTTCGCGATGGTGGCGATATTGAATGCGCTCGGTCTCCATGGCGGCTTTATCCCCTATGGCGGAACGTTTCTGGTGTTCTCCGATTACGCCAGGAACGCTCTACGCATGGCCGCGCTGATGAAGACTCGGACCATTCTCGTTTTCACTCATGATTCTATCGGCTTAGGCGAGGATGGTCCTACCCATCAGCCAATCGAACATCTGGCGAGTCTGCGCGCCATGCCGAATATGTCTGTATGGCGGCCGTGTGATGCCGTAGAGACGGCCGTGGCCTGGCGGGCCGCGCTCGAACACGTCAACGGCCCGACCAGTTTGATCCTAACCCGGCAGAGCGTACCCCACATCCCGCGAACGGCCGATCAGATCGACGCCGTAGCTCGTGGTGGGTACATCCTTCTCGCTAGCGACGGTGAGCCGGAGCTGATCTTCATTGCGACGGGGTCGGAGGTCGGCCTGGCGATGTCGGTCGCCAGGCATCTCCAACAGGACGGTCGCCGCGTCCGCGTGGTGTCCATGCCCTGCACCGAAGTCTTCGACCGGCAGCCGGACGAGTACCGAAGCCACGTCTTGCCGGCAACGGATGCCAGGCGTCTGGCGATCGAAGCGGGCGCCGCCGATAGTTGGTGGCGCTATGTTGATGGCAAGGGAGACGTGATCGGTATCGACCGCTTCGGTCAATCTGCCCCTGCCGCCGCCCTGTTCGAGGACTACGGCTATACCGTCGAGGCGATTACCGTAGTAGCTCGACGCCTGCTCGAGCGAGCACCAGGAGACTAAGATGTCCGTAAAGATCGCGATCAACGGCTATGGCCGTATCGGCAGAAATGTGTTGCGTGCCTTGTACGAGGGCAAACGACGTGACGAGCTTCAGATCGTTGCGCTAAACGATCTCGGTGACGTTAATACCAACGCGCACCTTACCCGCTACGACTCAGCTCACGGTCTATTTCCGTTCGACGTGCAGGCCGGTAACGGTGAGCTGATCGTGGACGGTGATCGAATCAAAGTCTGCGCGGAACGGGACCCTGCCAAACTGCCGTGGAAGGAGCTTGGTGTCGATATCGTTTTGGAGAGTACCGGCTTGTTTGCCTCCAAAAAGAAATCGTCGGCTCATCTTGCAGCGGGTGCGGGCAAAGTGATTATCTCCGCGCCAGCCGGTACCGGTGTGGACGCCACAATCGTCTATGGAGTCAACCATCACGTACTGAAGTCCGCCGACCAGATCATCTCGAACGCGTCGTGCACGACCAATTGTCTGGCGCCTATCGCCAAGGTCCTGCATGACACGGTCGGGATTGAGCATGGTTTGATGACGACTATCCACGCCTACACCAACGATCAGGTGCTGACTGACGTGTATCACTCCGATTTACGTCGTGCCCGCTCCGCGACGCAGTCCATGATTCCGACGAAAACGGGCGCGGCCGCGACGGTAGGCCTGGTCCTGCCAGAACTCGACGGTCGTCTCGACGGCTTTTCGATGCGCGTGCCGACCATCAACGTATCGGTCGTTGATCTGACCTTCAGAGCCGGACGCGAGACGACCACTGAAGAAATCGACCAGGCGATGCGCGCCGCAAGCGAAGGCGAGCTCAAGGGTATCTTGGCTTACTGCGACCAACCGCTGGTGTCCATCGACTTCAATCACAATCCTGCCTCTGCGATCTACGATGCCAGCTTGACGAAGATACTCGGAGGAAGGCTCGTGAAAGTTTGCGCTTGGTATGACAACGAGTGGGGGTTCTCCAACCGCATGCTCGATACGACCCTCGCGTTTGCCAACGCGGCGTAGCTGAAGAGCGGGATAGATGGCGCTTGCTGTCAAGCGCATGACCGAGCTTGAACTCGATGGGCGGCGGCTGCTGATCCGTGAGGATCTGAACGCACCCATTAAGGACGGCAAAGTAACGAGCGGCAAACGCTTGAGTGCGGCCCTACCAACGATTGAGTATGCGCTCCAGCACGGTGCGCGTGTGGCACTGATCTCACATCTGGGGCGGCCTCGGGCAGGAGCTGTCGATGCAGCGCTGTCGCTCGCACCAGTAGCGACACTGCTCGGCGAACTGCTCGGCCGATCGGTGCCCCTCGTGACCGACTGGCTGGACGGCATCGACGTGCAACCGGGCAACGTCGTATTGTGCGAGAACGTTCGTTTCCAGGTCGGCGAGACGGCCAACGATGACGCGCTCGCGCGACGGCTGGCGGCGCTATGCGACATCTACGTCATGGATGCCTTCGGTACGGCGCATCGAGCTCATGCGAGTACGCACGGAGTTGCGCGCCACGCACCAGTGGCGTGCGCCGGACCGCTTCTGATCGGCGAGCTTGAAGCTCTGGCCAAAGCGCTGGAAGAGCCCGCGCGCCCGGTCGTCGCCATCATCGGTGGTTCGAAGGTTTCTACGAAGTTAGCAGTCCTGGGTGCGCTCGCATCGAGTGTTGACGAGTTGATCGTCGGCGGCGGAATTGCCAATACGCTGCTCGCAGCAGCTGGGGCCGACGTCGGGCGGTCTCTACAGGAAGCGCAGATGCACGGCTTCGCGGCCAAATTACTAGCGCGGGAATTCGGTCGAGCTGCCGTTCCGCTGCCAATCGACGTCGTCGTTGCCGAGTCTATGGATGCTGCAGCTCGCGGCACGGTCAAGTCGCCGGATAGGCTCGCGAAGCGGGACATGATCCTCGATATCGGTCCTGACACGGCGCGTGAATATGGCGAGTGTCTGAGCCGAGCCGGCACCATACTCTGGAACGGGCCGGTCGGCGTGTTCGAGCATCCTGAGTTCTCCCAGGGGACTCGAAGTATCGCTAAAGCGATCGCCGCCAGCGGAGCTTTCTCCATCGCCGGTGGCGGGGATACGCTCGCTGCTATCGAGCAGTTCGGCGTTGTTGATGAGATCTCCTATCTCTCCACCGGCGGCGGTGCGTTCTTACAGTTTCTCGAGGGCAAGCCGTTGCCCGCGCTAGAAATGTTGGAGGCTCGTGCCTGAAGTTTTCGGTCCTCTGTCTAGCCAGACCGTTCCGGAGATACGGTTACTGCTGGACGCGTTCGACTGCGCCGTGGTTGCGGTGTCCCCGCGCAACTGTCTGCTCGCCAACCAACTGTTGCTCGGTGACGCGTTGGTTCTAGGTACCGGTAAGGCCTCTGCGGCGATGGCTGTTGTCGCTAACGAGCGGTTGACGGGTCGTGTCCGTGGGCTGGTCGTGACCCGGTACGGGCATGGCTTACAACCAACGGAGACCGCTGGTTCTATCGAGATACTGGAAGCCGGACATCCGTTGCCTGACGCGGCGAGTGCCGATGCCGGACAGAGGCTGCTACGCCTTGCCCGGACTATCGGCCCGTCCGAGACGCTGTTGTTCCTGGCATCAGGTGGTGGTTCGGCATTATCGGTCGCACCGCTCGGCACGGTCACACTCGAGCAAAAGCGTCTGGTGAACGATTACCTGATACGCAACGGCGCTGATATCCACGAACTCAATTGTGTGCGCAGACACCTCTCCGCCGTGAAAGGAGGGCGACTTGCCGTAGCGGCGCATCCTGCTCGGGTGGTGACCTTGGCAATATCCGATGTGCCTGGCGACGCGATCGGTGATATCGCTTCCGGGCCGACGATTCCAGATCCCACTACGACCACGCAGGCGTTAGAGATTCTGGAGCGCTATGGGTATCCAGGCCGCGATGCGCTGGCGCGCGTGTTGACAGAGCCGCGATTCGAATCCCCGCAACCGGGCGATCCGGCGTTCGCTTCCGATCAAGCGTGCATCATCGCTTCGGCGAAGACGGCCTTGGATGCTGCGCAAGCTCTGCTCGACGCACGGGGGTATACCGTTCTCCGGGTCGGTGATCATCTCACCGGTCGTGCACGCGACCTGGGCCGAGAACACGCAGGGCTTGCCAGGGAGATAGCGACGTCGAGCACACGGGCCGCGCTGTTATCGGGCGGCGAGACCCGTGTAGCAGTTAGTGGTAAAGACGGCCGCGGCGGCCGCAATCTCGAGTATCTTGCCGGGCTCGCGCTGGCGCTAGACGGGCATGCGAATATCGTCGCGCTTGCGGCCGACACGGATGGTATCGACGGTAATGCAGATCATGCGGGAGGTGTCGTGGTGCCCGAGATCCTCTCCCTCGGTCGCGATGCGGATGTCGACCTCGGTCTACTCTTGGCAAAGAACGACACGTATCGTTACTTTCAAGCGTGTAAGCTACTCGTCGAAACAGGTCCGACGAGAACCAACGTCAGTGATTTTCGTCTGATTCTGATCAACCCCTTGGCTTAGGAGCTTGTCTGTGGCTAGCGAAGACACGAGATCCCTGCGGCGTCGCACCAAGATCGTCGCTACGCTCGGCCCTGCGACCGACGATGCTGCGGTTCTGGAAGAGCTTATCTGTGCCGGCGCAGATGTCTTGAGGATTAATTTTTCTCATGGCAACGCCGACGAGCAGGCGACACGTGTAAAGACAGTTCGCGCGGTCGCGACGAAGGTCGGCCGTGATGTCGCGATCATGGGCGATCTGCAAGGTCCGAAGATTCGGATCGAGTCCTTCATTTCGAGTCCTGTCACGCTCAACGAGGGCCAGGACTTCACGCTGGACACAGCAATGGATCCGAGTCAGGGCACCGAGGAATGCGTCGGCGTAGCGTATCCAAATCTCCTCAACGATGTGACCGCCGGTGACGTGTTGTTGCTAGATGACGGCCGAATCGTACTCAGCGTAGAAGAGTTGAGCGGCACCCAGATTCGGTGCCGAGTGCGTGATGGTGGGAAGCTCACCGATCACAAGGGGCTGAACAAGCGCGGCGGCGGCTTGTTGGCGCCGGCGCTTACCGATAAGGATCGGGACGATATCAGGGTTGCAGCCAAGCTGGGCTTTGACTTCCTCTCGGTTTCGTTCGCCCGAGACGCACGCGATGTCGAGGAAGCTCGTGAATTGCTGCGTGCTGCCGGCGGGCAAGGCCATATCGTTGCGAAGATCGAGCGCGCTGAGGCTGTCCAGAATATCAACGCGATTATCGATGCCAGTGACGTCATCATGGTGGCCCGCGGTGATCTTGCTGTCGAAGTCGGCTATGCGGAGATGACAGGATTACAGAAGGAATTAATTCGCCGCGCGCGTTCGCGCCACAAAGTATCCATTACCGCAACGCAAATGCTGGAGTCAATGATCAGCCAGACCTCGCCGACAAGAGCTGAGGTGTCCGACGTGGCGAATGCAGTGATGGACGGCACGGACGCCGTGATGCTCTCGGCTGAGACGGCCGTCGGCAAGCATCCCGTTCAAGCCGTTCTGACTATGAGCGAGGTCTGTGTCGGCGCTGAAAAGCACGAGAACTTCAGGCGAGCCAGGAATCTTCGTCTGGATGACGCTTTCGAACAAGTCGATGAAGCGATTGCAATGGCGGCGATGTATATCGCGAATCATCTCAAGGTAAAAGGCATAATTGCGCTGACCGAGTCGGGTTCTACGACCCTGTGGATGTCCCGGCTTCGTTCGGATATTCCGATTTACGCGTTCACGCGACACGAGACGACTCGAAGACGAGTCATGCTCTATCGCGGCGTTTATCCAGAAAGTTTCGACGTGATCCATACCGAGTCGAGCGCCGTGCACCATAGCGCTTTCGCGGTGCTGCTCAACGAGAGAGTTGTGACCCCGGGGGATCTGGTCCTATTTACCACGGGCGACTTGCGGGGTATCGCGGGTCGGACCAACACATTACAGATCGTAGAGGTGCCGTCCGGCATCGACACAGGCGCTGCTAAGCGTGAGTGATCAGACGCGGAAAGCACTCATACTCCCCGGTGCGGGTGCGCGCGGTGCCTATCAAGTTGGTGTACTGAAAGGTATCGCGACCATGCTGCCTAAGCACGCGCCGAATCCGTTTGCCGTGATTTCCGGAACATCGGCGGGCGCGATCAACGCAGCGGTCCTGGCAACCCAAGCAGCGAGATTCAGCGTAGCTGTCGCAGAGATGGAACGCGTGTGGTCGAATTTCAAAGCCGCTCAAGTCTATCGAACCGACAATTGGACGATGCTCAAAACGAGCCTGTATTGGCTTTCTGCCATTGTGCTTGGTGGGCTCGGAAAAAAGAATTCACGCTCGCTGCTCGACAGCAGCCCACTTCGTGAGCTGCTCACCGAAAATATCAAGTTCTCCCTTATCGAGCGGGCGATCAACCGTGGCCACTTGGAGGCATTGGCGATAACCGTATCGGCCTACTCTTCCGCGCGCTCCGTCACTTTTTTCCAAGGCCTTGAGGACCTAAAGCCGTGGGCCAGGGTCAGACGCATCGGGCGTCCCGCCGAGATCACGGTGGAACACCTGCTCGCAAGCGCGGCTGTCCCGTTTGTGTTTTCGCCCGTCCAGATCGGTGGTGAGTTTTACGGTGACGGTGCGATGCGGCACCGTGCGCCGCTGAGCTCGGCTATCCATCTCGGCGCTGAGCGAATGCTCGTTATTGGTGTGCGCGACGAGCATCCTGATCCGGAGCCGCTGGAGGGCGCGCCAGTGGAGATGCCGAACTTCGCTCTGCTCGCCGGGTATATGCTGGATACGCTGTTCATGGATGGTCTCTACGCGGACCTGGAACAGGCCACACGCGTCAATATCATCATGGAGCAGCTGGAGGGCAAGACTCTGGAAGGTCCGGTCGCCGGTCTACGTCCAATCAGCACACTGATTATCGTACCCAAGGAAGACATTCGGCAGGTCGCCGAACGGCATGTTCATGAGTTGCCGCGGGCGGTGCGTCTGCTGCTCGGCGGATCGGGCGCTATGGATAAAGGCGGCTTACAGCTGATCAGCTATCTCTTGTTCGAATCCGGGTTCACACGTGAGCTGATCGAGATGGGACTTCGTGATGCGATGGAGATGGAAGAGGATCTGCGCGCCTTCCTGTTTGACCAGCCGATGGAGACAGTCTCGATGGAAATCAAGCGAGACTTATTCTTCGAAGGTCTATAGCAGGAGCAACGCGCCGAAGCCCAGAAATGCAACTAGTCCGACGACATCCGTAATCGTTGTAAGGACGACACCCCCGGCAAGTGCCGGGTCAATGTTGAGTTTTTTAAGCGTCAAAGGGATTGTAAAACCGGCGACCGCCGCGCAGATTAAATTGATAGCAAGCGCAATGGCGATGACCAGCGCGATTCTCCAAGTCTGAAACCACCACATTGTGACGCCCGCAACCACGCAAGCCCAGATAAGGCCATTGAGTAGGCCGATGCCAAACTCTTTTCTGAGCAACCAGCGGACGTTGGAACTCTCGACCTGACCCAAAGCGATACCGCGGGTGATCAAGATCAATGTCTGATTTCCCGCGATACCTCCCATACTCGGTACGACGGGCATCAATATCGCCAGCATCACGACTCGTTCCAACGTAGCTTCGAAAAATCCGGCTACGCCAGCTGCGATAAAGGCCGTCGCAAGATTGACACCGAGCCAAATGGAGCGGCGTTTAGTGCTGACGAACACCGGTGCGAACATATCATCGTCTTCGTCCAGCCCCGCCGTACTCAAGAGCGAGTGATCCGCCTCGTGGCGAATCACATCAACGACGTCGTCGATGGTGATACGACCCAAAAGCATGCCTGCCTCATCGACCACGGCTGCCGAGACTAAGTCATGCGTTTCGAAAATTAGCGCCACCTCTGCCGCTGTCGTAGTAGCTTCAATCGCACGAATCTGGGTGTCCATGAGGCTGCCGACCTTCTGCTCAAGGTTGGCAGTAAGTAAGGCCGTGATGAACAGGCACCCTTGGTACTCTCCTTGTCGACTGACGACAAAGATCGCATCCGAGCCCGCGGGGATTTCTCGACGCATCCGCAGATAGCGAAACACCACTTCGATTGTGACATCGCTGCGGACGGTCAGGGAATCCGGGTCCATCAGGCCGCCGGCGCTGTCCTCGCTGTAACTCAGGACCGCTTCGAGCCGATCCAGGTCGCTCTGGTCCAGCGACTTCAGTACTTCCTGGTTGACCGTATCGGGCAGCTCGGTCAGCAAATCGGCAAGGTCGTCCAGTTCCAGGCCGGCTGCGGCAGCGACGAGCTCCTCGGAGTCCATCTCCTGGATCAGCGTCGCTCGGACCTCCTCGTTGAGCGCGACGAGGACGTCGCCTTCGTCTTCTGTATCGACCAGACCCCACACGACCTCGCGCAGTGTAGGTCGAAGCGCCTCCAAGAGATCAGCGATCTCGCCGGGGTGTAAGGCGTTGACGAGAACACGCACCTGCTCTATCGCTCCGGAGTCAAGTGCTTCGTGAAGCGCGTCTAACTGCGGTGGTCTGGCTCGTTGCGGATCCACTGAGCTTCGTACTCCTCGGGTAGCGAGGTCGCCGGGAGTGTAACGGGGATGTTGTTGC
>Ga0209980_10000352_pt1 | contig 24702 bp, 25 predicted proteins | sample CR02metaG_FD_183611 | JGI IMG/M metagenome (GOLD analysis project Ga0209980, IMG submission 183611) | Deep subsurface microbial communities from Mariana Trench to uncover new lineages of life (NeLLi) - CR02 metaG (SPAdes) (version 2) | ecosystem: Environmental > Aquatic > Marine > Ocean trench...
CGGACAATATCCGCAACTGGCTGGGATCGTCACGAGGCCGCTGGGAAGGCGATACGCTGGTCGTTGAGACGACGAACTTTCATGAGAATCGAAGATGGGTGCGGCCAAGAGGGCTTGAGGGCAACCTGCACCTTATCGAACGCTTCACCCGAATCGACCAGGACACGCTTCTCTACGAGGCGACGTTGACCGATCCGACAACGTGGGAGGCGCCCTGGACAGTGGAGAACCCCTGGCCGAAGATGGATCCGCCGGGACTGTTCGAGTGGGCCTGTCATGAGAACAACTATGGCATAATCAACGTTATCCGAGGCGCGCAGGTTCGGGCAGCCGAAGACGCAGCTGCCTCGGCGCGATGAGTCGGCGTGACTCGGATTACAAGGGGGTAGCACCCATGCGAAAAGCCATCAGACTAGCCTGTGCGGTGATTGGCGGTACGTCAGTTCTAGCCGCAATGCCGGCGCTGGCACATCATTCGTTCGCGGCCGCGTTCGACGAGAACAAGACAATGAACATTCAAGGCGTGGTCACCAAAGTGGAATTAATCAACCCGCACTCCTGGCTTTGGGTGGACGTGACGAATGAAGACGGCACGATTACCAACTGGGGTTTCGAGGGCGGCCCGCCGATCAATCTTTTCCGGCACGGTATTACGAAGGACACGCTGCCGGTGGGATCGGAAATCAAGGTCTTTGCTTATCAGGCGAAGAGCGGTGAGAACAAGGGAGTCGCCGTTTTCTTCGAGTATCTCGATGGGCGAAAGGTATTCATGGGTGGGTCTGCTCCCGGTGCCGATGGCAAGCCGCGCCCCGTCGGCCCCGATACTCACTAGCGCGTCGGACCGCCTGGTGGCGTGCCTGTTCACGCCGCGCTGAGAATGTCACTTCTTAGCTTCTGCGAGTGGCTGGCGGCGACGCCGGGTAGCATCGCACTCCACGAGTCTCATTACCTGTATCTCATCGTCTTGACAGTACACGTCATGACTCTATGCGTGTTCGCTGGAACCGCCGTACTACTGAACCTACGCCTTGTCGGCGTTACGATGCTGCGTGTGCCTGTATCCGAGCTCATGGCTCGGCTCCTCCCATGGACTGTCGCAGGTTTTGCGGTAATGGTGATCTCGGGATCACTCTTATTTTATGCCGCGCCGTTGGACAAATATGGGAATCTATTCTTTCGCACCAAGATGGGCTTGCTCGTATTGGCCGGCCTGAGTGTGTGGGCGTTCTACAAAACAGCGTATCGCAGTGTTGTCGAATGGGATTCGAGTCCTGTCCCGCCCGGGCGAGCTAGGGTGGCCGGTTGCGCGGGGTTGATCTTGTTGGCTGCGATTATTGCGGCCGGGCGTATGATTCCGTATCAAACGTACTGGTTCGAGTGATGTCCTTGTTGGACCTCTTTCAGTGGTTCGAATACTCATCGCTGCTCGTTGAGATGCGAAGCTCGCCGTGGCTATTTCCCATCATCGCGACCATTCATCTGCTGGGTCTGGCCGTCATCGGCGGGGCCGTGCTGATCGTTGACCTGCGCCTGCTGGGGCTCGGTCTGTCCCGTCAATCCCCGGCGCAGCTCGCTCGAGACGTCGAGCCGTTGTTGCGTGGCAGTCTCGTGGTCATGCTCGCAACGGGACTGCTGTTACTCATGTGTTTCGCGACGAAGTATTACTACCTCACCGCTTTCTGGGTGAAGCTTGCGTCGCTCTGTCTCGTGTTGATCTTTATGTTCACGATCCGCCGCCGATTGATCATGACGAGCGAGATGAAGGTGAGTGCGATCAGGAGCAGGCTGGTAGGCCTGGTTTCATTGTCGCTATGGGTCAGTGTCGTGTTGGCGGGGCGACTGATCGGCTTTCCGTAGCGGTGCTGTATCCCGCGTGCCCCTCCCGATTCGTGATCGCGCATTCGCCGATGTAGTAGATCGCCCCTGTCTCTCGAATTTCTCGTACAGCGATGTTTTTCGATATTAATGAACGACTGTCACAGGGCAGGGGGCCTTGTCCACGACCTTGGCAGTCAAGTTGCCTAGGAGTAGATCATGGGGCGCCGAGTGAATCTTGGCCCCAATCACGATTAAGCCGATCTCGTGCTCTTTTGCATAGTCGCAAATTTCGTTGGACAACGAATGTGAGGCTGTCTCGAATTCAACTTCGCTGAAAGCACGGGCCTTGAGACTGTCGACGGAAGGATCGACCACGACGTCTTCTAACAAGGAGGGGTAGCTTTCATCAGTGAGCGCCGAGAGCTTCTCGTACTCGATCACGACTGTTTCACGCGTCGCTTTTTCCTGGAGATGAATATGAAATAGCGTGAGCGATGCCCGCATAGATCGGGCGATTGCCAATGCGATCCATGCCGCGTGAAAGGCGGGTTCTGAATAGTCCAACGGAACCATAATACGGTCGATCGGTTTTGTCATTTTTCCAAACTCCGAGAAGCGACGTTGCAAGGCCCTTACTGCGTTGATGTTTTCGCATCTTACAACAGTCTGCTCACCCGAGCGGATTGATGTTCTTATCCTTTCCCGTCTACGATGTGTGGCGATACCGTCGGTCTGCCGCAAACTGCAGCGCTCGGTGGTGAGTGCTGCTGCTCCCGACGTGGTCGGGCCAGCGAAGGGGCCTTAAAATTAGACGAGCCGGAGAATGAGAGACAAGCAAGAACAACTCATCAAAAAAGTTCGAATCAGCACCTGGTTACTAGTATTGCTGTCGATATCTCTCTACGCAGGCTTCATCTTGTTAGCGCTATTGACCGCCTCGGGCGCTGCTGGATAGCTTGATGTACATCGGCCGCGCAATTCCTGCTGTCGCCTTCCTGGTGTTGCTGGCGCTGCTCCTGTCGCTGGGCGTGTGGCAGTTGCGCCGGGCCGCGGAGAAGGCACCACTCTTCGATCAATTTCTCTCCGGACAGGATCTTCCCGCTCTCACGACTCCAGTCGAGAACCAGTGGCTCGAGGAGAATCGCTATCGGACACTCGAGCTGCGCGGCCGGTACGATTCCTCACGACAGCTTCTGTTGGACAACATGATCCACCAGGGGCAGGCAGGATATCATGTGCTGACGCCGTTTCAGCTGCTACGCGGCGAGCGGTGGCTGCTGGTGAATCGAGGCTGGGTTAGGGCCAACCCCGACCGCCGGGTGCTTCCACAGATCGCCGTGAGTGAGGCAGTCCGAGAGATTCGAGGGCGAATCGACACGCTGCCCCGGCCCGGACTCAAGCTGGCGACGGCCGCACCGAATGAGGCGGACAGCTGGCCGCAAGTCGTGTTATTCCCCAGTATTGACGAACTCGAGCTGCGTCTGGGTGTACCGCTGTTTAACTATCAACTGTGGCTGGCTTCGGAGTACCCCGATGGATTCGTACGCGAATGGGAGCCTCGCACGATGGCACCGGAACAGCACCTGGGATACGCGATCCAATGGTTTGGGCTTGCGGGCGTACTCGTTGCGATGGCCGTGGTTCTAGGCGTTACCTCGGTCAGGCGTCGTGGAAATTGAGCCGGAAATCGGGGCGAGTCGCGCGTTGATTCTGCCGCTTGGCGCGGGGGTTTTTTGCGCTGCGGCCGGCGCTTCAACGTCCATTCTATCGAGGTCCTAGAATTTCATTTCCTGCCCGATTTGTGTAGCATGTGACCGTCGTTGGGCGGCGCAGGTGAGGCTGACCGCTCCCATGTTGTATATAACATTCACGCCTAATTAATTCTGGGGGGAATTAGTGGCGAAGGTAGTCCTCGGCCTGTTGGCAGCGTTTCTGGTCACCATACTGGCGGCCAGGCTCGCATTTTATGCGACCATCGATACCGATAGCGCGCTTGCCAATCAACCGTGGGCGCAAGATAGAATGGAGTTCGTCACCTGGAACGGGGAAAGATGGACGGCCTGGATTCGCGACGGTGCATTCGAGCACGTTCCGCAAAATTCGAGTCGATGGAGTCGCCATTCCAATAGTAGCCTTGCATTCATCGACTGGGAGGGCGAGGCGTGGCAAGCGAAGATCAGCGGTGAGGACTTCTTGCTTGCCCATCGAGGCGACTGGCAAGAGCCAACCGAACATGCGGCCGCCATCCGCTATCGCGATTGGGAAGGCAGACATCAGCTGCGCTCGCTGGCGCAGTTGACGCGCTGAAAGATCCGCCTTGAACTTCAAAGAGCGCAGCGTTGCCACCACCCGCCGATATAAAAGAACCACGAGCAGCGTGACGTCTATCACCAACAGGGTCCAGAGCTTTCTGATACTCGCAGTGCTGTGGGTATTTTCTCAAAACGCGATTGCTCAAGTATTCGATATGCGTCGCGGCGTGACGGACATGAGCCAGCGCGTTCAGTCGCTGCATCACCTGATTCTCGGGATCTGTGTCGTTGTCGGTGCCATCGTCTTCGGCGTCATGTTCTATTCCATCATCGCTCACCGGCGCTCGAAGCATCCCGAGCCGGCGAAATTCCATGAGAGTACCGCCGTGGAGGTGGTGTGGACGCTGATACCGACCCTGATCCTGATCGGCGCTGCGGTGCCTGCGACCATGACATTGATCGACATCGAGGACAACAGTGACGCGGATCTTACCGTCCTCATCACCGCCTCGCAATGGAAGTGGCACTACCAATATGTAGAGGCCGGTATCGGCTTTTACAGTAATCTCACGACGCCGTTGGAGCAGATTAACAATGTCGACCCCAAGGGCGAGTACTATCTGCTCGAGGTGGACAATCCGCTGGTACTGCCGACCAATCTCAAGGTTCGGTTCCTGACGACCTCCGATGACGTCATCCATTCCTGGTGGGTGCCGGACTTCGCAGTCAAGCAAGATGCGCTTCCGGGCTTTATCAACGAGGCGTGGACACGTGTCAATACACCAGGAGTATATCGCGGTCAGTGCACCGAACTTTGTGGAATGAATCATGCGTTTATGCCAGTGGTCGTAGAAGTGCGCTCCGAGGAAGACTTTCTCTCTTGGATCGACGATCAACGCCTGGCCAACGAACTCGCGGGGGAGGCCGCGGTAGCGGCCCGCAGCAGGGACTGGACGATGGCGGAATTGATGCCGATGGGCGAAGACGTGTTCCTCACTCATTGCGCGACTTGTCATCAGCCCGACGGAATGGGCCAAGGAATCAAATACCCGGCACTGGCAGGCGGCGTCATCCCTACCGGACCGGTCGAGGCCCATCTCGAGCGAGTGATGAACGGTCTGGCCGAGACCGAGATGCAGGCTTGGGCGCCGCAGTTAAGCGACCTGGAGTTGGCTGCCGTCATTACCTACGAACGCAATGCCTGGGGAAATGATACCGGCGACGTCGTCCAACCGCTTACAGTTTACTCAGCCCGTTAGGTGGATCAGGCATGATTGCCCACGCAGAAAACATTCCCCGAGGCCGGCATCCACTGGTGCAGTTCATCGCCCGTTGGGTGCTGACAACCAACCACAAAGAAATCGGCACGCTCTACCTGTGCCTCAGCTTTACGTTGTTTATGATTGCCGGGGCGATGGCAATGCTATTCCGTTTGGAGTTAGCCCAGCCTGGACTCCAATTCGTCACGGCGAATTTCTACAATCAAACAGTAACCCTACACGGCTTGATCATGGTATTTGGCGCGGTCATGCCCGCGTTTGTGGGACTGGCCAACTGGATGATTCCGATGATGATCGGCGCGCCCGACATGGCGCTCCCGCGGTTGAATAACTTCAGCTTCTGGATTCTTCCGTTCGCTTTTTTCATGCTGCTCTCGACGTTATTCATGGAAGGGGGCGCACCCAATTTCGGCTGGACGCTCTATGCTCCCTTATCGACCACCTATGGCCCTCCAAGCACCGACTTCCTGATCTTCGGCATCCATCTGATGGGGATTTCCTCGGTGTTGGGGGCGATCAATATCATCGTCACCATCTTCAACCTGCGGGCGCCGGGCATGACGTTGATGAAGATGCCGTTGTTCGTCTGGACCTGGCTGATTACCGCATTCCTGCTGATTATGGTCATGCCGGTGCTGGCAGGCGCCGTTACGATGATGCTCACCGACCGGCATTTCGGTACGAGCTTTTTCTCAGCGGCCGGCGGCGGTGATCCGCTGCTGTTTCAGCACGTGTTCTGGTTCTTCGGCCACCCGGAAGTCTACATCTTGATCCTGCCGGGCTTCGGTATCGCCTCACAGATCATCCCAACTTTTTCGCGTAAAAAGTTATTCGGCTATCGCTCGATGGTGTACGCGACGATATCGATCGCGGTCCTGTCGTTTATCGTGTGGGGACATCACATGTTCGCCACCGGTATGCCGCTGGTGACCGAGTTGTTCTTCATGTACGCGACGATGTTGATCGCTATCCCCACGGGGGTGAAAGTCTTTAACTGGGTGGCCACCATGTGGCGCGGCTCTCTGACCTTCGAGACACCGATGTTGTTCGCTCTCGGCTTCGTCGTGATGTTTACCATCGGCGGGCTCTCCGGACTGATGTTAGCCATCGTGCCGGCGGACTTTCAGTACCACGACACGTTCTTCGTCGTAGCGCACCTCCACTATGTCCTATACCCGGGTGCCATCTTCGCCACGATGGGGGCGGTCTATTACTGGCTGCCGAAATGGACCGGCAACATGTACAACGAGCGACTCGGCAAGATTCACTTCTGGATTGCCGTGGTCGGACTCAATGTTACGTTCTTCCCGATGCATTTCGTTGGGCTTGCGGGGATGCCGCGGCGAATCGTGGATTACTCGTTGCCGTTTTCCGATCTGAACTTGGTTTCGAGCATCGGCGCTGGCTTTTTGGGCCTATCGCAGCTCTTATTCCTGTACATCGTGGTTCAGACCATACGTGGCGGCGAGAAAGCTACCGACCAAGTATGGGAAGGCGCGGAAGGACTCGAGTGGACGATCCCGTCGCCGGCGCCGCATCACACATTCGAAACACCGCCGCATGTGGAGTAATAGTGAAATCTATTGCCATGAGCCCTGAGTGCACCGGAGTAGCGAGTCGATGACAGACAGCCGCGATCGCCAACGCAGGCACACGGCACTTCTACTGTTAGTGGCTGTGGGCATGTTCGGGTTCGCGTTCGCGCTGGTGCCGCTTTACAACGTCTTTTGCGAATTGACCGGCATCAATGGCAAGACGTCCGGGCAAGCAGCTGTCAGCGTACAGACCTCGCCCATCATGGAGCGCGAGGTGACGATCCAGTTTCTCGCTCACGTCGGTCGTGGCATGCCGTGGGAGTTTCGGCCGATGGAGAGCCGGCTGCGCGTTCGGCTCGGGGAAGTCAACGAGACCAGATTCTATGTGCGAAACCACGCGAACCAGGCCGTGACCGGCCAGGCTGTGCCAAGCGTGGCGCCGGGCTTGGCTGCTCGATATCTACACAAAATCGAGTGCTTCTGCTTCACGCAACAGACGTTAGAGGCCGGCGAAGAGATGGAGATGCTGGTGAAGTTCTATATGGGAGTCGACCTGCCCGCGGACATCAACACGCTCAGCTTGTCCTATGCGCTGTTCCCGGTAACCGTCGCTCAAACGACGGGGCTTGAGATCGACCGAGACAGTTCCGACGTCACGTCGGCGGCTCACGAGGAGCATTCCGGTTCATGAGCGACACGCCCCGCTACTACGTACCGCACAGTAGCGTCTGGCCCATCGTCGGCTCCGTCGCGTTATTCCTGACCGCGTTCGGCGCGGCTAACTTCGTTCAACAGAGTACCGTAAAGGTAGCAACGGCCACGGGCAGCTTTGGCGCACCGATTTTCTACACCGGGCTCGCATTGATCGCATTCATGATGTTCGGCTGGTTCGGTACCGTTATCCGCGAGTCTCTCAAAGGTATGGTCAGCGGTCTGCTCGACCGTTCCTACCGCATGGCAATGTTCTGGTTCATCGTCTCGGAGGTTATGTTTTTCGCTGCCTTCTTCGGCACGCTCTTCTACGCCAGGATCATCTCGGTGCCGTGGCTGGCCGGTGCGGGTAGTAACCTGGAGACTCACCTCCATTTGTGGCCCGATTTCGCCGACACCTGGCCTTTGTTTATGACCCCCGGCGGTACTGCGACGGAGGCGATGGAGGCGTGGGGTCTGCCCTTTATCAACACTGTCATTCTGGTCACCAGCAGCGTCACGGTCACGTTCGCCCATTGGGCGTTGAAGAAAAACCGCAGACTACCGTTGCAAATCTGGCTCGCCATCACGGTGATTCTGGGCACCACATTCGTCGTCTTACAGGCTATCGAGTACATCGACGCCTACAACGAGCTTGGGTTGACGCTGGGCTCCGGAATCTACGGCTCGACTTTCTTCATGCTGACGGGATTTCACGGTGCGCATGTAACCCTGGGTGCGACGATGCTGGCCGTGATGTGGCTGCGGACGCTCAAGGGGCACTTCACACCGGACAACCACTTCGCCTTCGAAGCCGCAAGCTGGTACTGGCACTTCGTCGATGTGATCTGGCTGTTTCTGTTTACGTTTGTCTACTGGTTTTAGCCGCCGGGAATCATGAACTTGGTGACAAATCCATACGCCAACAGAGCGAGTAGCAAAGCGGCCAGGGCTACCCGAACGCTGAGTGAAATCACGGTGCGTTGGGTTTTGCCGCGATCTTGGACGAGGAATATCAGGCCGCTGCCCAGACTGACAATAATACCGAACAGGACCAAGAGAATTAGGATATCGAGCATCTTTTGCGGAGCGATCGCAGAGGCAAGACCGCATGGAATCAAGAGCATGGAATCATGTCAAGAACTGCCGAGATCAAACTGACCATCGACCTGGACGGTGATGACGTGCCCACGCGAATAACGTGGGAGGCGTCGGAGGCGCGAGGCGCCGGACCAACACCATGCCAGTCGATGATGTTGTCGTTATGGGACGGCGAACGAAAAACGATCGCGGCGATTGATCTGTGGATTAAGGACACGGACATCGACGACATGAATTTGTATTTCTATCAGGCGATTCACCAGATGGCGGATACCTATTTACGGGCGACAAAAAACCCGGATATCGCGAAACTGCTTCACGAGTTCGGCGAAGGGTTCGGCGCTACCGTGGGCCTGGTCGGCAACGGAGGCGACCAAGGGAAACCTTTGCTGGACCTGATTTCGCTGGCCGACGACAACCGGCAGCGAAGTGCGGAATAGATGAGCGTTTCTATCGTTCCAACGTTAAGAGTGCTCAAGCCGGTTGGGGTGCTGCTCGGCACTGTGTTCGTTGGGCTGGTATTCGGCTATTGGGCTAACGCAGCGTTTTTTCCCGGTACCGCACCGCAACAACCGATCAATTTCAGCCATAGGATTCACGCGGGCGAGTTCGAGATTCCGTGCATGTATTGCCACACCGAGGCGCGTCGTTCCACATCGGCCGGGGTACCGTCCATCAGCAAATGCGTCGGCTGTCACCAGAGCGTCGCGACCGAGCGGCCACAGATCAGGCTGCTGATGGATTACTGGGTTAACAAAGAGCCGATACCGTGGATCAAGGTTCACGACCTGCCCGACTTCGTTTACTTTCCGCATAAGCGTCACGTCCAGGCCGGCGTAGAGTGCCAGACCTGTCATGGGCCTGTTGAAACGATGGATGTCATCTCCCGCGAGGCGCCGACAGAAATGGGTCTGTGCCTGACTTGCCACAAAGAACACCAGGTCGAGTTCGGGCTCGATTGTTTGACCTGCCACAAGTGAATCGGGAGTAAGCGTAACGAGATGTCGGGCATAGACCGCAGAGATTTTTTGAAGCTTGTCGGCGCCGGCGGCGTGGGTGCGGGAGCCGGCTTCATGTTGGCCGAGTCGATCAAGCACCCGGTGGAGCACCTGATTCCCTATGCGGTCCCGCCCGAGGAGTTCAGCCCCGGCATCGCAACCTGGTATAACACCGTTTGTTCGATGTGTTCGGCGGGCTGCGGAATTTCGGTGCGCACCCGCGAGGGCCGCGCCAAGAAAATCGAAGGCAACCCGGCGCACCCGGTCAGCCAGGGCCGGCTGTGCGCGCACGGTCAGGCTGGCCTGCAGGTCTTGTACAACCCCGATCGTCTGACCTCACCGCTGCTGCGGACAGGCGGCCGGGAGTCCGGGGACTTGATACCGATAACCTGGGAAGACGGGCTGTCCCAGGTTGCAGAACGCCTGAGCGCATTACGGGCCAGTGGTCAGGGAAACGGCGTTTGTTTCCTCAGCGAGGGTGTCCGTGGTCACCTAGCCACGCTGTTTGAGCTATTCATGGAGCAACTCGGCTCAGACCGGTTGCTGCACTACGACTTTGCCCATCCGCAGACGCTCTATGCGGCCATCGACCGCCTCTTTGGCGAGCAGCATCTACCCTATTACGACCTCAGAAACACTCGCTATCTACTGTCATTCGGGGCCGACTATCTCGGCAGCTGGATATCTCCAGTGCATCATGGACTCGGTTTTGGACACAGCCGCCAGGGCCGAGACGATGTCCGCGGGCGGTTTGTGCAGATCGAGCCGAGGATGTCGCTGAGCGGCGCGGCTGCGGATGAGTGGATCGCCGCCAACCCCGGTACCGAAGGTATCCTGGCGCTGGGGCTGGCAAAACACATCGTCGACGAGGGCGGCTACCAGGGTGCTGATCGGGATGCCTGGGCCGCAGCGCTAGCACCTTACACGACCGCGGTGGTAGCCGACCAGACGGGCATCCCGGCGGCCACGATCACGCGCCTGGCCGAGACGTTTGCCGGCACCCAACCCAGCCTCGCAATCGGTGGCGGCGCCGCCGGCAACCACGGCAATGGTGTCGACACACTGATCGCCGTCAACGCGCTCAATTATCTGGTCGGTAACTTGGGGCAGGAGGGCGGGCTGGTGTTCAACCCCGAGCCTGTTGTCGGCCAGGGATCGAACGCTCGCCAGGCCAGTTATCGCTCGATGCTCGAACTCGCCGAGGATGCCCGTCAGGGCAGAATCGGAGTATTGATCGTCAACCAGACCAATCCGGTATTCACACTGCCGGCGGCGGCCGGGTTCAAGGCGGCGTTGGCGGAGATACCGCTGATCGTCAGCCTGTCCAGTTTCATGGATGAGACTTCGGCGATGGCCGACCTGATCCTGCCGAGTCACTCCTACCTGGAGAGTTGGGGCGATGACTTCCCGGAGCCGGGTGTCGGGTTCTCTGCCGGCGCTGTCTCTCAGCCCGTCGTATCGCCTTTGTACAATACCAGGTCGACCGGCGACATCGTTTTAGGATTGGCGCAGAAGCTCGGCTTCGGCGCCGCACTTCCCTGGCCCAGTATGGAAGAGTATCTCCAGGACGGCTGGCGCAAGATTCATGCGCGCGGCGCTACGAACGTTGATGCCGAGAGCTTCGAAGCGTTCTGGATCGACGTCGTGAAAGCCGGCGTGTGGGGTGAGAACACCCGTCGCGAAACTCGGTCCTTCACTGTAGACAGCAGCGTCATCGACTCGATCGGTGTCGAAGCGCCCCAGTTCTCCGGATCGAGCGATGACTATCCATTCATTCTGCACCCGTACCTATCGATCGCGCTACACGATGGCCGGGGCGCAAACCTCCCATGGATGCAGGAGCTACCCGATCCTATGACCAGCGTCGTCTACGGATCCTGGGTCGAGATGAATCCGACCACCGCCGAGGAACTGGGGTTAACAGAAGGGGATCTGGTCGAGGTCGAGTCCCCGCATGGGCGGATCGCCGCGCCGGTGTACGTTTATCCAGCCATCATGCCCGACGTCATCGCGATGCCGATCGGGCAGGGCCATAGCGAATACGGCCGCTATGCCAAAGACCGGGGTGCCAATCCGATTGAGATCCTCTCACCGCAGATGGAACCGTTGACCGGCAGTCTCGCCTGGAGCGCTACGCGTGTACGGATCATTCCCACCGGGCGACAGGTCGAGTTGTTGAAAACCGGTGGTGTCTCCCGGGAGCTCGGTCGCGAGATCATCCAGACGACTGGAGCCGATCAGAACGCGGGCGGAATCGCTGCGCTGCACAGTATTCCAATAACGGTGGTGCCTACATGAGCTTGGTCAGCGATTTTCTTACAAGGTGGCGGGCGTACCGAAAACCCGGCTACATCTATGGTGATGAATTCGACGGTGCCCGCCGTGACTACGACGAATTCGACTACGCCTGGACCATGACCATCGACCTTGACCGATGTACCGGCTGCGAGGCTTGCGTCACCGCCTGTCAGGCCGAGAACAATATACCCATCGTCGGCGCAACGGCGTTTGCCAAGGGCAGGCAAATGCAGTGGATTCGGATCGAGCGCTACTGGGAGGGCGAGTACCCGAACGTCAAGCTGGGCTTCATCCCGATGTTGTGCCAACACTGCGACGCGGCGCCCTGTGAGACGGTCTGCCCGGTGAGCGCTACCTATCATAATCAGGATGGGCTCAACGCCCAGGTCTACAACCGCTGTATCGGCACTCGGTCGTGCGCGGTCTATTGCCCTTATGAAGTCCGCTACTTCAATTACAACAATCATGTTTGGGACGCACCGCTGGCCGAGCAATTAAACCCTGACGTCACGGTTCGGGAAAAGGGCGTCATGGAGAAATGCACGTTCTGTATTCAACGGATACGCCAGGCCAAAGACCACGCCAAGGACGATGGCCGTAGGCGAGTACGCGACGGCGAGGTACAACCGGCTTGTGTACAGACCTGCCCTGCGGAGGCTTTGATCTTCGGTGATCGCAAGGACCCTGAAAGCCGAGTGTCGATATCGATGAACGATCCCCGCGCCTACCGCGTGTTGGAGGAACTCAATACCGATCCTTCAGTGATCTACCTCAAGAAGGTGGATGACAATGCAGGCTGAAGATCCGAACATCAGCTACGCCGATGTTAACCGGGACATCGTGCGATCTCTGGTGGAAACCGGTCCAAAGTACTACATCACGCTAGCTATCGCGTTCGGTTTAACGCTGGCGTGCTTCTTCTTTCCCTGGTTTTATCAGCTCAACTACGGTATCGGTGCGTCTGGGGTCAACCACCCGTCGGTTTGGGGAACCTATCTCGCCAGCTTCATCTTCTGGATCGGGCTCAGCCACTCGGGCACGCTACTGTCGTGCGTCCTGCACATCACCAATAGTCCATGGCGCAAGGCCATGTATCGTAGCGCCGAGGCCATGACGCTGTTCTCGTTGATGGTGGCCGCAACCATGGTGATGGTGCATCTCGGACGTCCATGGTTTATTCATTGGGCGGTACCGTATCCCAACCAAATGGAGTTGTGGCCCAACTTTCGATCGCCGTTGTTGTTCGATGTCATGGCCATCACCACCTATCTCACGGGGAGTTCGATCTTCATCTACATGGGCTCCATCCCGGATTTCGCGGCCGTCAGAGATCGCACGACCGGGTGGCGCCGCCACATGTATGTATTGCTCTCTCTAGGGTGGCGCGGGACCGATACCGAGTGGCACCGACTCGGGTGGGCCTATACGTTCTTGGCGGTCCTCATCATTCCGTTGGCGGTCTCAGTACACAGCATTGTCTCCTGGGACTTCGCGCTGTCCCTCGTACCGGCGATGCACCAGACCATCTTCGCGCCTTACTTCGTGGTCGGCGCTATCTACTCCGGCACAGCGGGCATCGTCACGGTGATGTTCATGCTCAGGAAGTACATGAACTTCGGGAAATACATCACCAAGCTGCATTTCGATAATCTCGGCAAACTGCTGCTCGTGCTGTCGCTGATCTGGACCTATATCAATATTTTGGAGCTCTTCACAGGTTGGTACAGCGGCACCTCGACCGAGTACGAAGCGCTGACCTACAAGCTGTTCGGCTATTACGCGCCGCTGTACTGGGAGATGATTCTGTTTTGTGCGGTAGCGCCGCTGCTGCTGATCTCTACGCGCTTCAGGACTTCCTTCGTGCCGATGTTGATATTGTCTATCGCGATCAATATCGGCATGTACACCGAGCGTTTTCTAATCATCGGCACGTCGCTGTCGCGGCAGTATTTACCGGATGCCTGGGGTCTATACGTTCCGAGTCTGGTTGAAATCACGATCCTCGTCGGTTCGCTGGCCATGTTTGTGACCTTGTTTATGGTCTTCATCAAGATCTTTCCCAGCGTGTCCATCTACGAAGTCAAGGAGACTTTGCCCGAGCCTGAGGACGGAGTAGCCGAATGGCAACCAACGCAGTAGGACTTTTTCACGCGCCGGCGACCGCGCTCGCCGCGGCGGGAGAACTCAAAGGCGCCGGCTTCGCCTCGCTCTCCTTGATCTCGCCGGTCCCCATTAAGGGTGTCGAAGCAGTACTCGGCAAGAAGAAGTCCGTGATCAAGCGCTTTACCTTCGTCGGGGCTATTTCCGGCGGTTTGTTCGGCTTCGCGCTGGCGGCCGGCACGGCCGTACTCTATCTGCACCCCACTGGGGGCAGGCCCATCATCACGATTCCACCGTTCCTGATTATCACCTATGAGATGACGATCTTATTCGGCATTTTGGCGACCGTACTCGGGTTTTTCATCAGCGCCCGATTTCCCGCCATGCGCGAGCGAGTCTATGTGCCGGAGGCGGCGGTCGATAAGTTCGCCGTGACGGTGCTCTGCGAGGACGATGCGCGCTTCAGGCGCGCCGAGACCATACTGCGTGACGCCGGCGCCGAGGAAGTTCGGAAACTGACGCAGGAGGGCTCATGAGGCGTACGCAGCAGATGGCCATTGTACTGACGTTGCTCGGCCAGGCAGCCGTGGGCTGGGGCAACCCGTGGGATAAGGATATGGTCGATCAACCGTCCGCCAAGCCACAGGAGTCGCAGGCACCCGCCGGGCCGCACTCGATCCCCGTCGTGGGCGGCGAGACCCTGCCGAACCCGACAACCGAGGCCGGCCTGTTCGCGGCCAAGGACGAGGCTGTGACACTACAGAATCCGGTCGCTGCGACGGCCGAGTCGGTGGCGCTGGGCGAATATCTATTCCAGATTAATTGCTTGGTCTGTCATGGCGTAGAGGGGCGGGGGGATGGTCCGGTCGGAGTCCTGCTCGAAACCTCGCCGGTGGACATGCACGATGCTTACACGCAGGACCAGGCCGACGGGCAGCTATTCTTCACGATAACGCGCGGACGAGTGACCATGCCCTACTACCGTGACGCCCTTAGCCAGGAAGAACGATGGCACGTGATCAATTACATTCGAGAGGAGTTCGGTTCGGAATGAGTGGCGATCAGACCTCGGTTGCGACTCAGCGCACTAGCTCATCCAGGCGGCCCGGACGGGCGCTAGGGGTGCTGATTATCCTGTTCGCCTTGGGCGTTGCGAGCCTCATTTATGGACGGGGTAACGAGGGCGCTCAGGCCGACGTCGGATTGCTCATCGTCTCGTTTCTTTTTCTTATGGGCGTGAGCCAGACTGGCGTCGTGTTTTGCGCCATAACCCGTCTGGTTGGTGCGCAGTGGGCCAAACCCTATTACCGGCTCGCAGAGCTGAGCACTATGGCGTTTTTCCCATTCGCACTCGTCGGAGTCCTGTTGATCTATTTCTACGCCGATGAAGATTTATTCTATTGGCTCTCGCCCTCGCCGGAGGAACATCTGAGCCCATGGCTCAATCTCAACTGGTTGTTGATCAGAAGCCTATTCGGCCTCACGTTATTCTACGGTTTAAGCGCGCTCTATGTAGTGACGGGCCTTAAGCCCGACTTGGCCCGCTCTGAGGGAAATAACATCGATCATCGCAAAGTCGAGGGCCAGCTTTACGCGCTGTCGCCTCTGGTAATCCTGGGGTTCATTGTCTGCAATACGTTATTTTCCTGGGATTTCGGCATGATGCTGATACCGCACTGGCACAGCACCGTGTTCCCGATCTTTTTCTGGTTCGGCAACTTGTTCGCCGGGACCGCTGCGCTGATCATTTTCCCAGCCGTGCTCGGGGCGTCGAGCGGGTCAGGTTCCCACTTCGGACCCGACCAAGTGCGCAACCTCGGCATGATGGTTACAGCCTTTACACTGCTATGGTTATACTTTTTTTGGGCGCAATTCTTCGTAATTTGGTTCGGTAACCTCCCCCACGAGACAGCGCCCTTATGGCGGCAAATGTACGGCCATTACAGCCCGTACTACTGGACCATGATGGCTGGTTGTTTCTTCGTTCCCTTCGTCGCGTTCATTTTTGCCTTCGTCAAGCGGTCGCTCTTGGCGATGTGTACCGTCGCGTTCGGCATCAATCTGGGAATATGGCTCAGCAAATACTTGATGGTGGTGCCGGTGTTATCGCCCGATGACCGGCCGTTCAGCAGTTGGCTGGACGTCAGTGTTGCGGTAGGCCTTGCGGCGGGCTTTCTGGCTGTGGTGATCGTACTCGCAAACCGACTGCCTATGTACTCCCACTGGGAACTGGCGTTGAAGCCCGAACCGAAGCGCTAATTCGCAAGTTTCCGGCCTGATCCGGGGAGATCTCGCCCGATATTGGGCCATCTGCTGGCATAAAACGGGTAGAATCTCGCTCAGAAATCAACGTCGTTCTTTGGCGGGGAGGAATTAGAAAAATGAACTCAGTCTCGCAACAAACTACGTGGACGAAAATTACTTACTTTGCGCTCGTCGCACTCGTGACGGCGATCGCGCCGGGGAGCCTCGTGGCCCAATCGGTTGATGTTCCCGATGTATCTGGAAACTGGCGGATCGAGAGACAACCGTATTCCTGTGGCGAATGGAACCTCGACCAGTTCGGTAACGTACGAGCCGGATGTGCGATCTCAATAGATGAGCTGCCCTTGAATAAAAGGGCACGCGCCTGGGCAGAATTTTACGACGAGCCTATGGCAGCGATGTGGGACTGCGTGCCGGCATCGTTACCGTCGCTCTTGGGTGATTCATTCCCCTGGAATCTGAGTCAGAAGTCTGACCGTATCACTATTTGGTACGAGCATGATGATACGGTTCGTACCGTCTGGATGGATGGTCGGCGGCACCCCTTTGTAGGCGAGCTTTTTTATATGGGCCACTCGATCGGTTGGTATGAAGGAGAGACATTGGTAATCGAAACCACGAACTTCACCTTCGATCCCGATGGGATGGACGATCACGGCCATATCGCCACCTCGGTACGCAAGCGTCTGACCGAGCGCTATACGCAAACCGGCCCCGATAGTCTGGAGATGGCGATCACGCTAGAAGATCCGCTCTTTCTAACCGAGCCCTATACGTGGGTACGTCAGCTCAACCGGTCGGATGTCGGACCTGAAAGCTGGGGGGAATGCGACCTCGACCAGTCGCGGCGACAACTGGAGTCACTCCCATCGAAGTACGACGAGTAGAGCCGGACGTAGAGCTGACACAGCCCGTCAATCCCATAGGAGGGGAAACCATGAAACTTTGGACTATCGCCGCATTGACCAGTGTGGTCTTGAGTTTGCCTGCTACGCTACAGGCCCACCATACCCAGGTCACGTTCTATTTCATGGACCAGGTGGTTGAGGTCACTGGGGTGGTGAAACGCTGGGCGTTGGTCAATCCGCATCCGGAGTTGGTTCTTGAAGTCACCGACGCGAGCGGCGAAACAAAGGAACTTAGAGTTTACGCGCTAGGCGTCGCCGGGATGATGTCGAGGGCCGGGTGGACCCGCGATTCCCTCGTGCCCGGCGAGACCGTCACGGTTCTAGGCAGCCCCTCGCGAGCATCGGATTCATCCATGGCCGGCCGTAGCGTGACGAAGGCGTCCGGTACCGTGCTGGTCATGGGCGGTGGGGGTCCTCCGCAGGGTCCGTCCGGCCAATAGCCAAGCGTCGCTTTAAGGGTTCCGCAAACAGTGCGAGTTCGAAGACGTGCGCGGAGAATTCAAAGCCTACGCTGAACAGTTAGTTTGGGGGAATTGGTTATGAACTTAGATAAGTGGCGGATAGTGGCGCGGTTGCCGATAGCATCGACTGTCGCCTGCGTCGTTGGATTTACGACTCCTTTGTTGGCGCAAGAAACAGACCAATGCGCCGGCGTCAACGATATTTTGCTAACGAACGGCAAGATACTGACCGTAGACGAAAACGATTCCGTAGTGACATCTCTGAGAATCAGAGGCAATACGATCGACTCGGTCGGGGGTGAACAGGGAGATGTGAGTACCTGTACTCAGACGATCGATCTTCAGGGACGTACGGTCATCCCCGGTCTGATCGACTCCCACGTTCACTGGATAGGACGCGCTTCCCGTCCCGGCCATAACGTCGCCGAAATGGATAACGCCTTTTCGGTTGCACAGGCGATCGAGATTCTACAGAAAAAAGCACAGACGGTTCCGGAAGTGGACGGTGAAGTCACGGTAAATAATTTCATCACTGCGATTGGCGGTTATTCGACCTTGCAGTTCGCCGAAGGTCGACTACCGAACCTTGAGGAGCTAGACGCAATCGCGCGGCCGGTCTATCTGTCCGTCGGGTTTGGTGGCTCGGGCCAAACCAATTCGGCCGGCATCGCCTATTTCGAAGCACATGGCGTGCAGGTCTCAGAAGACGGTCAGGTCGGTCAGGGAGGCAGAGATGCGCTCGCCGCCGAACAGACCTTCGAAGACAAAAAGCGCGGCACGCTGGATCTGATGGCTTGGTCCGCAGGCCTCGGTCTGACCACAGTCTTTAATCAAGGTGGCTTCGACTCTCACGATGCCGTTAAAGCGCTTGCCGATGAAGGACTCTCCTTGACACGGGTTCGAGCGGGTATTGGTTCTACCAGCATGGATCAGTTGCAGCGCGTCATCGAGGAGAACTTCCCGGCTGCCGCACCGGACCACGATATGTATCGGGTTGTCGGCGTGGGAGAATTTATCATACGCACCGACACCGGAGGGCGCGCTCCGTTCCCGGAGGATTATCCGGCTGCGGCCTCTTTAGTCGCCGAGAACGGTATAAGTTATCACCAGCACTCAATACCCGTTGCTGAGGCCAAGCGATTCCTCGCTGTGTGGGAGGCGGTGAATCAAGAGCATCCGATCACCGATCTGCGTTGGCAGTTGACGCATGTATTGGACATGGATGTCGAGGCGATGGACCGTCTACAGGCGCTAGGCGGCGGGTTGGCGATAGAAAGTCACCTCTACTCGATGGGCCGCGCCGCGCCCGGTGGCGGAGGCCGTGGCACTCCTGGTACCGCAGGCCCTGGCGGCGGTGGCGGCCGAGGTGCTGCCGGTGGCGCGCCGGGACCCGGTGGTGGCGGTCGTTCGTTCGGCATGCCTGCGGGTCCGCCTTACCGAACCGCTCTTGAGCACGGCTTGCCGGTCGGCGCAGGTACGGACGGCGGTAATATCGTGACCATCAACCCGTGGCTGGCTCTATATTTCATGACAACGGGAAAGAATGCTGCAGGTGGAGACGTGCTGCCGCCCAGCGAAACGCTCACGGTGGCGGAAGCGCTTCGACTGTACACCATCGGTAGCGCGTGGTTCTCGTTTGACGAGGACAAGCTGGGCTCCCTTCAGGTCGGTAAGATCGCAGATTTGGCTGTGCTATCGGTTGACATCCTCGAACTGGAGGCCTCAGACCGTCTGGATGATTTGCGCCATGTCACGTCCGTCCTGACGATCGTCGATGGCGACATCGTCTACTCTGACGGCGAACTGATCGATTGTAGAAACTCCGATGATGACGGGATCTGGTATCGCAAGGACAGAGAGTTGAACTGCGTGATGGAATAGATTTCTGACCTCCTGCCGCAAGTCGGAGAAAGCTAGGTAGTCTGACATGATCAAGAACTCTCGATCTTCGCTAATCGCCGCTGCTGCGTTCCTGCTGTTCCTGGCCACACCCTATTCCGACAGCACTCTCAAGGCGCAATCCCGAGCAGCTGCCGCCGAAATTCCGGACATCGACGGCATATGGTTTCGCTCCGACGGCGGCTGCACACCTGATGGCGTGACGTGTCCGTTTGTTGTCGCCGAGTTGCCGTTAAAGGCGCGAACTCTTGGATTTCGAGAGGCTTTTGACGAGCCCCTGGCTCCCAAATACGATTGCGTACCATCCGTCGTACCATCGCTCGTCGCAGATCCGTACAAATTCCAGATAGAGCAATTGGCGGACAGAGTGGTCATCACGTACGAAAAGGACGACGTCATCCGTACGGTCTGGATGGAGGGACATGGGAACCCACAGCCGAAGGTCGGCGACTTTTATCAACAGGGCCACTCCCGGGGGTGGTATGAAGAAAATCAACTGGTCGTAGAAACCACCAAGTTCACATTTGACCCGGTTGGCCTCGACGACATGTCGAACCTGCCGTCCTCGACATCCAAGAAGGTGACGGAACGCTATTGGCGCGACGGTGAGTTAATGACCGTGGAAGTCACCACCGTGGATCCGCTGTTCTTGAACGGGCCTATCCAGTTCACTTGGTCGTTCGAGTCGTCCGATGAACCGCTCTATTTACCCTACGGATGTGACCCCGAGCTATCGAAAGAGGCTTTGGAATTTCTCCCCCCCAAATACGAGGATCCGGATCTTGTCCGCATTACTGTGTCGCCCTACGGTGAACAGCCTCGCGATTGAAGTTGGCGGACAGCCTATCATGGGGTGACAAGGAGACTGGGCTAGTGAGATTAAGAAAATGCACTGTCTACGCTGTGACTGCGGTCGCGTTGATCCTGGTAAATCCGTTAAACGCACACCACTCACAGAGACCGTTCTATGACTACAGTCAGTGGGTTGAGATAGAAGGGACCGTCAACCGGTTTAACTTCGGAAATCCCCACCCTGTATTATATCTTCAGGTTACCGAACCGGATGGTGAGACGGTTGAATGGAAACTCCTCTTTCCCCCAGCGTCGGTGTTAATGCGGCGCGGATGGACTGCGGAGCAATTTGTTCCCGGCGACATAGTCACCGCAAGAGGTCATCCATCGCGCCGGTCTGGGACTCACGGTATGGCTCGTCTGACGATTACCCGATCCGACGGTACAGTCGCTTTTGGGGGAGGCGGTGGAGCTTCAAGCGAAGAGTAGCGCAACCATCGCAATGATTCCGGTTTGTTAGGAGGAGGCATGGCCTCGAGCTGGGGGGAGTTGAGACGGCGCGAACTGGCGAAGGTCGCAGCGATGTCACTACTGTTGCCGCTACCGATCGGCGCTGCAGTCGCGCAAGACAGCGCAACATTCACGCCCGCTGCGTTAAGTGAAGGCGAGCACTCGCTATCCGCCGGACTCAAAACTCCGCTCGGACGTCCGAGCGGAAACTACGATGTGACTTTGAGATGCCAAGTCATCGTCGAACCGACCGGCTCAACGCGATCGCCTCGCTGTCTGGTAATTGAGCGTTATGAGACTTTTCGCTTCGAGGTTGAGCGGGCGCTTACGGGCACGACCATGGCGCCGGCGCGAATCGACGGCGCGCCGGTGCGTGTGCTGATGAATTTGCTGGTCGGCTATCGCTGCGCGGAAACCTGTCTCCCGGTTGTGACTGCAAACCATGGGCAAAATGTTTCCGATTTCGGTTCCGGCTATTCGGCGCCACAACCCATCCTCGACGAGGACCGGTGGTATCAGGGTTTCGGCGAGAAACTGGCGTGGGCTGCCGGTGAAAACGGGCCGGAGGAGGTCGGCGGCGTCCGCTTTGTCATCTCGGCACGTATCGACGAGGCAGGCACAACGTCCCAGCGGCGCGTCGATGCCGAATACCCCGGCTCCGCCGACCGCGACTACGCAACGATCGCCCAACGTGCGGCAGACTCGTTGCAGGATACGCGCTATATCCCGGGGTTTTACCAAGGCGAGCCGGTCGAGATGCGGCTGTACGAGTACTGGCTGGACCCTGACGGCACGCCGCTCGATGTGCTGACGCTACCAGTACGCGTGCAGCTTTTGTGGTCGGATCTGGTCCCGGCGCTCGATAGCACAATGACCGATCAGCAGGTCAGGAAAATGTTCGACGAAGCCAACAGGTTCTGGCAGCCGGCTGCGATCGAATGGCACGTCGAGTCGATCGTCCGCGTTCAGGCTGAAAGGCAACTCGCGTTCCGCCGTGCGGTGATCGACGACCCGACCGGTAACGGGCAGCGGGACTACGAGATTTTCTCCGAAGTCTGTCCCGGTCACGACTCGTTGGAGCAGCATTGGAATGTTTGCTGGGTGCTCGCGACTCCGCGTGGAGCGCAGTTCTTTTACCCGCTCGGGACGGTGATGCTCGGCGAGCAGGACGTCTTGGGAGCACCCGTACCGCACTTCGCGCTGGCCCATGTTCTCGGCCATCTGCTGGGTCTGCGGGACGCGCCATCGTGTGCGCCAACGTTCATGCGGTGGTTCGAGGGCACTGGTGCCCGCAGCCCCTGTGGCAACCATACGCCGACGGTCTTGAGCGACGACGACATCAAGCGGGCACGAGCTCAAGCGTTGCTAGGAATGCCGGTCAGCAGTTTGCCAGGTCTGCCGCGTCGGCGTGGCGGGCGGGGTCGACGCTGACCTGAGATCTATCATTAAGATAATTATACAATCGTCTGATATATATAGATAAATACCTACATGTCATCGCGCTGCCGAGCGTGCAGGGCCGAACACCGTTGAGCGCGGGCTCAGACTAACGACGAAATGCGGCACGGGCCGCGAGCATTTTCAGTAGCTCGATAAACATCCAGAGGAACACCAGCGGCAGAATAATCGTCTGCAATACGAATATGACGATCAGATTGATAATGTGCTCGCTAGCGTTGGAGACACGGTCTCGCAAGCGAGTCAGACGATCCCTGATATTCATGGACTCCAGCGAGCTATCTAGCATCGAGCCGAGTCGTTCGATGACGCTCTGATTCTCAGTATTGGATGCTGACGTCGGCACATTCTCATTGATCTGTTCGATGTCGGTACGCGTCGCCTCAAGAGCCTCTGTGGCAGCCGCTTGTTCGGCAGCGAGAAACGTGTCGAAGACGAGATTGCTGCCGATCACGAGAATCGGGACGGCGAAACGTAGAAACACGGTCAACAACAGCAGTTGCATCACCACAGGTCTCAGTCTGCTGTCATCCAGCTTCCGCCACCACAGTACGACCAGCGCGGAGGCCGCGACCAGAACCAATGCCAGACTCGTGCCCCACCACATGGTCATCCGCAGCAGAACGTTCTGTAGCCCCAGCGAGGTTGTGGCGACAAGCATCACAGCTGAGAATCGTTCGACGAGATCATTGATCGGATCGAGCACCTGACCGACACTGAAGTTGACGCCCACGCCGCCGGGTTCGATGGCCACCTCGGTACCCTGGGCGACCGAGATGACACCGTTAAGAGTTCGCGCGACCGCGAAGGTTACGAGCGCTCGAGTGAACGCCTCGCTTGCGTATCGCCGGCTGGTGTCATCGATGAGACCGCTGAGCACAGTGACCACGGCGAGGACAGCCAGGCCGCTCCAGACAATTTTACGTCTATTCAGCTGGCGTCTACCTGATTCGAACATCGTCACGATCTGCTGGGATACTTAGCGCGTGGAGGTAGACATCGGCTTGCCGACTGTCCAATGAGCGCCGCGGCATAGGAGAGCGTCAGCTTGAGTTATCGATGATGACTGGCCGTCGCGAGTCGCCTTTGCCCGAGCGCGGCGCGGCACGGGACTCCATGCTCGTACGAGCCTCTTCCTCGCTACTGTACGGTCCATTCCAGGTGTAGCGCGAGTCATGCCAGTACCAGCCCTCGGGCCACGGTTCTTCGGCGAACTTGGTGGCGTACCATGACGAGGCCCAATATCTGGGATTCCGCTGTTGTGACATGATCGGGTCCGTCCTCCAGGGCGAGATTATAGCCCGATCCTGGTCAACGGAGCGGCTGCGCGCCACGGTACCCGATGTGGTTAGCGTAACGAGGCGACGATGGATCTGGAAGCGCGCTTCGCTTTATCTAAAGCCTCGTCTATCGTTTTACCGCGCGCTAACGCGACACCCATTCGACGACGGCCCTTAACCTCGGGTTTGCCGAACAAACGCAGCTGCGTATCGGGCTCTTTCAGCGCCGCTTCGATGTTATCGAAACAAACGTTGTCGGAATCGCCTTCTACCAATACGACGCTGGACGCTGCTGGTCCGTGAACGCAGATATTTGGAATCGGCAAGCCAAGAATCGCTCGCGCGTGCAACGCGAACTGCGACAGATCCTGGGAGATCATCGTTACCATCCCGGTATCGTGCGGCCGTGGCGAGACCTCACTGAAAATGACCTCGTCACCGCGAATGAACAGCTCAACACCGAAAATACCGCGGCCGCCAAGCGCGCCGGTGACTGCTGTGGCCATCTCGCGCGCCGTAGCCAGAGCGGTATCGCTCATAGGCTGCGGTTGCCACGACTGACGATAATCGCCATCGACCTGAACATGGCCGATCGGATCGAGGAACGACACGCCGGCCGTATGTCGTACCGTGAGCAGAGTAATTTCGTAATCGAAGTCGACGAAACCCTCGACGATGACTTTGCCGGCGCCGGCGCGGCCACCCTGCTGAGCGTATTCCCATGCCGCATCGATATCCGGCTTTGAATTCACGACACTCTGACCTTTGCCGGATGAACTCATAACCGGTTTCACGACGCACGGTAGGCCGATCTCGGCGATAGCTTGATCAAACTCGGGTCGCGTTTCGGCGAATCGATACGGCGATGTCGCGAGTGCTAGCTCCTCGGCAGCAAGCCGGCGTATTCCTTCGCGGTTCATCGTGAGACTTGTGGCTCGCGCAGTAGGAATTACCGTATAGCCTTCTTGCTCTAAGCTGATGAGCTCGTCGGTCGCGATGGCTTCTATCTCGGGGACAATCAGATCGGGTCTCTCTGCTTCGATCACGGCCCGCAGAG
>Ga0209980_10000353_pt1 | contig 24673 bp, 22 predicted proteins | sample CR02metaG_FD_183611 | JGI IMG/M metagenome (GOLD analysis project Ga0209980, IMG submission 183611) | Deep subsurface microbial communities from Mariana Trench to uncover new lineages of life (NeLLi) - CR02 metaG (SPAdes) (version 2) | ecosystem: Environmental > Aquatic > Marine > Ocean trench...
CGCCGCCTGGCTCAAGGCGGCCGGCGCCGACCGGGTGATCGGCGCCACCGTGTCGCGCTCGCCGGTTCGGGCGGTGGTGGTGTTCGCCGCGGCGGGGGCATTGTCGCCGTTCTGCTCCTGCGGCGTGGTGCCGCTGATTGCGGCGCTCCTGGCCGCGGGCGTACCCTTGCCGGCGGTGATGGCGTTTTGGGTCGCGTCCCCGCTCATGGACCCGGAGATGTTCATCCTGATGTGGGCCATGCTCGGCCTCGAGTTCACCCTCGCCAAGACGCTCGCCGCCTTGGCGCTCGGTTTGGCCGGCGGCTTGGCGACGCTCGCGGCGCAGCGCGCCGGGCTCTTCGCCGCGCCCTTGCGCGCGGTTTCGACCTGCGGCAGCGGCTGCGGCACCAGCAATGCTTGCGGCCCCGACGGCATGGCGCCGATGGAACTGCGCTGGGCGTTCTGGCGCGACGACGCGCGGCGCGTGGCCTTCGCCGCCGAGGCGCGCGACATCGGCTTGTTCCTGGCCAAGTGGCTGCTGTTCGCCTTCACCATCGAGAGCCTGATGGTGCGCTGGCTACCGCCCGAGATGATCGTCTCGTATCTGGGCGGCGAGAACGTCTATGCGATCCCGCTCGCCGTCGCCATCGGCGTGCCGGCCTATCTGAACGGCTTCGCCGCGGTGCCGCTCGTGGGCGAGCTCATGTCCATGGGCATGGCGCCGGGCGCCGCGCTCGCCTTCCTGGTCGCCGGCGGGGTCACCAGCCTGCCCGCGGCGATGGCGGTCTTCGCCTTGGTGCGGGCGCCGGTGTTCGGCTGGTACCTCCTGGTCTCGCTGCTCGGCTCGCTCGCCATCGGCTACGCCTATCAAGGCTGGATGATTATTTAGGCGGAGTCCCTCAATCCGGTCGGGATTGCGAATGTCTCCTCGAACGCCACCTTGAGCGCCATGTCGGCGTCGGCCATGGTGACCGGCAGGCCGAGCTCGACCAGCGAGGTCACGCCGTGGCCCTGGATGCCGCAGGGCACGATGCCCTCGAAGTGGGACAGGTCCGGCTCGACGTTGAGCGCGACGCCGTGGTAGCTCACCCAGCGCCGGATGCGCACCCCGATGGCGGCGATCTTGTCCTCGCGGCCCAAACTCCGTTCGACCCAGATGCCGACCCGGCCCGCGCGCCGCTCGCCGGTGACGTTGAAGCGCGCCAGCGCCGCGATCAGCCAGTCCTCCAGATCGCGCACGAAGCCGCGCACGTCGCAGCCGCGGGTTTTCAGGTCGAGCATGACGTAGGCGACCCGCTGGCCGGGCCCGTGATAGGTGAACTGGCCGCCGCGGCCGCTGCGGTAGACCGGGAAGCGCTCCGGCTCCAGCAGGTCGGCGTCGCGCGCGCTGGTGCCGGCGGTATAGAGCGGCGGGTGCTCGAGCAGCCAGACCAGCTCGCGCGCACGTCCGGCGCGGATCGCCGCGACCCGCGCTTCCATCGCGGCGACCGCCTCCGGGTAGTCGACCGGCCGGTCATCGATGCGCCACTCAAGTTCCTGCACTCGATATTCCTATAACTTGCGATTGCCGGGGCGGTCTGTTAAGTCCCAGCCACGTTCGAGGCGAACAATAAGACAGGCCCGGGGCAGGCGCCAGGACATGCGGTCGTGATCGATTCGTCGGAACCTGGATGGACCATCCGGTTCCCGAGACCCCGATCCGAGCGACCCTGTCGAGGCCCGCTGGTTTTGTGCCGCGGGCCTTTGGTATTATTGCGAGGGGAGTCAGGCGATGCCTGAAGATCTACGCGACGCCGCCTTGGCCTACCACCGCCTGCCGAAGCCCGGCAAGCTGGAGGTCACGGCGACCAAGCCGCTCGCCAACCAGCGCGACCTGGCGTTGGCCTATTCGCCGGGCGTGGCCGCCGCTTGCGAGGCGATCGTCGCCGATCCGGCCGAGGCCTCGCAGCTCACCGCGCGCGCCAATTTGGTCGCCGTGGTCACCAACGGAACCGCCGTGCTCGGCCTGGGCGCCATCGGGCCGCTCGCCGCCAAGCCGGTCATGGAAGGCAAGGCGGTGCTGTTCAAGAAGTTCGCCGGCATCGACGTCTTCGACATCGAGCTCGACCAGCGCGATCCGGACAAGCTGGTCGAGATCGTCGCCGCGCTGGAGCCGACCTTTGGCGCCATCAACCTCGAGGACATCAAGGCGCCGGAGTGCTTCGAGATCGAGAGCCGGCTGCGCGAGCGCATGTCGATCCCGGTATTCCACGACGACCAGCACGGCACCGCGATCATCGTCGGCGCGGCGATCTATAACGGAACGCGTTTGGTCGGCAAGGAACTGGGCGAGATCAAGCTGGTGACCTCCGGCGCGGGGGCCGCCGCGCTCGGCTGCCTCGATTTGCTGCTGGCGCTTGGCGTCAAGCGCGAGAACGTCTGGGTCACCGATATCGCCGGCGTGGTCTACGAGGGCCGTGCCGAGGAGATGGATTCCTGGAAGGCGCGCTACGCCCAGAAGACAGCGGCGCGCGGCCTGGCCGAGGTGATCGAAGGCGCCGATGTGTTCCTGGGCGTCTCCGCGCCGGGCGTGCTGAAGCCGGAGATGGTCGCGGCCATGGCGGCGCGGCCGATCATCTTGGCGCTCGCCAACCCGGTGCCCGAGATCATGCCGGAAGAAGCGCTGGCCGTGCGCGCCGACGCGATCATCGCCACCGGCCGCTCGGACTATCCGAACCAGGTCAACAACGTGCTCTGCTTCCCGTTCATCTTCCGCGGCGCGCTGGACGCGGGCGCGACCACGATCAACGAGGAGATGAAGCTGGCCTGCGTCAGGGCGCTCGCCGACTTGGCCCTGGCCGAGCCCTCGGAGGTGGTCGCCAAGGCCTATGGCGGCGAGGCCCGACGCTTCGGCCCCGAATACCTGATCCCGCGGCCCTTCGACCCGCGCCTGATCCTCGAGATCGCCCCGGCAGTCGCCAAGGCGGCGATGGACACTGGGGTCGCGACCCGGCCGATCGCGGACTTCGAGGTCTACCGCCAGGGACTGACCCAGTTCGTGTTCCGCTCGGGTGTGATCATGAAGCCGATCTTCGACCGCGCCGGCCGCGATCCCAAGCGGGTCATTTATGCCGAGGGCGAGGACGAGCGGGTGCTGCGCGCGGTTCAGATTCTGGTCGACGACGACCTGGCCAAGCCGATCCTGGTCGGGCGTCCCGAGGTGATCGCCACCCGCATCGAACGCCTGGGCCTACGCGTCGAAGCGGGCCGCGACTTCGAGATCGTCAATCCGGAGAGCGATCCGCGCTACAACACCTACTGGCAGGCATACCATCGCCTGATGGAGCGCGCCGGCATGTCGCCGGACCGTGCGCGCACCGTGGTGCGCACCAACGCCACCGTGATCGCGGCGCTGGCCGTGCACCTGGGCGATGCCGACGCCATGCTGTGCGGCGTCGAGGGCCGCTATCAACGGCACCTGGACTACCTGGGCAAGATCATCGGCTTGGCTGAGGACGCTCACAATTTCTCCGCGCTCAGCCTGCTCATCTTGCCGAGCGGCACCTTCTTCCTGGCCGATACCTACGTGAGCCCCGATCCCAGCGCCCAGGAGATCGCCGAGATGACCGTACTCGCCGCGGCGCAACTGCGTCGCCTCGGCATCGAGCCCAAGATCGCGCTGCTGTCGCACTCCAGCTTCGGCAGCCGGGACACCGCCAGCGCGGCCAAGATGCGCACGGTACTCAAGACCCTCCACGCCCAATGCCCCGAGCTCGAAGTCGAGGGCGAGATGCACGCCGATGCCGCGCTCGACGAGGCGATCCGGAGCCGCATCTTCCCCAACTCGCGCCTGAGCGGTCCGGCGAACCTGCTGATCATGCCCAACCTGGACGCCGCGAATATCGCCTTCAATCTGGTCAAGTCGGTGGGCGAGGGGCTGCCGGTCGGGCCGATCCTGATCGGCGCCCGGGCGCCGGCGCATATTCTGTCGTCCTCGGTGACCGCCCGCGGCGTGGTCAACATGTCGGCGATCGCGGTGGTCGACGCCCAGGATCGCGGCAAAGACTAAGCAGAGGCGAGATACCATGACCGAGCCGTCCTCCGCAGCCGAGCACGTCGAGCCACCAGTCATCGAGTCGGAAGAGGACTACGGCCTTTCCGACGAGTTGATCCACGCCATCGAGGACGCGCTCGAGGCCGGGCATGGCGACGCGGTCCTGGCGCGCACCGCCGAGCTCCACGAGGCCGACCTGGCCGACCTGCTGGAGAGCCTGACCCACGACGAGCGGCGGCAACTGGTCGAGGTCCTGGGCGGGGCCTTCGATCCGGAGGTGCTGCCCTATCTAGACGCGGCGGTGCGCGAGGAAGTCATCGACCAGCTCGGGCCGCAGCGCCTGGCGCGCCTGCTCTCCGCGCTCCATAGCGACGACGCGGTCGAGGTCTTCGAGGACCTGGACGAGGAGTTCCAGCACCGCATCCTGACCGCGCTGCCCCAGGCCTACCGGCACCTGCTGGAGGAGAGCCTGTCGTATCCGGAGGACTCCGCCGGCCGCATCATGCAGCGCGAGGTGGTGGTGATTCCTTCGGCCTGGACGCTGGGCGAGACCATCGACTACATGCGCGTCGCCGACGACCTGCCCGACGACTTCTACGACCTCTACATCGTCAACCCCAAGCACCATCCGATCGGTTTCATCCCGCTCAGCCGGGCGCTGAGGACGCGCCGCCCGGTGCGGCTCACCGAGATCATGGAAACCGACATGAAGGTGATCCCGCTGACCATGGACCAGGAGGAGGTCGCCTACCTTTTCCACCAGTACGGCCTGGTCTCGGCCCCGGTGGTCGACGAGGCCGGCCGCCTGGTGGGCGTGGTCACGGTGGATGACGTGGTCGACGTCATCCACGAGGAGGCCGAAGAGGATATCCTGAAGCTGGCCGGCGTGACCGAGGGCGATCTCTACACCGCCATGCTGGCGACCACGCGCGCGCGCTTTCCCTGGCTGGTGGTCAACTTGATGACCGCGATCGTCGCCTCGGCCGTGATCAGCCTGTTCGAGGCGACCATCGAGCAGATCGTCGCGCTCGCCGTGCTCATGCCGATCGTCGCCTCGATGGGCGGCAACGCCGGCACCCAGACGCTCACGGTGGCGGTGCGGGCGCTGGCCATGAAGGACCTGACCGAGGCCAACACGCCGCGCTTCATCGGCAAGGAGATCCTGATCGGGGTCGCCAATGGGGTGCTGTTCGCCGTCCTCGCGGGCCTGGTCGCCTGGCTGTGGTTCGCCTCGCCGGCGCTGGGGCTGGTGATCGCCGCCGCCATGGTGCTCAACATGATCGTCGCCGGGTTCTCGGGCACGCTGATTCCGATCGGCCTCGAGCGCCTGGGCGCCGACCCGGCGATTGCCGCCAGCGTGTTCGTGACCACGGTCACCGACGTGGTCGGCTTCTTCACCTTCCTGGGCCTCGCCGCGGCGTTCCTGCTGTAGGGCAAGGGCCTCTTGGATTACGTGGTCGCGGCCGGCCGGATGCGCGTGCCGACGGACCACTCCCAGGGGTCCGGCATGACCCCCATGGGCACCTCGATCACGCTCGGCCCGGATCGGCCGAAGGCGTCGCCGATCGCCGACTTCAGCTCCGCCGGCGAGGTCGCGCGGGCGGCCCCGGCGCCGAAGCTCTCGGCCAGGCGGACGAAATCGGGATTGCACAGTTCCGAGGCGATGACCCGGCCGCCGTAAAGCTCCTTTTGCATGCGCAATACGTTGCCGAACGCGCCGTCGGTGAAAACCACGGCGACGACGCCGATGTTGTGCTTCACCGCGGTCGCCAGCTCCTGGACGTTGAACATGAAACCGCCATCGCCGTTGATCGACAGGACCTTCTTGTCGGGATTGGCGACCTTGACGCCGAGCGCGGTGGCGAAACCGAAACCGAGTGTGCCCTGATAGCCCGACGTCACCAGGCCGCGCGGGTGATAGACCGGAAAGCCGAAGCGCGTCACGTAGCCGACCTGGGTCAGCTCGTCGACCAGAATGCCGTCGTCCGGCAGCACCTCGCGCAAGGTCCGGACGTAGGCCATCTGCGGGCCCAACCGGCGCTCCAGCTCCTCGGCGAAGGCCGCCTTGTGGCGGTTCATCTCGTCCTCGCGCGAGGCACGGCGCCGGATGCGACGCGCCACCGCGGGAATCAGCGCGGCCAGCGCCTTCTGCGCGTCGGCCACGATGCCTACCTTGGGCCGCATGACGCGCTTGATCTCGGTCGGGTCGATATCGATGTGGATAACCTGGAGCGCGTCGTCGACGCCCCAGATCATACGTTGCGGCTGCAGCCGGGTGCCGACCGCCAGGACCACGTCGGCGTCGACCCACAGCTTGCGGCCGGCGAGGCCGACCAGCGCGAGATAGTGCCGGTCGCTGAGGGCGCCCCGGCCGGAGCGGTTCGAGACCACCGGCGCTTGCAGCATTTCCGCAATTTCGCGCAGCTCCGCCTGGGCGCCAAAGGCGCCGGCGCCGACGAAGATCATGGGGTTCTTAGCGTCCCCAAGGAGTTCCGCCGCCTTGGCGATGAGCCCGTCGTCGGGCTCGGGTGCCGCGTCGGCCGCGGGGGCGTCGAGCAATTCGACCTCCGCTTCCTGGGTCAGCACGTCGGGCGCCATTTCGACCTCGACCGGCCGGCGCCTGCCGGTGTTGAGCTGCCGGAACGCCTCGCCGATACGCGCCGGTGTTTGGGCCGGATGGTCGATGCGCTCGGCCCATTTGGTCAGGCCGCGAACCAGGGCCAGCTGATCGGGAATTTCGTGGAGCAGACCGAATCCGCGGCCGATCGCGGTCGAGGGAATCTGACCGGCGACCGCCAGGACCGGCGTGTTGCAGGCGTAGGCGGTGGCCAGGGCAGTCGCGGTATTCAGCAGGCCCGGGCCGGGCACGACCGTGTAAACGCCGACGCGGCCGCTCGACTGGGCGTAGCCGAAGGCCATGTAGGCGGCGCCCTGCTCGTGGCGCGTGTGGATCACGCGGATCGCGTTGCCTTCGTCGTGAAGCGCGTTGAACAGGCCGTCGAGCTGGACGCCCGGCAGCCCGAAGATGGTGTCGATCCCGTGCTTCCGAAGCGATTTGACCAGAGCCTGGCCGCCTGTCATTCGCGCCATTGGTAACCTCTCCTGTGTGTTTTCGTGCTTGGCCGCACGTTATCCTTTGGCGCCGGCCGGTTCACATGGGTGATCTTAGGGAGCGGGCGGCGCCGGGTCGAGTGATCTCGTCGTGCTGGGACCGAGCGGTGCCGAGATTTGCGGGCCGCAACAAGCGCCGTTCATTCCGGCAGGCCGGCCTTGCGCAGGCCTTCGATATAGAACTCCAGGTCCTCCTGGCGCTTGTAGGGCGCGCGGGCGCGCTCGGCGGACAAGGTGAAATCGGGCAGCAGGGTCAAGAGTTCCCCGGCCTCCCACTCGGCATCCTCGATCCGGCCCAAATGAGCATAGGTGGCCGCCAGAAGCTGATGGGCCATGGGAAACTGCGGGTTGCGGTTCACCGCCGCCTCGAAGCTCGCGGCCGCCTCCTCTAAACGCTCGAGGTGGAGAGCGATCAAGCCGTGCACCGTCGAATAGAAGAAGGAGTAGTGCGGGTTGAGGCGCATGGCCTGCTCGACCAGCTCGATCCCTTCTGCGGCGCGCCCGGCGTACATCTGGAGCCAAGCCATCTGGACGTAGGCGTCGGCGTAATTCGGGTCGATCTTGATCGCCCGCAAGCTGGACTCGATCGCCTCCTCGAAGCGCCGCTCCTTCAGGTAAACCGAAGCCATGGCGAAGTGGACCTCGCGCAAGCCCGGATCGAGCTCAAGAGCGAAATCAGCGTGCTTTTTCGCGAGCAGAAGGCTTTCCTCGGGTGCGGCAGTCCAGCCGGACAGCAGTTCCATGGAATAGCTGAACGCCAAGTCGGCGTGGGCGCGGGCGAAGTTCGGGTCAAGCGCGAGCGCCCGCTCGAAGTAGTCGCGGGATAGGCGGTTGTCCTCCGGGGTGTAGCGCCGCAGGCGTTCCAGACCGCGCAGCAGCATGTCGTAGGCCTCGGGGCTGACCTCGCCGCTGCGGCTCAGGCGCTGCTCCTCGCCCTGGGTGAGGGTGATCGCGAGCGCGGTCACCAGCTTGCGGGTCACCGCGTCCTGCAGCGCGAAAACGTCGGTGATCTCGCGGTCGAAGCGCTCGGCCCAGATATGGGTGCCGTCGAGCGTGCGCACCAGCTGGGCGTTGATCCGGACCCGGTTGCCGGCGCGGCGCACGCTGCCCTCGAGCACGTACTTGACGCCCAACTCCCGGCCGATCTGCTGGACGTTGACCGCCCTGCCCTTGTAGGTGAACACCGAGTTGCGGGCGATCACCAGGAGCCCCGAGACCTGGGACAGGTCGGTGATCAGGTCCTCGGTCATGCCGTCGACGAAATATTCCTGCTCCGGGTCGCCGCTCAGGTTTTCGAACGGCAGAACCGCCAGCGACGGCCGGTCATCCGACAGCACCGGGAGTTGCGCCGGCGCGGCGACCGGCGCGACCCCGGCCTCCCAAGGTCTGAGCCAGACGATCAACCCGACGCCGATCAGGATCACCGCGGCGGCGGCTGCCACCAGCGCTTGCGCCGGCGATTTGCGTCGCGCCGGCGCCGCGTAAGCGGTGCCCCCGGCCCCGGCCCCAGCCCCGGCCCGGATCGCGTAGATCCGGACCGGCTCCCGGATGTTCTTGAGCCGCTGCTTGCCGAGGTCGTCGTAGGTGAAGTCGAGCTTGGTGCGGACTTCGTCGTAAACCTTGCCTGAAACGCAGATTCCGCCGGGCTCGGCCAGGCCTTCCAGGCGCGCGGCGATGTTGACCCCGTCGCCCAGGATGTCGTCGCCCTCGACCACCACGTCGCCGATGTTGATACCGATGCGGTACAGGATGCGGTCGCGCTCGGCCTGGCCGGCGGCGCGTTGGTTCACGGCCTCCTGGATATCGACCGCACAGGCGACGGCGTCGACCACGCTGGCGAACTCGACCAGCGCACCGTCGCCCATCAGCTTGACCAAGCGGCCATGGTGGCGCGCGAGCCGCGGCTCGATCACGTCCATGCGCGTGGCCTTGAGGCGGGCGAGGGTGCCTTCCTCGTCCTCGCCGATGAGCCGACTGTAACCGACCACGTCGGCGGCGAGTATGGCGGCGAGCCGACGCTCCATTTCCGTCCCCCTCGGGAAGAATGCGCGCGATTATGTGGTGAGTCGGACTTGGATGCAAAGCAAGCCATGGCTCCGGCCCCGCGCGCCAGCGGGCCGGTTTCCCGAACTCGGCCGCCAGGCCAGGGTGCCCGCATGGTGAGGGTGCCCGCATGGCCCAGGGCGTCCGCATGGGCCGGGGGGCCGTGTGGCCCGGGTCTCACGGCGCGGGCCAGAGGGCCCGCATGGCCCGGGTCTCACGGCGCGGGCCGGACGTGGTGCAAGCCTGGGTGTGAAAACCGGCCTTTACGTTTACGTAAACGTCAAGTATCGTCGCGCCATGACCGAGACCTATGGCATCGCCGAGATGGCGCGCGAGTTCGAGGTGACCCCGCGCACCATCCGCTTCTACGAGGCCGAGGGGCTGCTCGCCCCTTTGCGCGACGGCCAGCGGCGCATCTACCGGGGCCGCGACCGCACGCGCCTGCGGTTGATCCTGCGCGGCCGGCGGCTCGGCTTTCCGCTCGCCGAGGTGCGCGAGATCGTCGGCCTCTACGATGCGCCGACCGGGGAGGCCGGACAGCTCGCCTACCTGCTCGATAGGATCGCCGCCCGCAAGGCCGATCTGGAGGCCAAGCGCCGGGACATCGAGGCCAGCCTCGACGACCTGGACGGGGTCGCCGCCAACTGCCGCGCGCGCTTGGCGGAGTTGGAAAGCCCGGACAAAGCGGCCCGGAGCGCTCGGGGCGCCCGGGGCGCCCGGGGCGGGAGCCGGCCATGAGCGCGCACGATCGCGGCATGGCCGCAGTGGAAATGACCGTCCGCTACCTGAAGGAGCTCGAGGCCGTCGAGTTGGCCGCGGGGATGCGGGTCACCGCCGTGCACCTGAACCGGGAGGCGCGCCGCGCCGGACCCGTCTCCGAGGAGGCCGCCGTCCGCGCCCGCGACCATCTGGTCGACGATCCGGAGACGTGAGATGGCCGATATTCAAGCCCCCGCGTTCACACCGCCCACATTCACGCCGCCCACGTTCACGCCGCCCACGTTCACGCCGAAAGACCCAGACTTCGAGGCGCGCGTGCGCGCGAGCTTCGGCCGCCAGGGGATCATGACGCTGATCGGCGCGCGCCTGATCCGGGTCGCGCCCGGGTGGGTCGAGATAGAGCTGCCCTTCCGCGCCGATCTCACCCAGCAGCACGGTTTCTTCCACGCCGGGATCACCAGCACCATCGCCGATTCCGCCGGCGGCTACGCCGCCTACAGCCTGATGCCGGCCGGCACCTCGGTGCTGACCACCGAGTTCAAGATCAACCTGCTGGCGCCGGCCGACGGCGAGCTCTTGCGCGCGCGCGGCCGCGTGATCAAGCCGGGGCGCACGCTCACGGTCTGCGAGGTCGACGTCTTCGCGGTCAAGGACGGCCGGACCACGCCCTGCGCCAAGCTGCTGGAGACCCTGATGTGCCTGGACGGCCGCCCGGATGGACCCGGAGAATAGTTGGCACCACACACGGTCGGCCCTGTGGTAAAAAATCGTCCGACAGATAAGGTGACGCCAGATGATCCCGAACCAGTTTCCGTCCCTCGACTTCGGCCTCGGCGAGACCGCCGAGATGCTGCGCGACACGGTGATGTCGTTTGCCGGCGAGAAGATCGCCCCGCGCGCCGCCGAGATCGACCGCTCGAACGAGTTCCCGCGCGACCTCTGGCCCGAACTCGGCGCGCTCGGCCTGCTCGGCGTCACGGTCGAGGAGGAGCTGGGCGGCGCCGGTATGGGCTATTTGGAGCACTGCGTCGCGATGGAGGAGATCAGCCGCGCCTCGGCCTCGGTGGGGCTGTCCTATGGCGCCCACTCCAACCTCTGCGTCAACCAGATCCGGCGCAACGGCAATCCCGCGCAGCAGCGCCGTTACCTGCCCAAGCTGCTCTCCGGGGAGCACGTCGGCGCGCTCGCCATGAGCGAGCCCGGCGCCGGTTCGGACGTGGTCGGCATGAAGACCCGGGCCGAGAAGAAGGGCGACCGCTATGTCCTCAATGGCAACAAGATGTGGATCACCAACGGCCCCGACGCCGAGGTCCTGGTGGTCTACGCCAAGACCGACCCGGAGGCCGGCCCGCGCGGCATCTCCGCCTTCCTGATCGAGAAGGGCATGGCCGGGTTCTCCACCGCCCAGAAGCTGGACAAGCTGGGCATGCGCGGCTCCAACACCTGCGAGCTCATCTTCGAGGATTGCGAGGTGCCCGAGGAGAACCTGCTCGGCGAGGAGGGCCGGGGCGTGAACGTGATGATGAGCGGGCTCGACTACGAGCGCGTGGTGCTCGCCGCCGGGCCCTTGGGCATCATGCAGGCCTGCATGGACCTGGTGCTGCCCTACGTCCACGAGCGCAAGCAGTTCGGCCAGGCGATCGGCACCTTCCAACTCATGCAGGGCAAGCTGGCCGATATGTACACCACCATGAACGCGGCCAAGGCCTACGTCTACGCGGTGGCGCGCGCCTGCGACGCCGGGCGGACCACGCGCAAGGACTCGGCCGGCGCCATCCTCTACGCCGCCGAGCGCGCGACCTGGATGGCGCTCGAGGCGATCCAGGCCATGGGCGCCATGGGCTACGTGAGCGAGACCGCCGCCGGCCGCCTGCTGCGCGACGCCAAGCTCTACGAGATCGGCGCCGGCACCAGCGAGATCCGCCGCTGGCTGATCGGCCGCGAGCTGTTCGAGGAGACCGGGTGAGGGGGGTTCGATACCAGCCGTCCCGACCCCGAACGCTCGTGACAACGGCGGAATTCTCAGATACAACATACAAAATATAAATACTAACTATCAAATTTTTATTGGCGCACTAGAGTTGATAGTGTTATAGTTCCGGATGATCCCAGATTTGGAGGTATTCCATGCCTGAGGTTTCCGATCTCGATCGACGGCATATGAATGAATTGACGGCGCAGGTGCGTTCGAAATCGGACAAGATTCGCTGCCTTCGCGCGGCCGGCTATGCGCGCGGCGACATCGCGCGCTACCTCGGTATTCGCTATCAGTTCGTCTACAACGTGGACACGGCGCCGCGGCCCAAGGTGACGAAACCGCCGCCGGTGTCACCGGGCGAGGCCGCCGGGCGGGCGCCAGCCGACGGGTCGGCTGAGTCATCCGAATCGGCGCCTAATTGGATTTGGACCATGATCCGCAAGGGAGGCGTCATTCAGCTCCCCGCCGAATTCCTGGAAACGATGGGCGTGGCCGAGGGCGACCAGGTTCAACTTGCGTTGGACGGCGATATTGTCCGGGTGCTGAGCCGGTCGGCTGCGATTCGCGAGCTCCAGAACGAGGTCCGGCGGCATGTTCCCGAAGGCGTGAGCTTGGTCGACGAGTTCTTGGCCGAGCGCCGGGCCGAGGCCGCTCGCGAAGCGCGGAACGCGACGGATGGCTGATGTCGTGCTCGATGCCTCCGCGGTGCTCGCCGTGCTGAACCGCGAGCCGGGTGCGGAGGCGGTATGGGCGTGTCTCCCCGGCGCCCAGCTTTCGGCAGTAAACGCCGCCGAGGTCGCGGCCAAGCTCGTGGACGGCGGGCTCGACGCGGAAGGCGCCGGGCAATCGCTGGACCGGCTCGGCACGCGGGTCGTGCCGTTCGAGGCCGCCGACGTCGTCCCGGTGGCCCAGATGCGCTCGGCGACCCGCGCGGCGGGACTGTCCCTCGGCGATCGCGCCTGCTTGGCCCTGGCGCGGCGTCTGGGCGTCCCTGCGTTGACCGCGGACCGGCAATGGCGAGACATTCAAGTGGACGTCGAGGTGCGCTTGATCCGCGGCTGATCGCGCCCCGGAATCGGCCTGCCGGTGCGCCAGCTTGACGGCGCGGCGCGCGACCTTCACAAAGACGGCACGCCTTGAACAGGTGCCGCCCATAAGGAGAAACCCATGACCGAGACATCCGATCCCATCGTCATCGTCGGGCTGGCGCGGACCGCCATGGGCGGGTTTCAGGGTGAGCTGGCGCCGATGACCGCGCCGCAACTCGGCGCGGCGGCGATCGGGGCGGCGCTGGCGCGCGCCGGGGTCGCGCCCGAGGACGTGGACGAGGTGATCATGGGCTGCGTGCTGGCCGCCGGCATGGGCCAAGCGCCGGCGCGCCAGGCCTCGTTCGGCGCCGGCGTGCCCGAATCCGTCGGCTGCACCACGATCAACAAGATGTGCGGCTCGGGCATGAAGGCGGTGATGCTGGGCCACGATTCGATCGCGGCCGGCTCGGGCGCGGTCGTGGTCGCCGGCGGCATGGAGTCCATGAGCAACACGCCCTACCTGCTGACCAAGGCGCGCAGCGGCTACCGCATGGGCCACGGCCAGCTCGCCGATCACATGTTCATCGACGGCCTGGAGGACGCCTACGACAAGGGCAAGCTGATGGGCTGCTACGCCGAGGACACGGCCGAGCACTACCAGTTCACCCGCGAGGCCCAGGACGGCTTCGCGATCCGTTCGCTCGAGCGCGCCCAGACCGCGAGCGCGGACGGCACCGCGGCCCGGGAGATCGTGGCCGTCACCGTGAAATCGCGCAAGGCCACGGCGGTGGTCGAGATCGACGAGCAGCCGCGCAACGCCGAGCTGGACAAGATCCCGAACTTGCGCCCCGCGTTCCGCGAGGGCGGTACCGTGACCGCGGCGAATTCCAGTTCGATCTCCGACGGCGCGGCGGCGCTGGTGCTGATGAAGCGCTCGGAGGCCGAGCGCCGCGGCCTGACCCCGCGCGCGGTGATCCGCGGCCACGCGACCCACGCCCAGGCGCCGGCCTGGTTCACCACCGCACCCGTCGGCGCGCTCAACAAGGCGCTCGACAAGGTCGGCTGGGCGGCCGGCGAGGTCGACCTCTACGAGATCAACGAGGCCTTCGCGGTGGTCACCATGGCGGCCATGCGCGAGCTCGACCTGCCGGCGGACAAGGTCAACGTCCACGGCGGCGCCTGCGCGCTCGGCCACCCGGTCGGCGCCTCGGGCGCGCGCATCCTGGTGACGCTTCTGAACGCGCTCGAGACCTACGACCTCGACAAGGGCCTGGCGGCGCTGTGCATCGGCGGCGGCGAGGCGACCGCGCTGGCGGTGGAGCGCATCCACTAGAGGGGTTAAGCTGGCGTCCCAACGGATACGATGATCGGGGGACCGCCATGGCGCTTCAGATGAAGCCGGCCTGCGAGCGTTGCGAGGCCGGGCTGGCCGAGGACGGCGAGGCCTGTATCTGCAGCTACGAGTGCACCTTCTGCCGCAACTGCACGATCGAGATGCACCGCATTTGCCCCAACTGCGGCGGCGAGCTGGTGCCCCGCCCGCGCCGCGACCAGGCGCCGACCGAGGCCTGAGACGAAGGGATTGGAACGCCGCATGCCGACGGTATTGATCACCGGCGCCAACCGGGGCATCGGACTGGCGCTCGCGCGCGGCTATGCCGCCGAGGGTTGGCGGGTGCACGCCTGCTGCCGCAATCCGGACCAGGCCAAGGACCTCAAGGCCCTGCGGGCGGAGGCCGGGGACCGCCTCGCCGTCCACCGGCTCGACGTCACCGACGGGCTCGAGGTCGCCAACCTGGCCCGGGAGCTGGCCGAGGAGGCGATCGACCTGCTGATCAACAATGCCGGCGTCAGCGGCCCGCGCGGCGGCTTCGGCGAGACCGACTTCGAGCGCTGGCAGCCGGTCATCGGGGTTAATACCTTCGCGCCCCTGCGCATGGCCGAGCGCTTCGTCGAGCAAATCGCGCGCAGCGAGCGCAAGTTGATCGTCAACATCTCCAGCAAGATGGGCTCGATCGCCGAAAACGCGAGCGGCAACTCGATCATTTACCGCGCGTCCAAGGCGGCGCTGAACCAGGTGTCCAAGAGCCTGGCGGTCGCGCTCGGCCCACGCGGGATCACCGTGATCCTGTTTCACCCGGGCTGGGTCAGCACCGATATGGGTGGGTCCGAGGCGCCGGTCACGCCGGAAGACAGCGCGGCCGGCATACGCGCCGTGATCGCGCGCGCCACGGCCGCGGACAACGGCCGGTTCTTCAGTTATGACGGTGCGGAACTGCCGTGGTGAGCGACCCGCTACCGACCCGGGTTCACTCGGCCCAAATCGATATGGCGCGCGCGTATGCTTCGCTTACGGACCCGCGCTTGGCGGATTTCGTCGCGCAGCTGGACGCGATCAACGCGCTTGGCAGACTGCAGCCCCGGCTTCGTTTGGCGCCTCCGGACCGATGCCGGCAACGCGACCGATATGGAGGTAGGCGACGATCCGCGGCCGATCGTGAACATATCGGTGTGGGAGAGCCAGGACGCGCTTTTCGACTACGTCTACAAGAGCGGCCATCTCCGGGTCTTGGCCCGGCGGAAGGCGTGGTTCGAGCGCCTGGACACGCCTTCCATCGCCTTATGGTGGACTCCGGTCGGCGCGCCGCCGACCCTTGAAGACGGTCTGGAGCGCCTGGAGCGCCTGGATCGCCACGGCCCCAGCGAGCGGGCCTTGGTATAAGGCACGCTTCCCCGTGCCAAACGGCGCCGCAGATCGGATCACGGCGATTGCGTAGCATTCGCGGCCCAGAGTGCCGACCGGATGTTCACTCCTGTCCGGCGGCCGAATCGTCGGCCAGTGGCAGCGACAGGATGAAGCGGGCGCCCTGGCCGGGCTGGCTGGACACGGTGATGTCGCCGCCCATGGCGCGCGCGAGGTCGCGGGAGATCGCCAGGCCCAAACCCAGGCCCGTGGGCCCGCCGGCGCCGGTCACCGCGGTCGCGCGGTAGCTGTCCTCGAAGATCCGGACCTGCTCGTCCGCGGGGATGCCGATGCCGGTGTCCCAGACCGCGATCCGCAGCGTGGAGTCCGGGCCGACCAGGGTCTCGAGGCCGACCGAACCGCCGGCCGGGGTGAATTTCACCGCGTTGCTCAGCAAATTGACCAGGATCTGGGTGCAGGCCGTGGCATCGCCCAGGACCCGGCCACCGGCCATGGGGCCGACCCGGCTGACGTCGACCTCGGCGTCCCGCGCGGCCAGTGCGATCATGGCCTTGGCCTTGGCGGCGGCGCCGGAGACGTCCACGACCTCGGCGGCCAGGGTCTCCTGGGCGGCGGCCGATCGGCTCGCCTGCAGGTGCGTGACCAGACGGTCCAGGTGGCGCCCGGCCTCGCGGATCGTGCGGAAGCAGTCCAGGTAGCGCTCGCCCAGCGGCCCGAACATCTGCTTGAGGGCGAGATCGGCATAGCCGACCACGGCGTTGAGCGGCGTGCGCAGCTCATGCGCCGTGCGCGCCAGCGGGTTGTCGCCCATCGCCTCCGCCGGCGCGGCCGCCTCTGGCGCCCGGTCCTTTGGCGCCCGGTCCTGGGACCCTTTTTGGATCTGCGACAGCCGCCAGGACAGGTCCTGTTGGCGGATCAGCGACTCTTCGAGGTTCTCGGCCAGGACTCGCGTCGCCGCCTCATCCACCTTGGCCTGGGTCTCGGCGGCCTGGGTCTCGGCGGCCTGGGTCTCGGCGGCCTGGGTCCCGGCCACCTCGGACGCGGCCACCGCCGTGCCCCGGTAGCCGGCAAAGTCTCCGGTCGCCGCGTCGAAATAGGGCACGCCGCTCAGCCGGTAGGCGACTTCGCGATCCTCGGCGCCGGTCATGACGAAGCGCGCGTCGCGAAACGGCCGCCGCGCCGCGATCGCGTCCTGGCCCCGGCTGGCGTCGCCGCCTGTGCCGCCGTCGGGGCCGCCGCCTGTGCCACCACCTGGGCCGCCGCCTGGGCTCTCGAAGCGGCCCAGGGCCGTTAGCGCGCGCCCGACCAGGACCTGGGCCGGGATGCCCAGCTTGAGCGCGACCGGCGAGGAGGCATAGCTCAGCGTGAGACCGGCGTCGGTCTCCCACAGCCAGTCGATGGTGGATCGGAGAAAGTCCTCGTAGCGGCCGATTTCCTCGGCGAATCGGCGTTCCGGCGCCACGTCCTGGGCGCCGCCCACACCCCAGAGGGTCTGCCCTCCGACGGGTTCCTCCCGCTCCGATCGTGCTTCCTGCCAACCCGGAGGCTGCATTCGGGTGCCCTTCCTGCGCTGCCCCGCGCTCGTGATGCGCGGCCCTGATTATAGGACAGGCGACGCCAGCGGACAACGGTCCTCTGGCGTCCCGGACCAGCGGAACAGCCGGGGGATCGACATGCTGACCGGAATTCTGTCATACTGCCCCGGTTCCGGCCCGGATCGCGAGGCGGGGCCGGCCCGGGTGGGGTGCGGGGCCCCGCCAGTCTGCACCGGGCGGCGGGCGTCCGGGGCCATGCGGGGAGTCTGGAAATGGACCACGCGTCGGCACGGCGAAAATTTCATTTAGTCATGATCAAGCCGTCGCACTATGACGACGACGGCTACGTGATCCAGTGGTGGAAGGCCTGGATTCCGTCGAACTCGCTCGCCGCCGTCTACGGCCTGGCGCTCGACCTGGCGGAGCGGAACGTCTTCGGGGACGAGGTCGAACTGGTGCTGGACGCCTACGACGAGATGAACACGCTGCTTCCCTTCGACAAGCTGGTCCGGCGGTTCCGCGACAACGGCAATTTCGGGCTCGTGTGCCTGATCGGCGTGCAGTCGAACCAATTTCCGCGCGCCATGGACATCGCGCGCCAGTTCCGCGAGGCCGGCGTGACGGTGGCGGTGGGCGGCTTCCACGTCTCCGGCTGCCTGTCGATGCTCGACGAGTTGCCGCCCGACCTGCAGGAGGCCCAGGACCTGGGCTTGACCTTCTTCGCCGGCGAAGCCGAGGAGCGCCTGGAGTCGTTCCTGGGCGACGCCATCGCCGGACGGTTGGCGCCAGTCTACAACTACTTGGCCGATCTGCCGGGCCTGGAGGGCCAGGTGGTTCCGTTCCTGCCGGAAAGCCTGCTGCGCCGCTACGACGGCGTGATTTCGAGCTTCGATGCCGGCCGCGGCTGTCCGTTCCAATGCAGCTTCTGCACCATCATCAACGTCCAGGGCCGCAAATCGCGCTATCGCTCCGCCGACGACATCGAGCGTATCATCCGCGCCAACGTCGCCCAGGGCGTCAGCCGCTACTTCATCACCGACGACAACTTCGCGCGCAACAAGAACTGGGAGGCCCTGTTCGACCGCATGATCGCGCTGCGGCAAGAAGATGGCCTCGATATTCACTTCCTGATTCAGGTCGACACCCTGTGCCACAAGACCCCGGGCTTCATCGAAAAGGCCGCGCGGGCCGGCTGCACCCATGCCTTCGTCGGGCTCGAGAACATCGACCCGGAGAATCTGAAGGCGGCCAAGAAATATCAGAACAAGATCACCGAGTACCGGCGCATGTTCCAACAATGGCGCGACGCCGGGGTCATGACCTATGCCGGCTACATCATCGGTTTTCCGAACGATACGCCCGAATCCATCGCCCACAACCTGGAGATCGTCAAGCGCGAGTTGCCGGTCGATTTTCTCGAGTTCACCATCCTGACGCCGCTGCCGGGCTCGGAGGACCACAAGAACCTCTATCAGCAAGGCGTGCCGATGGATGCGGACATGAACCTTTACGACCTGGAGCACGCGACCACCGACCATCCGCTGATGAGCCGTGAGGCCCTGCAGGCGTGCTATCGCCGGATCTGGGACCTCTACTACACCGACGCGCACATCGAGACGCTGATGCGCCGGGCCATGGGCTACGGCATCAAGCCGGTGCGCGTGTGGCAGAACGTGCTCGAGGTCTACGGCATCATGCGTTTCGAGGGATTGCATCCGCAGCAGGGCGGCTTCTTCCGGCGCAAAGCCCGGACCCAGCGGCGCACCGGCTGCCCCATCGAGTCACCGCTGGTGTTTTACCCCAAGCGGGTCTGGCAGACCCTGGCGACGTATGTCCCCTGGGGGCTCTATGCCTGGAAGCTGCACCGCATGCGCAAGCGCATCCAACACGATCCGGCGGCGCGGGACTACCGGGACTTCTCCATGACCCCGGTCGTGGACGCCGAGCACGAATCGCTGGAGATGTTCGAGCTCAACGACGCCGCCAAGGCGATGGTAGCCAAGGCCCAGGCGGACGCGACCGCGCGCGAGGCGCACCAGAACCGCGCGGCCCGCGCCTCGGCGGCCGAGTAACCCATTTCGAAATACATCGGCCCGAAAGTCCAAACCCCCCTTCCATCAGGGCCCAGACGCCCGCCGAGTTGGCGCCGGTCGCCATGGTGCCGGTCCCGATGGCCCTGGGCGCGGGCCATGGAATTGTCTAGAGTCCGGGCCATCAGCAAAGGCAAGAGGACGGCCCCATGGCTGCGGCGATCGAGTTTTATTTCGACTTCTCCAGCCCCTACGGCTACCTGGCGGCGCAGCGGATCGAGGAGGTGGTCGGGGAGTACGAGCGCGAGATCCTGTGGAAGCCGTTCCTGCTCGGCGCCGTGTTCAAGATCACCGGCGTCAAGCCGGCGCTCGACATCCCGATGAAGGGCGACTACGCGCGCCTTGACCTGGCGCGCAGCGCCCGGCTCTACGACACCCCCTTTGTCCTGCCCGAGACCTTTCCCTTCATGTCGGTGGCGGCCTGCCGGGCGACCTATTGGCTGAACGAAAGCGACCCCGAAGCGGCCCGGGAGCTGATCGAGGCGCTCTACGACACCGCCTTCGGTGAGGGCCAGAGTATCCGCGAGCCCGCCGAGGTGGCCGCGGTCGCCGAGGAACTCGGCCACGATCCGGACGCGGTGCTGGCCGCGGTCCAGGAGCCGCGCATCAAGGACCTGCTGCGCCGGGAGGTCGAGGCGGCGATCGCCAAGGGGGTGTTCGGCTCGCCCTACATCATCGTCGACGACGAGCCGTTCTGGGGCTTCGACCGGCTCGACGATGTCGCCCTGTGGCTGGAAAAGGGCGGCTGGTAGCGGCCACACCGACCTCTTTAGACCGGGGTCGTGACTTTACTTTATATATAAAGTAAAGTCACGACCCCGGTTATGCCAACCCCGATCATGCCAATGATGTCGCGGCCCGCCGAGTTTCGGCTTGCGCCAGAACGCTACGGTAGAGTGCGGTATCGACGTTGCCACCGGACAGGATCACGGCGGCCTTCCGGCCGGCCATCTTCTCCTTCTCTTTGAGCAGGGCGGCGAGCGCGGCCGCGCCCGCACCCTCGGCCAGGTTATGGCTGTCGCTGTAGTAGGCGCGCATGGCCGCCTCGATCTCGTCTTCGGAGACCGTGACCACCCGCTCGGCACCCTTCAGCATCGCTTCCAGCGCCTCGGCGTTGGGGATGCGTACCGAGACGCCGTCGGCCAGGGTGTCGCAGCTCTCGGTCGAGACCGTCCGTCCGGCCTCGAAGGACAGCGCATAGGCCGGTGCCTGCGCCGCGACCACCCCGACCACCCGGGTCTTGAGGCCGAGCGCATCGCGCGCCGAGATCACGCCGTTGATGCCCGAGCCCAGTCCTATGGGGACGTAGACCGTATCCAGATCCGGCACCGCGTTGAGCAGCTCCAGGCCATAGGTCGCCACCCCGCGCACCAGCAGCGGATGGTAGGAAGGGAAGGCGTGCAGGCCGCGCGCCACGGCCAGTTCCTCGGCGCGATCGAGGGCCGCGTTGAAATCTGCGCCGTGCTCGATCAGCTCGGCGCCAAGAGCGCGCATGGCGCGGTTCTTCTCGATGCTGTTGCCGTGGGGCGCCACCACCACCGCCTCGATCCCGGCGCGGCGCGCGGCGTAGGCGACGCTCTGGCCGTGGTTGCCGCGGGTCGCGGCGATCACGCCGCGGGTTTCCGGCGCGCGCTTCATCAAATCGTCGAGATAGACCAGGCCGCCGCGCGCCTTGAAGGCGCCGATCGGGGTGTGGTTCTCGTGCTTGACCCAGACCTCGGTGCCGGCGCGCTCGCAGATCAGCGGCCAGCAGTATGTCGGCGTCGGCCCGAAGTGGCGGTAAATCAACTCCGCCGCCGCCGCGATCTCGCCCAACTGTCCCACGATACGCTCCCTCGGATAGGTTCCTCCGGCAATAGGAACAGCGGCCGGTCCGGCCCGCAAGACCTGGATTGTTGCCCTGCAATCGCGGGTTTCGAGACTCTTGCGGATACTCCCGGCCACGGATTTTCCTTGCCGCCGCGCGGGCCTGAGGCGAACCTTGGGGAACCCGCGAATCCGAGTCGCTCAAGGCATGACCCTTCTGAAGAGCGCGATCCAGACCCGTTCCGAGGAGTTCGGCCGAAACCGCGCCGCGCACGAAGCCCTGGTCGCGGAGCTGCGCGCCCAGATCGAGAGCACCGAGCAGGGCGGCGGCGCGGCGGCGCGGGAGAAGCACCTGGCGCGCGGCAAGCTGCTGCCGCGCGAGCGGGTCCGCAACCTGCTCGACACCGGCTCCCCCTTCCTCGAGCTGTCCCAGCTCGCCGCCCACGGCATGTACGGCGGCGAGGTGCCCGCGGCCGGCATCATCACCGGCATCGGCCGGGTTTCGGGGCGCGAGTGCATGATCGTCGCCAACGACGCCACGGTGAAGGGCGGCACCTACTATCCGGTCACGGTCAAGAAGCATCTGCGCGCCCAGGAGATCGCCGAGCAGAACCGGCTGCCGTGCATCTATCTGGTGGACTCGGGCGGCGCCAACCTGCCCAACCAGGACCAGGTATTTCCAGACCGCGAGCATTTCGGCCGCATCTTCTTCAACCAGGCCCGGATGTCGGCCCAGGGCATTCCGCAGATCGCCGCGGTCATGGGCTCCTGCACCGCCGGCGGCGCCTACGTGCCGGCGATGTCGGACGAGAGCATCATCGTGCGCGGCCAGGGCACCATCTTCCTGGCCGGGCCGCCCTTGGTGAAGGCGGCGACCGGTGAGGACGTGACGGCCGAGGAACTGGGCGGCGCCGAGGTCCACAGCCGCACCTCGGGCGTGACCGACCACATGGCCAACGACGACGGCCACGCGCTCGCCATCGTGCGGCGCATCGTCGGCCACCTCAACCAGGTCAAGCGCCACGACCTGGCGCTCGCCGAGCCGAGCGAGCCGCACTACGACCCGGCCGAGATCCACGGCATCGTGCCGACCGACCCGCGCAAGCCCTACGACGTACGCGAGGTGATCGCGCGCCTGGTCGACGGCAGCGAGTTGGACGAGTTCAAGGCGCTCTACGGCGACACCCTGGTATGCGGCTTCGCGCGCATCCTGGGCTACCCGGTGGGGATCGTCGCCAACAACGGCATCCTGTTCTCGGAATCCGCGCTCAAGGGCGCCCACTTCATCGAGCTGTGCTGCCAGCGCGGAGTGCCGTTGGTGTTCCTGCAGAACATCGCGGGCTTCATGGTCGGGCGCAAGTACGAGGCCGGCGGCATCGCCAAGGACGGCGCCAAGATGGTGACCGCGGTCGCCTGCGCCAACGTGCCCAAGTTCACGGTCATCATCGGCGGCAGTTTCGGCGCCGGCAACTACGGCATGTGCGGCCGCGCCTTCGGCCCGCGGCTGCTGTGGATGTGGCCGAACGCGCGTATCTCGGTGATGGGCGGCGCGCAGGCGGCGAGCGTGCTCGCGACGGTCAAGCGCGGCGGGCTGGCGGCCCGCGGCGAAACTTGGACGCAAGACGAGGAGGCAGCTTTCAAGGCGCCGATCCTCGAGCAGTACGAGCGCCAGGGCCATCCCTACTACGCCTCGGCCCGGCTCTGGGACGACGGTATCATCGACCCGCTCGACACCCGTATGGTCCTAGGTCTCGGAATCTCCGCCGCCCTCAACGCGCCCATCGAGCCGACCCGCTTCGGCATCTTCAGGATGTGACTGCCCTTCAGTAGGTGACCGCCCGGGAAAACACGTCATGCTGCAGCCCCTGTTTCTAGAAGAGATCGACGACGACGGCGTCGGCTGGATCACCCTGACCCGGCCGGAGGTGCACAACGCCTTCAACGACGCCTTGATCGCCGAGTTGACCACGGTGCTCGCCGGCTTCGGCACCGACGAGCGGGTCCGTGCCGTGGTGCTCGGGGCCAAGGGCCGAAGCTTCTCCGCCGGCGCCGATCTCAACTGGATGCAGCGCATGGCCGATAATTCCGAGGCGGAGAACCTCAAGGACGCCCGCGCGCTGGCCGAGTTGATGCGCACCCTCAACGAGCTGCCCCGGCCCACGATCGCGCTGTGCCAGGGCCCGACCTTCGGCGGCGGCATCGGGCTTCTGGCCTGCTGTGACATCGTCATCGCCGCCGAGACCGCCAGCTTCAGCTTCTCCGAGGTCCGGCTCGGCCTGATTCCCTCGGTGATCGGCCCCTACGTCATGGCGGCGATGGGCGAGCGCCCGGCGCGGCGCTATTTCCTGACCGCCGAGAGTTTCACCGCGCCCGAAGCACTGCGCCTCGGCCTGGTGCATCAGGTGGTGCCCGACGCGGCCCTGCGCGATGCCGGCGATCGGGTTTTACGGGCGCTGCTCCGTGGTGGTCCCCGGTCCCAAATCGAGGCCAAGGACCTGATCCGGGCGATATCGGGGCGGCCTATCGACGACGATCTGGTCGAGGACACGGCCCAGCGCATCGCCCGCATCCGCACCTCGGAGGAGGCGCGCGAGGGCATCGCCGCGTTCCTGGACAAGCGCCGGCCCCAGTGGCCGAAGCACTAATTCCAAGTGTCGCTGACAATGACCCATAGAGACGGCTTCCCCCATGCTTCCAGGTTGGGGCTTTCGGCAAGGAGCGCGCGGCGCGGCGGTGCGGGGCACCGCGAGCCATGGGGGACGCCGTCCGCGCCCGGGGCCGAAAGCCTGGGCCCACAAGACTTGGGGAAGCCGCCGCCTCCAGTCGCGCGGGCGAACCGGCAGTGGGCGTATCGGGGGCGCCGGCAAGCCTTGACGATGCCCGGCACGCGCCTCGGCGAAGCCTCCGGCGAAGCCAGGGTCGCCTGCGGCCTCCCTCCTGCCCGCCGCTTGGCCGGTCGGATCGCCCGCGCGATCTCTAGGGGTCATTATCAACGAGATTTGGTTTAATCCACCGTGGCACCGCCCCCGAAATCCGGCGAGACCGCGGCGGGGGCCAGATTTCACGCGGTCCGTAGCCTGCTGCGCATCTGCACCGGTTCGTTCCGCGATTTGGTGCCGATCATCGTGGTCATCGGGTTCTTCCAAATCGTGGTGTTGCAGCAACCGTTTCCGGACCTGGAGCGGATGCTGATCGGCCTGGTCTTCGTAGTGGTCGGCTTGAGCCTGTTCGTGCAGGGGCTGGAGATCGGGTTGTTTCCGCTCGGCGAGAGCATGGCCGGGGCCTTCGCCCGTAAGGGTAGCCTGACCGCGCTGCTCGCTTTTGCGTTCTGCCTGGGCTTCGGCACGACGGTGGCCGAGCCGGCGCTGATCGCGGTCGCCGCCAAGGCGGCCGAGGTGGCCGGGGCGGCCGGCTTCATTCCCAACGACGAAGCCGCGCGCCTCGACTACGCCTTCGAGTTGCGCCTGACCGTGGCGCTGTCGGTCGGCGCCAGCCTGGTGCTCGGCGTGTTCCGCATCCTCAAGGGCTGGCCGATCCACTACCTGATCGTTGCCGGCTACCTGATCGTTGTGGTCATCACCGGATTCGCGCCACCGGAGATTGTCGGTATCGCCTATGATTCGGGCGGTGTCACCACCTCGACCAT